>ERZ761607.2545-NODE-2545-length-19502-cov-21.215252_pt1 | contig 19502 bp, 13 predicted proteins | sample MGYA00511164_ERZ761607 | MGnify/ENA primary metagenome ERZ761607 (study PRJEB28899, sample SAMN02445080) | bioreactor sludge metagenome | biome: EBPR sludge | place: Australia: Brisbane, Thorneside Wastewater Treatment Plant | collected 2011-06-22 ... | reverse complement strand
CTCGCTATCGGGGCATGTGAGTACTGGTGAGGGCAAGAGCGGAAACGTGAGGCTCTCTCGGAGCGACGACCGACGGCGGCGAGGAACAGCCCGGCTCACGCCGCGCGAAGCGGTGTCCGAGACGCGGGAACCGCTGGCGCGGGAGAAACTTCTACGGCGATTCCAGTCCCGACCCCCAAGAAGGGCCTATCCCCGCTGGCGCGGGGGAAACGCCATCGTTGCCATTTTCGCCACTCCTGTTTGGGGCCTATCCCCGCTGGCGCGGGGGAAACTGCTGACGGGTGTCTGGAGTGGCAGTCTCAGTGGGCCTATCCCCGCTGGCGCGGGGGAAACGAGCGCCGCAGCAGAACGACCGCACCGGCCGCGGGCCTATCCCCGCTGGCGCGGGGGAAACATCCTGCGTCGTTGGAACTGTGTCGGCAGTGGGGGCCTATCCCCGCTGGCGCGGGGGAAACACGTCTGCCCTACTTCCGGCTTCCTGTCGGGTGGGCCTATCCCCGCTGGCGCGGGGGAAACACGTGCAATCGCTGCTGTCGTCCGCGCCGCAGGGGCCTATCCCCGCTGGCGCGGGGGAAACTTCCGCCGCTCGCTCGACGCCGCCGCCGGCCCGGGCCTATCCCCGCTGGCGCGGGGGAAACGTCGATCATCGCGACGGTGGCGATCGTCGATATGGCCTATCCCCGCTGGCGCGGGGGAAACCAGGGCGCGCCTGTGGGCTCGAGTGATTATCAGGGCCTATCCCCGCTGGCGCGGGGGAAACCTTTGGTCGCGTGCGCCGTGCTGCGAAGCGTCAGGCCTATCCCCGCTGGCGCGGGGGAAACGCAGATCGCCGGGCAGCAGGTGCAGATAGCGCGGGCCTATCCCCGCTGGCGCGGGGGAAACTACGCCGTCGCGCTGTTCGCCGACGGCTCGCAGGGCCTATCCCCGCTGGCGCGGGGGAAACAACAACACGGTGACCGCGAACGTCTCATTCTGCGGCCTATCCCCGCTGGCGCGGGGGAAACGTCGAGTGGCCAAGCGACGAATACTGCAGGTAGGGCCTATCCCCGCTGGCGCGGGGGAAACGGCCGCTCGACGCGACCAATCCCAGACTTGTAGGGCCTATCCCCGCTGGCGCGGGGGAAACACATGCACACACCCAGACGCGCCGACGCGATGGGGCCTATCCCCGCTGGCGCGGGGGAAACTTCAGGTCGCCGAGCACTTCCATTCCCGGCGAGGGCCTATCCCCGCTGGCGCGGGGGAAACCACCTGCGGCATGGCCAGCAGCCGCGCCTCTAGGGCCTATCCCCGCTGGCGCGGGGGAAACGTTGTTAGTGTGAATACTGCCATTCAGCAGCAGGGCCTATCCCCGCTGGCGCGGGGGAAACAAGGCTCCGTTCGTCCCGGTGAATTGGCATCCGGGCCTATCCCCGCTGGCGCGGGGGAAACATTCGACAATTGTAGGTGGAGCAAATAACCGAGGGCCTATCCCCGCTGGCGCGGGGGAAACACGGAAACACAATCACGCATAATCAAGCAGTCGGGCCTATCCCCGCTGGCGCGGGGGAAACCGCGAGCTGTCGTTCGCGGACGTCCGCGCCTGGGGCCTATCCCCGCTGGCGCGGGGGAAACCAATTGCCGACTGGATGATGGCCTGCTTGCTGGGGCCTATCCCCGCTGGCGCGGGGGAAACTTGGTCGCGTCCGATGCCGCAGAGCGATCAGAGGGCCTATCCCCGCTGGCGCGGGGGAAACGCTCATCAGGGCGTCACGCCGCTCGATTTCGAGGGCCTATCCCCGCTGGCGCGGGGGAAACACCGCCGGCGTCTCGCAGTACGCGCAACTGCAGGGCCTATCCCCGCTGGCGCGGGGGAAACCATGGCGGGCTGCGGCTTGCCGGGCGGGCGTGGGGCCTATCCCCGCTGGCGCGGGGGAAACCCAGCGATAAAGCCGCTGTCATGCCTGCTTGCAGGCCTATCCCCGCTGGCGCGGGGGAAACTTATGCCGGTAACCCCAACCCATGTAGCTCGAGGGCCTATCCCCGCTGGCGCGGGGGAAACACGCAGACCGAGGCGTCCATCTGCCAGCACCAGGGCCTATCCCCGCTGGCGCGGGGGAAACAGCAATTACCGCTACGGAGCCGCGTTCGTCAAGGGCCTATCCCCGCTGGCGCGGGGGAAACGGATGGCGCTGGCCTGGGCAGGGGCATGGCTGGGGCCTATCCCCGCTGGCGCGGGGGAAACGGGTCCTTTTCGGTGGTGGTGGTCGGCGCGCGGGGCCTATCCCCGCTGGCGCGGGGGAAACTTCGGGAGTGGATCGACGCATTCAGCCGGGAAGGGCCTATCCCCGCTGGCGCGGGGGAAACGGCGTCGTGATATCGAACCCGAAAGCCGCCAACGGCCTATCCCCGCTGGCGCGGGGGAAACGGCTTCGGCGGCGGTGATCGGGCGGACGACGGGGGCCTATCCCCGCTGGCGCGGGGGAAACTCTGGGACGCTGATCTGATTCCAGGTTGTTCCGGGCCTATCCCCGCTGGCGCGGGGGAAACGATCCGCGCGGCATGCTCTGGGGGGTGCCGAAGGGCCTATCCCCGCTGGCGCGGGGGAAACGATTTCTTCTTTGTGCGGACTTCCTTGAGCTGGGGCCTATCCCCGCTGGCGCGGGGGAAACTTCAGGTCGCCGAGCACTTCCATCCCCGGCGAGGGCCTATCCCCGCTGGCGCGGGGGAAACACGATGACATCGTACTTGCCAACAGTCACATCGGGCCTATCCCCGCTGGCGCGGGGGAAACAGCTGGCCAACGAAACGGGAGCAGCATCATGAGGGCCTATCCCCGCTGGCGCGGGGGAAACCACTCTTCCCAGAGTGCCTAGATTCCCGAATTGGGCCTATCCCCGCTGGCGCGGGGGAAACATGACGCCGATGAGGCCGACGCCGTGGCCGTCGGGCCTATCCCCGCTGGCGCGGGGGAAACGGCGCGGCAATCAACGCGCCAAAACTCGGGGAGGGCCTATCCCCGCTGGCGCGGGGGAAACTCGACCAACTACGCCAACAGCTATGCCGCGTGGGGCCTATCCCCGCTGGCGCGGGGGAAACCGCATGCGCCGCTCTACTCTCGAAGTGGATGAGGGCCTATCCCCGCTGGCGCGGGGGAAACCACGCCGGGCTCGAGCGCGCCGCTAGCGATGCGGGCCTATCCCCGCTGGCGCGGGGGAAACTTGGTTGCATCCACCCCCGCCGACCGATCGGAGGGCCTATCCCCGCTGGCGCGGGGGAAACGTGAGGCCGTGCTTGCGGGCCAGGGCGGCGTGGGGCCTATCCCCGCTGGCGCGGGGGAAACATGTCAAGTCTTGTTTCGGCTGAGGGTAAGGGGGGCCTATCCCCGCGTAACCGTTCACACCCCCCCTGCTTTTTCGCCCCTGCTCCATGCTAAGGTGTTGATTCGTCGAACACGAGGGTGCGGGTAGCAAGGGGGGGTGTGAACGGTTACATCCCCGCTGGCGCGGGGGAAACTTCTTCTCCTGGTGGGACGCCGACGAGTACGAGGGCCTATCCCCGCTGGCGCGGGGGAAACCAGCGCCGCTTCGCCAAGCTCTGTGCCCGTCAGGGCCTATCCCCGCTGGCGCGGGGGAAACGGACGCTGTTCCAGTCTCATCTGTGAGACTTAGGGCCTATCCCCGCTGGCGCGGGGGAAACTTCCACTCGTAACATGTGCTTGCCCCTTGCTGGGGCCTATCCCCGCTGGCGCGGGGGAAACCAGGGGTTCGGGTTGGCAGGGGTGAAGTCGGAGGGCCTATCCCCGCTGGCGCGGGGGAAACAGATTCTGCCGGGTCTGCAAATGGTAGACGCGGGGCCTATCCCCGCTGGCGCGGGGGAAACCCCCAGCGCTCCCAGTGTTGCTCGATGGCGTCGGGCCTATCCCCGCTGGCGCGGGGGAAACCGGCACGGCGAACTGCGCATCGAAGGCGTCCAGGGCCTATCCCCGCTGGCGCGGGGGAAACACCCCTTGGGTGTCTTCGTCGGTGAGGAACTGGGGCCTATCCCCGCTGGCGCGGGGGAAACCCTGCAATTCGCGCGGGCTAGCTTTAGCAAGGGGGCCTATCCCCGCTGGCGCGGGGGAAACAGCTTCGAGCCGGCCGCTACCACCGCACCGGGGGGCCTATCCCCGCTGGCGCGGGGGAAACGTCGCGCTCTGTGACGAGTACCGGGACGAGTCGGGCCTATCCCCGCTGGCGCGGGGGAAACATCGCCTCCCGAATCGCGGGCCACTCCTCCGGGGGCCTATCCCCGCTGGCGCGGGGGAAACTTCGCGCTTGCCGATCGTATCGGCGATGATCAGGGCCTATCCCCGCTGGCGCGGGGGAAACTGCAGACGCCCGGCGACGTAGCAGTACCCGAGGGGCCTATCCCCGCTGGCGCGGGGGAAACCGATCAGGCGATCCCCAAGGCTATGCACGTACGGGCCTATCCCCGCTGGCGCGGGGGAAACACAATCGTTCATACAATCGCCTAACACTTTCGGGGCCTATCCCCGCTGGCGCGGGGGAAACTCCTTGGTCTTTCGCCAAGCTTGAAAGCTCTAGGGCCTATCCCCGCTGGCGCGGGGGAAACGACCTCTGCGGGATGGACATCCGGCACGACACGGGCCTATCCCCGCTGGCGCGGGGGAAACCGATGGCCCCTGACCCGGACTTCTTCACAGAGGGGCCTATCCCCGCTGGCGCGGGGGAAACGTCACCGATCGGCTTGACCTTCCGTGCTGCGAGGGCCTATCCCCGCTGGCGCGGGGGAAACACGCGCGATATATATATGTCCCCTGGGGGAAAGGGGCCTATCCCCGCTGGCGCGGGGGAAACAGCGGAATTCGGCGGAACGGCATTGCCGATGCGGGCCTATCCCCGCTGGCGCGGGGGAAACAGATTCTGACCGCTCTGTCGCTGCACCCACGCGGGCCTATCCCCGCTGGCGCGGGGGAAACTGCCTGATGGGTGGGCGGTCGGAGCGGGAGCCGGGCCTATCCCCGCTGGCGCGGGGGAAACTCACTGCCAACGTGTCCAGACTCGCTTTTTTGGGGCCTATCCCCGCTGGCGCGGGGGAAACCCACGAGCCGGGCAATGCGCCAGGCTTGCATGGGGCCTATCCCCGCTGGCGCGGGGGAAACAACGGGTCGAAATTGGCGTGCGGGTACTCCGGGGGCCTATCCCCGCTGGCGCGGGGGAAACTGCGCGCCGTCGCGCGCGATGGCGAGGCCATCGGGCCTATCCCCGCTGGCGCGGGGGAAACGCGGTGCGCCGTACCCGGGCGCTGTGGTTCTAGGGCCTATCCCCGCTGGCGCGGGGGAAACCGGCTTTATCGCTGGCGTGACTGGTTGCTCTCGGGCCTATCCCCGCTGGCGCGGGGGAAACAAATTGTCGAAGGCCGTTCGGTTGTGTTTGTAGGGCCTATCCCCGCTGGCGCGGGGGAAACTCGCCGAATTCAATGACCTGCGGCTGCAGCTCGGGCCTATCCCCGCTGGCGCGGGGGAAACCTGCCGCCGGACTATGCGTCCGCCGGATACCAGGGCCTATCCCCGCTGGCGCGGGGGAAACTGCGTAAAGAGCTTTGCTATGACGCCCTGTCGGGGCCTATCCCCGCTGGCGCGGGGGAAACCCCGCGGCCGGCGCCGCCACGCCCGCGCTTCAGGGCCTATCCCCGCTGGCGCGGGGGAAACAAGGCACAGACGGTGGCCGAGGCCGAAGACGAAGGCCTATCCCCGCTGGCGCGGGGGAAACTCCGAAGTCAGAAAGTACGGCAGCGGCGTGTGGGGCCTATCCCCGCTGGCGCGGGGGAAACTCCTCGTACATTGCATGGAGCGCGCGGTACGTGGGCCTATCCCCGCTGGCGCGGGGGAAACCCCGCGGCCGGCTCCGCCACGCCCGCGCTTCAGGGCCTATCCCCGCTGGCGCGGGGGAAACATTCAGGCTCAGGTTGTGAGCCTTTGGGGTCAGGGCCTATCCCCGCTGGCGCGGGGGAAACGGTTTCCGTCGCCGGTCTTTGCACGGCGCACAGGGCCTATCCCCGCTGGCGCGGGGGAAACACGTGGTAAAGCAGTGGAAGAAGCACGTCGACGGGCCTATCCCCGCTGGCGCGGGGGAAACGGGGTATCGGCATAACCTCAGCGCTGGTAATGGGGCCTATCCCCGCTGGCGCGGGGGAAACCGGACGTTGCGGGTTACGGGCAATATCGGGCGGGGCCTATCCCCGCTGGCGCGGGGGAAACAAGTCCTGGTGCAAGGGATACCGGATCTGGTCGGGCCTATCCCCGCTGGCGCGGGGGAAACAACGCAGTAGACGACCCGCCGTTAACCAAGTAGGGCCTATCCCCGCTGGCGCGGGGGAAACGACGCCGTCATCGCTGATGATCTGTCGCGATAGGGCCTATCCCCGCTGGCGCGGGGGAAACTGACAACCGCAACCGACAGGCAACCCCTGTCGGGGCCTATCCCCGCTGGCGCGGGGGAAACGCCGGCTTCTGGCGGATCGCCGCCGAGGGTGGGGGCCTATCCCCGCTGGCGCGGGGGAAACTCGCGGGTGACTTCGTCGTAGCCGTAGCCGCGGGGCCTATCCCCGCTGGCGCGGGGGAAACTTCGGGGCTGTCGTGTGGTGCGGTTCCGATGAGGGCCTATCCCCGCTGGCGCGGGGGAAACCGGCTGGCTACGTCGCGGACCGGGTTCCTGAGGGGCCTATCCCCGCTGGCGCGGGGGAAACGATTAAAGGGGAGTGTGATGACGGGTGGGCTGGGGCCTATCCCCGCTGGCGCGGGGGAAACGGCGCGGAGCGCGCGCTTTCATCTCGTCAGCGGGGCCTATCCCCGCTGGCGCGGGGGAAACAAATTGTCGAAGGCCGTTCGGTTGTGTTTGTAGGGCCTATCCCCGCTGGCGCGGGGGAAACCAAGTTCTTCGTACAGGAATACGTCGGCACTCCGGCCTATCCCCGCTGGCGCGGGGGAAACTTTGGCATGCATCGGGCAGGATTGAAGCGCCAGGGCCTATCCCCGCTGGCGCGGGGGAAACATCAGGCATGTGAAATTGTCGAAGGCCGTTCGGGGCCTATCCCCGCTGGCGCGGGGGAAACGCAGCTTTTCAAGGATGCGCCCGCCCCACGTGGGGCCTATCCCCGCTGGCGCGGGGGAAACAACGGGTTGAAGGGTCTTCGATGTCAAGTCTTGGGCCTATCCCCGCTGGCGCGGGGGAAACACTCTGCTCCGGCGTCTGGGCCGTTGCTGAACGGGCCTATCCCCGCTGGCGCGGGGGAAACGCAAGACGACGTACGGACAGGTGATCGAGTCGGGGCCTATCCCCGCTGGCGCGGGGGAAACGCCGGTGCGACGCAGGCGCAGGTGCGCGCCGAGGGCCTATCCCCGCTGGCGCGGGGGAAACCGGGGATGCCTTGATGTAGGCGACGAGCGACTGGGCCTATCCCCGCTGGCGCGGGGGAAACTTCGCCCAGACGAGCGGGCCGACGACGAGCGTGGGCCTATCCCCGCTGGCGCGGGGGAAACTGAGCGCGTTTCTGTGCCCCGGCCCTGCCGGGGGGCCTATCCCCGCTGGCGCGGGGGAAACGTCGGATGCTGGCATTCCGGGAAGCCCTGCGAGGGCCTATCCCCGCTGGCGCGGGGGAAACATCAGCGCGCGCGACAGCCAGGCGCCGCCCGAGGGCCTATCCCCGCTGGCGCGGGGGAAACGCCGTCGTCGTCGAGTACGAAACGGGTATCAAGGGCCTATCCCCGCTGGCGCGGGGGAAACCGGATCTCGGGGCTGTGGGCCATGTCAGGGGAGGGCCTATCCCCGCTGGCGCGGGGGAAACTGCGAGGGCCAGGCGGCGGGCGGCGGGGATGGGGGCCTATCCCCGCTGGCGCGGGGGAAACGGTGGAGAGCGACTTGCTCTCGCCGATCAGCGGGGCCTATCCCCGCTGGCGCGGGGGAAACTCGCGCAGTTGCCGCGCCTGGCCGGCGCCGCCGGGCCTATCCCCGCTGGCGCGGGGGAAACTCACGCCGTTCGCGGTCGATGTCCTGGAGCCGGGGCCTATCCCCGCTGGCGCGGGGGAAACCAGTAGTCGGTGGCGCCGGCGGCGGCGTAGACGGGCCTATCCCCGCTGGCGCGGGGGAAACCGGGAGAAGCGGGGGCGGAGAAGAGGAGATTCGGGCCTATCCCCGCTGGCGCGGGGGAAACCTGCGTTTGCCGATTGACGCGCTTGCAAGCGGGGGCCTATCCCCGCTGGCGCGGGGGAAACGGCAGGGTAAAGGGCGCGATCGATGCGCCAGAGGGCCTATCCCCGCTGGCGCGGGGGAAACATCCCGGAGGCACTGAAGCCCAACCTGGTGAAGGGCCTATCCCCGCTGGCGCGGGGGAAACTACCGCGGGCGCGCGAACAAGCAGTATGGACAGGGCCTATCCCCGCTGGCGCGGGGGAAACAGCGCCGCCATTGCCGCCCGCCGCATCGTCAAGGGCCTATCCCCGCTGGCGCGGGGGAAACGCCTGGAGCTGGTGATCCAGCTCTTGGGCCTGGGGCCTATCCCCGCTGGCGCGGGGGAAACCCGCCGTCTCGGGAGCACGTCGCTATGGCTGAGGGCCTATCCCCGCTGGCGCGGGGGAAACGTCACCTCCACCCCGAAAGGCAAGGGCAACAAGGGCCTATCCCCGCTGGCGCGGGGGAAACACGCGCGAGATCATCGTCCGCCAGCGCATCACGGGCCTATCCCCGCTGGCGCGGGGGAAACCGGCACGGCGAACTGCGCGTCGCCGGCATCCAGGGCCTATCCCCGCTGGCGCGGGGGAAACTTCGAGCCGGGTTACTTCTACGTCGATGGCAAGGGCCTATCCCCGCTGGCGCGGGGGAAACACGTGTTGTACTCGATGGTGATGGCCCTATCTGGGCCTATCCCCGCTGGCGCGGGGGAAACATCCATCGCTCGCTGTCGGACATCCAGGGGCAGGGCCTATCCCCGCTGGCGCGGGGGAAACCAACCGACTTGTAGCGCGCCCTGTTGGGTTTTGGGCCTATCCCCGCTGGCGCGGGGGAAACGCCGATCACGCTGCAGGGGGACCAGTCGGGCGGGGCCTATCCCCGCTGGCGCGGGGGAAACACGCGGGCGTACGTCTATCCGCTGCGACGCGGGGGCCTATCCCCGCTGGCGCGGGGGAAACGATGAACCCACGCGCCGCTATCGTCAAGAGCCGGGCCTATCCCCGCTGGCGCGGGGGAAACCTCCTGTTGTCGTGGCCCAAGTTGACAGCATGGGGCCTATCCCCGCTGGCGCGGGGGAAACGGCTTCCTGTATTGCTTGGCGGTATAGGCGAAGGGCCTATCCCCGCTGGCGCGGGGGAAACGTGGGCTGTTGCACCGGGGTTGTCGGCTGGAGGGGCCCATCCCCGCTGGCGCGGGGGAAACAAGCTCGCACCATTCCGCGACGGGTGGAGCCGGGGCCCATCCCCGCTGGCGCGGGGGAAACTACGTGCCGCCGCAGCCGCTACCAGAACTCAGGGGCCCATCCCCGCTGGCGCGGGGGAAACCGACCTTGGCGGCGGTCGGGGCGAGGTATGCCGGGCCCATCCCCGCTGGCGCGGGGGAAACTAACCCCGCCGGAGCCGCCGACAGAGCGCCCAGGGCCCATCCCCGCTGGCGCGGGGGAAACCCGGCGCCCAGGTCGTGCAGCATCCGGTTCAGGGGCCCATCCCCGCTGGCGCGGGGGAAACGTTCTCCCTGCCCCGGCGAAACGGGTTTGCCGGGGCCCATCCCCGCTGGCGCGGGGGAAACTAGATGGCGGCGAGGTCCTTGTGCGTGGGGGCGGGCCCATCCCCGCTGGCGCGGGGGAAACGCGGCCCCCTGACTGGCCTGTGCGTTGTACTGGGGCCCATCCCCGCTGGCGCGGGGGAAACGAGTCCGTCCCGTTGCTGAAATAGACGTGCCCGGGCCCATCCCCGCTGGCGCGGGGGAAACAGGTCGTTCGCCTGCTGTGCCACGACCATCCAGGGCCCATCCCCGCTGGCGCGGGGGAAACAAATGATGATTGAAGAACTCCACGATGCTCCAGGGCCCATCCCCGCTGGCGCGGGGGAAACGGCGGCCTCGCAGATGACTGTCGCCTCGGTGAGGGCCCATCCCCGCTGGCGCGGGGGAAACCCCTGCTGCAGTCTCTACAAATCCGATTCCTAGGGCCCATCCCCGCTGGCGCGGGGGAAACACAGACGGCCGGACGACACGCAGCAAAGACCAGGGCCCATCCCCGCTGGCGCGGGGGAAACTCTTGTGGGTAGCCCTATGAACCACAAGAGAAAACGTCAAAATCGATTCATCTTGTTAAAGAGCGCGTTATGCCTTTCGCCTGACCATCCAGAGGCCGTCGACCTCAACAAGTTCTTTCGACGGCTCGCCCAATGTCTTGATCCCAACGCCGCCGGTTTCATTCAGATCCCGCCATACCACGACGACGCTACCTTGCGGATCTGCCGAATACCAGTCCGACAAGGTATCCCAGACGCGCCCCCTGACTGCCGGACTCATACGCGGCGAGATGTAGACGGCTGGCGCGACTTCCAGCATGACTGATGCCAGGAAGCCTCGGTATCGGTAGGCTACATCACGCGTCACTATGACTACCAGCGCCATCGTTTTCCTCCGTCCGTAGCACCAGCTTGATCTTGTCGATCATGCTGGCGATGACATCCTGTTTGCGAAACACGGTGGACGCTTCGCGGCGGACAAGGCGATCGATAGTGGTCTCGTCGCCATCGACGGACTTCTTCGCCGCCGCAAAGGCGATTTGCAGAGTAACCGTTTCCCGGAAGAGGTCGGCGATGTCGAGCACAAAAGCCTGCCCTGAATCCTCGTGGATGAAGCCGAGTTGAGGAATCGCCGCCAGCGCCTGTACGGCGATCGATGCTGCTCCCTGCACGGCAGTCGCGGCGTGATTGATTCCCTGATTCGCTATGTCCGCCGCTCCGGGGTTGCCCCGATCGTAGTGCCTGCCTTCCCAAGGCAGGCTGTATTTTTCCGCCATCAGGCGATAGATTGCCTTGACCCTGGCGCCTTCAATCCCTCGCAAGGTATCCAGATCGCGGTGCGGCAGAACCTCTCCCAAACGCAGCGCATACATGTGCCGGGCAACGCTGATGCGTCGGCGTGGGTTACCCCAGAGTTCGGCCTGACGCCTGGCCACGTCTGACCTGTCAGGCAACAGCGGCGGCGCGGTGTAGGTTCGTACCCCATCTTGCCCCACTGCCGCCATCAGGGTGCCATGGCGCGCGAGCAAGCGCAGTGCGTCGTGGGTAACGCTGCTGCCCGGCCCGAGCAGGATCATCGATACGGCCTGATGCGGTACCTGCAGAATGTGGGGAGTCAGCGAGTCCTTGCCGGCCATGAAATGCAGGCAACCATCGATGACGCAGAGCTCGCCACGTTCCAGCCAGATCAGGCCGTGCCGGTCGGCATGCGGAACACGGGCCGCATCCAGCCCGAGTCGCCCCTTCAGCATGGCCTGACGGGCCTGAGCAGCAACATGCCAAAACCGAAAGCCCGGTGCCGGCCGACCCCTCGTTCCAGCAGACGGTTGAAAGCTGTCGGATCTCCCACCTGCAGTTGACCCTTGAAGACGACATCCGGCCCGGCGTTGTTGGTCGTTTTCCGATTGCCGTTGTCGCCGCTCCCTGCTTTACGCAGGACACGAGTAAGCCGGAAGGCGTCGAGCTGCGCTTCGGCGAGCTGCGCTGCACCATCGAACCCGAACTGCTGCGCCAGCCAGTCGCTGTAGATCGCAGTACGCTCGGCAATGCTGCCGTTGCCAGCAGTTTGCCCGGTGTCGCCCGTCCCCTCCACAGCACGCAGATAAGCATCCCTTTCGCGACCGTCCTTGCCGCGCACCACCGGACGAATCCGCGCCTCGAAACCCAGCCGCTGCCCCGCCTGCCAGGCATTAGGAAACGGGCGGGCGTCCAGATGATCCAGCCCCAGCGCCCGAGCCACGTCCGGCGGCGCGAGGCTGGCATTCAGGCGCAGCATCCCCAGGTCGGCCGAGGTGTAAGCCAGCAGTCCTTGCCGCCCGCCCAGATGACGGAACGGCTTTGGCGCCAAGTCGCCAAAGGCTGCGCGCAGCAAGGCATGTAAGGCGTAGCCGTAATCGCCATCCGGCGACAACAGCCGATGACGGGTTGCCCAGAGAGCCAAGGCCGTGGCGTCCGGTTGCAGACGCAATAGCTGCAGGCTCATGTAGGCGATCCCGGTAAACTGAAGTGGCCTTCGCGCACAGGCCGCCAACCGCCATGAACGCCGCTCATCCAGTTGCGCTCGTCGCACAGGTCCAGAGGGCGATCGCCGGCAAGGATGCCCTCGCCTTCCGGCCATTGCACCCTCAGGTGCCTGGCCTTGTCGGGCAACTGCGCCGTTTGCAAGGCAGCGAGAACGTTCTCGGCGTCGTGCCAGCCAGCGAAGACGCGTCGACTGGGCAGGCAGGTCTTGCGGCCAATGAACAGCGGGCGGGCAGGGCGATCGAGAGCCTGGGCCAGATCATCGAGCGTCGGAGAGTCGGCGGCGGCCTCAACACGCAGCGCAACCAGGACATTCTGGCTGGCGTGGTAGTCGCGGTAACGTTGCCAAGTAAGCGATTTTCTGCCGTCAGCCTGCGTCGAATAGCTTGGGCTTTTGGCTCGTCCTTCAGGTACTGCAAAAGTGGTCCACCCCTGGTCATTCTCAAGAAGCTCAGCAGTCTGATACTCACGCACTCGCTGAATCTCACGATCCAGCCGTGCACCCACCAGCAAACGGGCCTGCAAGCGATCGTGCAATTCGCTTTCTTCCCGCCGATAGCCCAAGGCATTAGCCAACAGACCCGTGACCATAGACAGCGCGGGAAAGTCGCGTATCACGCCATAGTTGTCGATGGTCTCGCCGCCAAAGGCTATCAACGGGGCCTCCAATCGCATCAAGAGATGGCGAGGCATTTCAGCACGCCCCTCGTTCGATGATCTCCTTTGTCCACTCCGCCAGGCGGCCCAGATTCAGCCGCTCGGCGCCAGGGACTTCCACTTCCTGGTCGACGGAAAGAAAACGGCGCGACAGGGGCGCTCCATACGCTTCATCCATGGCTGCGATTTCCCGGGTCAGACGATCGACAGTTCGCTGACGAATCGTGCCGCCCTTGCCATCGAGCGGCAGTGCATCATGAAAGGCACCGGCCAGGCTGCGTGGCTGCCAGTCGCCGGCTTCGACCAGCATGAACTTGGCCCAGTCGAATGGCGCGGTGGAACCGCGTTTGGCGCCTGGGCTGACGGTGGCGATCAAGTGCAGCAAATGCTGTACGACCCGCCCGGCAAGCACCCGACGTTCGGCGGGAGTACCGGATGCAAAGCAGTCCTTGAAATCCTCACCCTCCAAGTTCTGGACGAGTTGCGGCACATCGACCACGACATAGCCGTAGTACAGACCAGAGGCAAGTTCTGTGTCGAAAATGCCAGCCGACCCCAGCTCCCCGGCGTCCTGCAGCAGGTCGTCCACCACCGTGAAATAGTCATTTTCCACCTGCGCCTGGTGGACGGTGAACGCATGCGCGACGTAGACGGCCGCCTCACGACTGGTCAACAAGTCTGAGGTAACCATGCGACCGAACAGGGCGGATTCGAGTCCACTGCCGTGCTTCATGGCCTCGATATTCTTCTTTGAGCCCTTCAGCCACAGGGCAATCGATTCCTTGAACGTTTCTTCGTTCACGCCATCACTCGCAAGTTCGACGCACCGTTGGACGAGATAGTCGATTTCAGGCTTGCCCAGCAAGACTGCCTGCCCGGTTTTCAGAGCGTCTACACCCTTCTTTTCCTTGCCCCCCTTGTCAAGCAAACCAGCATCCCGCATTGCTTCGGCGGCGGCCTGAGCCATGGACTCGGAAACGCCACTTTCCTGAATCCGTTTGCTGATCAATTCCAGTGTCCCACGCGAGCGAATTGCCATAGGAACGCCCAGACGAGCTAGGGCGAACTGGTCATCCACCACCCGCCAGTGTCGCTTCAGGCACTGCGACGAGATCCGCGTGCGGACGGCGTCGCCCAATGGCAGACGCTTTGCAAGACCGGCATCATCACGATTGAGTAGTGCGGCCGGATAGGTGTGCAAGGTGTGAATCTGAAGAAAACGCGGCATTGGCATGGTCAGGCTCCAGTGAGTGAATCAGTGTTTTGGTTTCTTGGCTTCGGCAGCGAAGAAACTGCTGGCGATTCTCAGGCGGATCGTTTCGGCAGCTTGCTCGTCGCGGCCTTGGTTGAGGATCAGGTCGCCGAGATCAAACCAGTTAAGGGCCTGCCCCTCCTTGCTCGCCAGCAGTCGCAGCAAACGCGGAACGAGTTGCCTGAACGCATCGCCACGTGCAGTCAGCAACTTGGTGACTCGCGACTCGGAAACCCCCGCCGCGCTGAGTTGCTGCCCCAAGCGCCGACTGCTATCGTGGCCGGCCAATGCCATTCCGTGGGCAATCATCGCCCAACGCCGCCAAGTGTCCGCTTGCCAGTTCTCGGGTGCGAGGTCGGCATAGACCAGTGCCCGGGACAGGGCAGCGATTTGATGGGGGCGAAACTCGGCATCCGGGTCGAGGCGTGCCAAGGTGGCATGCTCGCCATTGTCCAGCCCATGCGCATCGCCCTTGAAGCGGGCCGCCTTGGTAATGATTCTCGCCAGTCTGAAAATTGGGCTTTCGTGCTTTGGAGGCAGGTTTTCAGCAAACGGGATCTGGTCCGGCGGATCGGCATCGTGGGTAGTCATGAAAGTTCCTTGTCAATGGATCGTTGGCGAAGGTGGTTGGCCAGGACTGGCAGTGTCTTGGGATTTCGCAAACCACCGTGGAATCGGGCTAAGGCAGCTGCCTGAGCACGGTAGCGCTGCTCGCCGCATTGCGGTCCGGCTGTGAATGCATGTCTGAGGACAGCTTCGGCGGCGTCTGCGATCGACAAAAGCCATTGCAGGCGCTCGTTGTCCGGTTCCTCGGACTCTATTTCTTCGTTCAGGGCGATGAAAAATCGGGCGTCTTCGGCTTGCTCAAAGCGGCGAGCCCACTGGTTTGCTTTTTCCTTAACCCCATCCGCAAAATCCTTTTCAGCACCTTTGTTAAAGAGCGTACCAATCGCAGTCCACAATACTCGACGCACCTCAGCAATGGCGTTGATTCGTTCACCTGCAACCTTGGCCAACACATCGGTCTGCTTGCGAAGTAACAGTCTTCGGACTGTTCGAGATAGCGGAACACGGCGCTCGTGATACCCCTCGGTGACACTCTTGTTACCAATCGGACCACCACGAGAAATTGCCTGCATCAAGGCAAAGACTCCAATTTCCCCATCAGACTCGTGCAGCGTCATTGCCAACGGCTGCCGATATTGTTCTTTACGATATGGTCGGCCAAAAAGCAGCGCTGATGCCAATTCGTAGTCGAATCCTTTTGCGCGAATTCTGAGCGCCTCGCCACTCACCGCGTTTATCGGAGTCCAGGCGTCACCTGTTGCTCCCTTTAGCAGATGTCCACAGATGCGGCTTTTCTTACTGGGATCTGTTCTGGCAAATAGCTCACCTGTGCCCGACAAGACTAGTCTCACAAGTCTGCAGGTCTCGATATAGAAGGGGTCAAGGCTTGAAAAGGCCAGCGAGGTTGTCCCATCCCATGGAGGAAGCCACAACAGTTCATGACCACCCACTGCACGCAACCCGAATATCTCTATAATCGAGTCGCGCGCACCTTTGAGAATCGATAGATCCCGTCTCCAGCGACGCCCTGCGTTACCATTCGGCACAGCGCCCAAGGCAATTCGGCACCCAAAACCACCGGCCATCCGAGAAATTCCCCACTTGTTCAGGCCACCGTAGCCCTCTTGCGTCTGCAAACTGATCAAGGCCATGACCCAATCGTCAGCTTCGCCCAGACGCATTCGAGCGGCTTTCAGATCGTGGTTCTTCGAAGTCACCAGCATGTCCAGTTCATCAGCGGCGCGAAGGGTGTTCTTCCAGTCGTCGATCTGCCCACCCGGCACCGGCGCCTGCATGAACGCCGGTCGATCGTGCGGCGCAATCAGGCACCAGGCCGCACCGTCCGGATGTTCGGGTGTGAGGTCCAGCAGGGCCTGTTTCCAGGCCGCCTCGCTAGCGAAAAGCTCGCTTCGCCCGGCACGGTGCAGGGCGATCGCCGCCAGTTGCACGAGAAAGGCATGCCACGGGTGGCGTTGATGCGGGCGCAGAGCGGGAAAGTCCCTTATCGCGTCCTGCCCCAGCGCAACGAACAGGCCTGGCAGGCTGAAGGACCGGGGCTGCCCGTCAGCGACCAGCCGTATTCGGATCAGGGGCTCATCGAGCAAGTTGTAGCGCAGGGTCACGAGCAATCTCCGGCAACGGGTTATTGGTCCTTGAGACGTTCCAGCCCCAGGCGGCTGTAGCGAAAGAGCGTTGCGCCCAGGCGAAAAGTGGTGCAGTGTTCCTGATGCGTGACTGCGGTGGGTTCGGCATCCAGCGGCAAGTCCTTGGGCAGCAGGTGGTGACGGATGGGCAGGCACTTCAGCGGTTCGCCAAAGGGGCCGGGTTGTTGCAAGTCAAAGTGCACCACCCTGTCGTGCGCACCGAGCCGTGTGCCGACTTGAACGCCGATAGGAAATTCCTCTTTGCCAAATTCCTGTCCCACATCCAGCTTATGCAGGTGGCCGATGGTTCTTTCCGCGCTGGTGTCTCCTGTGAGCTTGGCGGCGAGACTCTGCCATGCCTCGCCGAGTTCGGCCTGCAAGGCGTCCAAGCGCGCCGGATGCGTCGCCGCTTCCACCAGATAGCGGTTGTCGTCGGGGATGTTCACTTCCGGCTTCTCGGCCAGCAATCGGCGCGTCGCTTCGAGAATGCGCAGGTCGTCATAAACGCCGCCGCCGTTCCGGTAGCGTCCGAGCCCGTTTTTCGCGTGCGTCAGCATTGGCGTCAGGTCTTCCCCAAGCGGCAGCATGACCAAGACCTGAGCGATTCGGAAAGCCTCGGGACGCTCGTTGGCGTGGCGATGCAGGCGACCAACCCGCTGCAGCAGGACGTCCATCGGGCACAGGTCCGTGACCAGGAAATCGGCGTCGATATCGAGACTCTGTTCTAGGGTCTGGGTGCCGACGACAATCAAGGCGCCGCTTGACCGGTTCTTGCCCAAGCGTTCTTCGATCGCGGCATCGAGTAACGGCCTGTCCTGGCGACTGAAACGACTGTGATGCAGCGTGACCACCCCGTTTAGCTGGAACAGCCACGCGGGGTCAGGTACCGTAGCTTCCAGTGCTGCGAGGGTAGCGATTGCGGCGGGTACGGTGTTGCGAACGATCAGTACCTTGGCTCCCTGCGCGGCAGCCGTCAGCGCCAGTTCGGCAATTTGCTCCGGTGAGTCGATGATGTCCCGCGCTGTCCAGTGCACGCGCTTGGACTGCCCCGTTCCCGCTACCGCGCGCAGGCTGCAACTACCCGAAATGGCCGGATAAGGCACCTGACAGGCGAGGTCGAAAGGCATCGCTGCGGACAGCAAGGATGTCCGCCCCTGTGGGGTGAGCGCCACGTAGGTACTGCGAGCGCTGGAGCCGAGCGTGGCTGAGAGCAATACGGCATGCCCACCGCAATTCAGGTGCGCCTTCAGTAGGTTCTTGAGCAGGACCGTCATGTAAGCATCCGAAGCATGCACTTCATCGACCACGAGCAGGCTGCGAGCCAGGGTGGCGTGGCGCAGGTGAGCATGGGTAACTTGCAGGGCGCCGAGCAGTGCCTGGTCGATGGTGCCAACGGCGACAGGCGCGGCGAGAAAACGCTTGGCGTTCTCGCCGGCCCAGCGTTGCGGGGCCACCTGATCGTCCGGGTTGTCGGCCCACAGAACCTTGAAATCGGGCAGCGCCTTGGCTTCCTGGCCATCGGCGGCAACGTAGCCGGGCAAGGCGCGCAAGGCGAGCGGCGGATTCTCCGGCCATAGGCGATCAAGGGTGTCCTGCACGCGCGTATACAGTTGGCTCGCGGCGACGCGTGTCGGCAGGGCAAAGTAAAGACTGTCCACCTCTCCTGTGCGAAAAAGCTGAAGATAGCGCCAGAGGGCGGCCTCGGTCTTGCCGCTGCCGGTTTCCGATTCAAGGATGACGAGTTGCCCGAGGTCATCGTCGCCCAGGGCAGACTGGATGGGGTGTGGCGGGAATCCGCCAAAGGTTCTGGCAAAGTCCGCGTTGGTGGCGATGAGTCGCTCGCGCCAGCCTTCGGCGTCGAGGCCGAGGGTGGTGATGGCCCGCTCGGCGAGTGCCGGCGCTCTTGCCGCCCTTGTCTCCCCCGGACCGGAAAACTCAAAGAAGCGAGTGTCCGAGCCCAGCCAGTCGGCCAGCTGGACGAGGCCGGCGAACAAATGGGCAAAGGCGGGCTTGTCCGGCAATGCCTCGCCGCCAGGCTGGAAGGCCAAGCGATAAAGGTCTTGAGCGCAACAACCGATTTCTTTCAGAACAATTGCAGGATCGTAAATATTGGAAACGGGTTGCCAAATAATTCGATCCCAGCTATCCGAGCCGTCCACCAACGGGCGGCCATGGTGGCTGATGCTGGCAACCAGCAAGCGATAACATGCATCCCCCCAAAGAGACATTTTCTCGACAGGTAGCAGCATCATCAGACGGTCAAGCCGGTTATCGGGGTTGAAAAGTCTTAACCCCTCGACACCATGCCCGGCGTGGAGCGGCCAGCCTTTCGGAATGTCTCGCATATTTTTCCAGCGCTTGGCCTGAAATCCGCTATTTGCCTTGCCAATGTCGTGCAGGAAGGCCAGCACGACGAGGCGTGCAATATCCTGCTCGGTGAGTAGGCGGCGCTCTGCGCTCCTTTCCATGGCGCGCCGGATCGAACGACAGCGCGCTAGACGATGAAAACAGGCCGCCACGTCGATCATGTGATCGATCAATGGGTGCCACCGAAGCACGCTTCCGTCGGCGCTCCGCTCCAGCTTCCCGAATGCCTCGCTGTCGTTCAAGACCTGGTCATCACTCATGCCTGTGCATTGCCGGATCACGGCCTAAGACTGCTGCAAATCGGGTGGCTGAGCAGCCGCCCCATTCGTTTCTGAAATATGACTTTGTCAAAGCGTTGATCAACCGAAGGAGAGCAGCGATGACGGGGTAGCAGCTTAACGTAGGGAAGGATTTGCTGCCAGGGTTGTTGAGTGGTGAGGGCTCTGTGACGAAGCTGGTGGACTTACCAGCTAGGCTTGCGCCGAACTCAGGTGGGCCTCTCCGACCAGATGGAAGTCCCCGAAGACTATCGTCCCAAGCGGCGCCCATCGTAACAGTCAGAGAGTAAGGCTGTCATGGCCAGCCGCTCACTGCCCACCCCCGAACACCTTCAACTTCACGAACGCCCCGGCGAGCAGCGCCAGCACCAACCCGGTGACCAGCATCCGCACGATCGTCAGCCCCGCGGTGTTCTTCGTAAGCGTTCGACACAGCCACCCCTCGGGGGCGACGCGCTCAGGCTGTCGTCTTC
>ERZ761607.2544-NODE-2544-length-19503-cov-113.215035_pt1 | contig 19503 bp, 14 predicted proteins | sample MGYA00511164_ERZ761607 | MGnify/ENA primary metagenome ERZ761607 (study PRJEB28899, sample SAMN02445080) | bioreactor sludge metagenome | biome: EBPR sludge | place: Australia: Brisbane, Thorneside Wastewater Treatment Plant | collected 2011-06-22 ... | reverse complement strand
CGAGCAAGCACCGCAGCGAGAGCGTCACCATCGTGTTCCACAAGCCTCCTCCTGCGGCTGATGTGGCGGAGACGACGGGGCGGGAGAATCCGGCTGCGCGCATTCGTGCCGACAACCGATGGGCCGAAGATGGCTCGGCAAAGCGTTTCGTGCTCGCGCACCTGCGCGGACTGGCGCCTGCGGGCGCCCTCGATGCCGCCGCGGGCGGGATGCTGGTCTTCACCCAGGAAGGCAGCGTGGCGCGGCGGCTGGCAGGTGGCGATGCGCGTCTGGAGAAGGAGTATCACGTCCTGATCGACGGCGTTCTGGCAGCAGACGGGCTGGAGCGACTGCGGCACGGACTGGCCCTGGACGGCATCCGGCTGCATCCGGCAGATGTCTCGTGGCTCGGCGAGCAGCGTTTGCGCATCGTCCTGCGGCAGAGCCTGAAACAGCAGATCCCGCGCATGTGCGCGCTCGAGGGGCTGCACGTGCGCGAGGTCCGCTGCGTGCGCATCGGCAGCGTCTCGCTCAGCAGGCTGCCGCCCGGCGAGTGGCGCTACCTGCGCGCCGACGAGCGGTTCTGAGCAGCCCGCCGACGATGCCCGACGCTGCCGCGCTTGCGAGCCGCGGCGGCTGCGGCTACCATCCGGGCGATCGTGCCGTCTCCTGGTCGGCGCCACCCTCTAGCAGCAGGTCCCCAGGACTTGGAGTCAGCAATCATGCCCGACAAGCGCCCACCCCGTGACCTGGCAGCCTGGCTGAGCCTGATCGCCAGCCAGGAGATTCCGGTCCTGCGGCAGACGGTTCGCCGTCTTGACGAGGCGCGACAGAGCATCGACCGCGTCGGGGGCCGGCAGATCACCGACATCGTGCTGCAGGATCCGCTGTTGGCGGTGCGCGTCCTGGCCTACATCCAGTCGGTCGGCAGCCGGCGCTTGCGCGGCGACATCACGAACATTGCCGGCGCAGTGATGATGCTCGGTGTCGAGCCGTTCTTTCGCGCCTTCGACCAACCACAGACGCTCGAGGGCAGGCTCGGGCCGCAGCCGGGCGCCCTGCTCGGTGTGCTGCAGGTCGTCCTGCGGACGCAGCGTGCGGCACGCTACGCGCATGACTGGGCGTTCGCCCGCCACGACATGAATGTCGAGGAAGTTGCGTTGGCGGCACTGCTGCACGATACGGCGGAAATCCTGATCTGGTGCACGGCACCGGAGCTGGCGATCGAGATGCGGCGGCGGCAGCAGGCCGACCGCAGCCTGCGCAGCGGCACGGTACAGCAGGCCGTTCTGGGTTTTCCGCTGGCCGAACTGCAATTGGCCCTCTGCCACGCCTGGCGGCTGCCGGAGTTGTTGGTCACCATGATGGATGACGGCAACGCGCAGTTGCCGCGCGTGCGCAACGTCAAGCTGGCCGTCGATCTTGCCCGCCACACCGCTGACGGCTGGACCGACCCGGCGATCATGGATGACCTGAGTGCCGTGCAGGATCTGCTGCACATCAGCCGCGAGACACTGCTCGATCGCCTGCAGGTGCCGCCGGAGCTGTTGCCGCGGTTTCTCCACGATGACCGCGGGCCGGGCAGGGCGGGGCTCTAGTTGGCGACCTCCGTCGGGCAACGGCCCGAGTTGCCGATGGCCCGCTTCCTGCTGTTTGCCGTTGTCTTCATCGAGGGATTCTGCTCGCTCGGCGCCGAAGTCATCGCCTTGCGCCAGATCATTCCGCACATGGGCAGTTCGATCGTCGTCACCGCGCCGACGATCGGCTTCTTCCTGCTGGCGCTGGCCCTCGGTTACCACGCTGGTGCCAGGGTGGAGGCAGATTACGTCGCCGTCGTCGCGAGGAACTTCCTCGCCGCTGCGCTGCTGATCGGCGTCGGGCTGTCGGGCGCCGGCGTCGATCTCGTCTTTGCGGCGGTCAAGCCGCCGGAGATCGCTTACCTGCTGCTGATCGGCGGTGTGCTCTGTCCCGTGGCTTGGCTGCTCGGGCAGACGGTACCGATTCTCAGCAACCTCCTGCAGCACGAGCGGGTTGGCGAGGCCAGTGGCGAGGCGCTGTACTACTCGACGCTCGGCTCATTTCTCGGCTCGCTGTCGCTATCGCTGCTGCTGATGCAATGGCTCGGCGTCTCGGCTGCGGTCGGATTCTGCGCGCTGCTGCTGCTCGCCGGCCACACGTTGCTGCGCCCGCGCGCCTGGTCCGCGGCGGTCGTCGCGGTGGCAGTCGCTGTGGCGACGGTAATGGCGAATGCCTGGCTGCGGCCGCAGATCGAGACCGCCTACGCCAGCTATCTGGTCCAACCGGCGGCCTACGATGGCGCCATCAACGGTCGCGCGATGCGCAACAACAACTCCGTCGCCTCGCTCATCGACGAATCCGAACCGCCGCGCTACGCGCGCTACATCAGGCACATTCGCGCCATGCTCCTCGATGACCTGCAGTTTCGCGGGCGCCGGATCCTGGTCCTCGGCGCCGGTGGCTTCACCGTCTCGCACCGCGAGCCGGAGAATCACTACACCTACGTCGATATCGACCCGGCGGTGCGCGAGATTGCCGAGACGCACTTCCTGCACGAGACGGCACGTGGCGACTTCGTCGCCGACGACGCCCGCCGCTTCGTCATCCGCAGCGAGCAGCGCTTTGCCGCCGTCCTCGTCGATGTATACGGCGCCCACTCGTCGATTCCGGGCCATCTGGTGACACGCGAGTTCTGGCAGGCAACGCGCCGCGTTCTCGACCGGCAGGGCCTGCTGATCGCCAACCTGATTCTCGACAGCGCGCTCGCCACCCCGTACTCGCGCAACCTACTGGCAACGATCGAGAGCGTCTACGGCCGCTGTGCGGTCGAAGTGCTGCAGAAGCGGCAGGTGCTGGCCAATGTCATCGTCACCTGTCGCAATGGTGAACAGCCGGAACCGGCGCGCCTGTTTACCGACGAACACAACCGTGCCGACTTCGATCAGGCGCGATCACGCTGAGCCGCGCCGGCAGGAAGGCCGCCGCCGGAGGGCGGCGGTTGGCAACCGCCGGATGGGCGACGGGCTCAGCCTTTCCTGCCGCCACCCGCCTTGCACATCGACCCCTGGGTCATCAGCATCGATGTCGGGGTGCTGAGGCTCGCTTGATAAGCGGCGATGGCGAGCAACTGGTCGTGGTTGTAGTTCCTGGCGACCTTGACCATGTCCGCGTGGGCGTTGGCGCGCTTGCCGTCGCGGATGTCGGTCATCTGCCGCAGCAGATACTCATAGTGCTGGCCCGCAAGGACCGGGTAGAACTTGTCCGCGACGCCCTCGCCATTGGGCTGGTGGCACTGGCTGCATTCCTTCTCGTACAGCAGCTTGCCGCCGGCCGCCATCTCGACTGCATCAGGACCCGCATACTTGCCGGAATCGCGCGGGATGCAGAGGGTCTGGACATACGCGGCGACATCCGCCAGCGCCTGCGGGTTGGCCAGTTTTCTGGCGAACGGGTACATCGTCGGGTTGTAGCGTTGTCCGGAGCGAATGTCGGCCAGTTGCTTGATGACGACGCTGCTGTGCTGGCCCGCCAGTTGCGGGATGCTGCCATCGGGATTGCCGCCCCCGGTGGGCAGGTGGCAGGCTGCGCAGTGAAGCCCGTGCAACGCCCCGGCGCTGCGCCCGCACGCTGTCGAAGGTGGCGGCGGTGAGGCGCTGGGCTTTCGGGTCGCCTTTGCCTTTTTGCCAGGGCGGCGAGCAGGAGGCTGAGGATTGCACGGTGTTTCGAGCCAAGTCGAGGCCGCGGCGCGGTATCATAGACGGGTGGAGAGACGCGTAAACTGAAGTGAGGAAAGGTCTGTCAAGCGGCTCCTGCCGCCAGCATCCTTGCCCGTGTTCAACGCTGATCACAACCATCGAGGCGAGCCAATATGCGCATTTCAGTCAAGAGCTGCTCTGGTGCACCGCCAATCCACCCGCTCGGCTTCGACTTTGACGAGCGTGGCGGGTCGATCGGCAGGGACGAAAGCAATGAGCTTCGTTTGCCGGATCCGGACCGGCACATCTCGCGGGTTCAGGCGAGGGTCGAGTGTGAAGGGCGGCAGTTCTTCCTCGTCGATATGGGAGCCAACCCCTCTCTGGTGAATGGCCGACCACTCGGCAAGGGCAACCGGGTAGCGCTGGTCGGCGGCGAGGAAATCCTGATCGCGGATTACGTCCTGCGCGTCGAGTTCGACAGCGCCCCACCGGAGTTTTCCCCGCGTTCGGCCGCACCCGTGGCGACCGCCGACCCGCTGGGATTGTTCGGTGGCCAGCAGTGTCCGACCGCCTCGCCGGGCAAAGTGGCCGGCGGCCTGTTCGGAAGCTCGGTTCTTGGTGGCCGCGCGTCCGCGGCAGAGCCATTCGCTCCACCTGGCGACGACCCGTTCTCCGTCTTTGCGCCGCGGGTGGCGAAGAAGATCCCGGAGGAACAGCGCGAGCCCTTGCGCGCGCCTCATGATCCCTTCGCAGTACCGGAGCCGGCCCCGGGAAGGCCGGTCGTGGACCCGCTTGGTCTCGGACAGATCTGCAGCGAGAGTTCGATCGATGCCCTGTTCGGCCTCGGTGCGGGCTCGGCCGACCCGCTGGCGGGAACCCCGTTTGCTGACGGGGTTCGGCCATCGCCAGGCGCAACGGGGTTTGGAACGGACCCGCTTGCGCTTTTTGGCGGAGCGCCTGTCCGGCCAGCGTCGATGCCGCAGCGAGACGATTCGCCGATTCTCAACCAGGCCGTTTCGCTGCCGCGTGCAGCGCCGCCGCCGGCCAAGCCGCCCGGGCCGGTGGCCGGCGGTGGGCGGCCGGCAGCGAGCCCCGGCGTGATGTTCACTTCGTGGGAGGAGGCGCCACCGGCAGGAGAGGAGCAGAGGGCGAGTTTCCGCGACGAGCCGACAAGGATCGTGCATCCTTCGCCCGCGCGGCAGCCGCAGATCCAGCCTGCCGAGAGAGGTCCGGTCGCCAATCCGCAGCCCAGGCCAGCGTCGGCGGCTGGCACTCCGGGCGGCGCCAGTGCTGCCGACCTCGCCGAAGCTTTCCGGCGGGGGCTTGGCGTGCAGGTTGCACTGCCCGCGGGGATGAGCGCCGAGTTGATGGAGCAGATCGGCGTCATGCTGCGCGAGGCGATCCAGGGGACGATCGATCTCCTGATGGCGCGTGCCGAAACCAAGCGCGAAGTGCATGCGCAGGTGACGATGATCGTCAGCAAGGGAAACAACCCGCTGAAATTCTGTCCCGATGTCGGTTTTGCGCTGACCCAGTTGCTGCTGCCACAGGGCAGGGGTTTCATGCCGCCAGCGGAGGCCATGCGTGATGCCTACGACGACCTGCGCGCGCACCAGTTGGGTTTCATGGCTGGCATGAGCGCGGCGCTGAGCGGCGTCTTGCGACGCTTCGAACCCGCTGCACTCGAGCGGCGAGTGGTTGGCAAGACCCTGCTCGACAATATCCTGCCGGCGAATCGCAAGGCCCGGTTGTGGGATCTGTTTGAAGAAATGTACGGCGAGATATCCCGGGAGGCGGCAGATGACTTCCACACCCTGTTCGGCCGCGAGTTCCTCAAGGCTTATGAGGAGCAGGTGCAACGCCTGGGAGCGGAGCGCGATTCCGTTCCCTGACCCGACGTGTCACCGGTGAGGGGAGAGCCATGCTCGAGCTGCAGACCTGCTTCCGGTCGAGGGTTGGCGGCCGTGACCGCAACGAGGACGCCTGTGGGTACTGGGCATCGGATGGCTGCGGCTGCTGGGTCGTTTCCGACGGTGCCGGTGGACACGGCGGCGGCGATGTCGCCTCGCGGCTGGTGGTCAGCACCGTCCTCGGGGCATACGCCGAGGATCCGGTGCTGGCGCCCGAAAAGGTCGTGGCCCTCCTGCAGGAGGCCAACGCAGCCGTCGTGACCAGGAAGGCCGACGGCGGGGCGACGCGTGACATGCACGCGACGATCGTCCTGCTGCTGCTCGACCGAGGCAGCAGCCTGGCCGTGTGGGGGCATGTCGGCGACACCCGGGTCTACCTGTTTCGCTCCGGACAGGTGCTCTATCAGACCCGTGATCACAGTATCGTGCAGACGATGGTCGATGCCGGCTACGCCAGCGCGGAGATGATCCGCAGCCACCCGCAGCGCAGCCTGCTGACCTCGGCGATTGGCTCATCGCAGGCCATCGAGTTGTCCGTCTCGGCCGAGGCACTGCAGGTGTTGCCGGGTGATGTCTTCCTCCTGTGCACCGATGGCTGGTGGGAACACGTTGAGGAGTGCGAGATGGAGCGGCTGCTGCATGCATCGACCGGCGCGGAAGCCTGGCTGTCGGAGATGGAAGGACTGATTCGCCAGCGGGCGCCGAGCGCAGGCGACAACTACACGGCGCTGTGCGTCACCGTGTCGGAGAGCGAGGAAGACGAAACCACCGTCATCCTGCCCTGAGCGGTGGCCAGGAAATCGTCACCAGCAGGCCAGGATGCCAAGGGGGAGTGACCGGACGACGACGCGTCTCGAGGAGATGGGTCAGGCGTGAGCGGGGCAGGCCCGCCCGGCTCGGCTAACGCGCCTTGAGCATCTCTTCGAGCACCTTGTCCAGCCCCTGGTCGCCGCTCTTGCCGGGCTTGTCCTTCGCCGGCGCAGGTTGCTCGGCCTTGCCCTTGCGGCTGGTGGCTACGTCTTTCGCGCCCCGCTCGACCTCGGTGACGACGAAGCGGGCGGCGGCGTACGCGGGCGAGCATTCGCGGCCCGTGTCACAGCGCACTTCTCCCGTCAGCGCCGTGCCGCCCTGCGGTGATTCGCGCAGTTCCTTCTCGAGCGTCGCGACGGCGACGCCAACCGATCCATTCGCGCCGGCGGCGGCGAAGTAGGGGAAGCTGCGTTGCGACTCCGAGACGATTGCCAGAACATCCCAGTTGCCAACCGGCTGATCGGCTTCGTAGCCCCATCTCGGTCGCGGGAACCTGAGCGGCTTGCCTGGCGCAACCTGGTTCTCGCGGTCCAGCTCGTTGGGAAAGATCTCGTTCAACTGGCCGGTCGCCTGATCCCAGAGGAGAACGTAGACGTAGCCGCGCCGCTTGCTCGACAGGGTGAAGGCGAGGACGTCGCGGCCGACGGCCAGTGGCGTGGTGGATACGTCGACCCGCAGTTCGAAGTCCTTGTCCGAGCGCTCGAGCGCGATCGCGAAAGCTTCGCCGAGTGAAACCGGTGCCGCCAGCGGCAACGAGGCGACTGCCTCCTTGCCGCTGGCGGGCGCTGGCGCAGCCTGCTGGCCCGGCGCGGGGGCGGTTGCCGTGTCGTTGCCGGTCAGGAAGTAGGCGCCCGCGGCGGCGAGGACGCCGACTGCCGCGAGGGCGCCGACGGCGTGGACGGTGCCGAAGCGCCGCTGCCTGTCCGGTGCCGCAACGGCAGCGGCTGGCGCAGCTGCCGCGCTCTTCGCGACTGGCGGCGGCTCGGTGGAGCGGGGCAGCTCGGGCCGCTGCTGTGTCGGCGCATGCGTGTTGTCGGCACGCGGCAATATCATTGTCTCTTCGCTCGCCGGGAGCGGGGTCGCGGCCGCAGCCGCCGGATCGGCTCCGAGCAGCTCGGCCATCTCGGCGATCGACTGCGGCCGGTCTTCACTCCTGACCGCGAGGCAACGATCGATCGCCCGCAGGAAGTGGTCGCTGTAGCGGCCGGCTGCCATCTCGCTCAGAGGCTGGTAGTTGTCCCGCATGACGCGGTTCACCGATGGCGGCGGTACCTGCCCCGTGATCATCGAGTGCACCACTGCCGCCAGTGCGTAGATGTCGGTCCATGGTCCCTGCCTGACCCCGGGCATGTCCGCATACTGCTCGATCGGCGCGAAGCCTGGCTTGAGGATGACCGTCAGCGCCTGCGTCATGCCGCTGATCACGCGGCGGGCGGCGCCAAAGTCGAGAAGGACGGGGCGATCGTCCTTCAGGAGCATGATGTTGTCGGGCGCAATGTCGCGGTGAAAGCAGTCCGCATTGTGGATGAGTTCGAGCGCGTCCATGATCGGCACGAGGATCTTGCGGATCCAGCTCTCGTCCGGTCGCGCGGGCATCGCCTGCAGCACCTCGCGCAGCGTCCTGCCGGCGTAGTAGGGCATCGCCATGTAGGCCGTGCCGTTGGCCTCCCAGAAACGGAATACCTTGACCAGCGCGGGATGGTCGAACTGCGCCAGCAGTCTCGCCTCATTGACGAAGCTGCGGCGGCCGACGTCGAAGGTCTCACCGTGTCGCTCCGAGCGAACGACGACCGTCAGGTCGTCGGCGCGCACGGCGAGGCTGGAGGGCATGTACTCCTTGATCGCGACCCGCCTCTCGAGCGAGTGGTCCGCAGCGAGATAGACGATCCCGAAGCCGCCTTCGCCGACCAGGTCGACGATCTCGAACTCAGACAGGTGCGTTCCGATGGGCAAGGCGTTGTTCGACTTGCCGATGCGTGTCGCGGAAACCGTCTTCGGCGCTGGCGCAACACCACCACCGAGAACGAGCGTCTTGTCATTGTCCGGCTCTGCCACCTCAAACCCCTCCGATCGTTGGCGTCGTCGTCTCACTGGCAGGAGAATAGACCAGCATCTTCGTCAGAAACGACGCCGTCGGCAAGCCTCTGTGCGCAAATCCACCGCTTGCTCCGTCGCGTCCGTGACACCACCACAGCGAGTAGCCGGCAAGTGCCGCCTGCAGGCGCGCGCCGGCGATGGCGGCGAGGCAGTCCGCCGGGAAGTTTCCTCCGTCCCACGACTGCAGGCTGATCAACTGTTCCCGTTGCGCCAGTTGCTCGGCGGCCGCAGCACAGGGCTGCGCCGGTTGCTCGTCGAGCGTCGGCAGGCCAAGTTCTCGCAGCGACTCCTCGAGGCCGTCGATTCCGCGGTCGATTTCGAGCACCGCACGGGCGCAGTCATCGAGTCGTCGCAGCCACGCATCGAGAGCGGGCGCCGCCGCCAGCAGCAGCGTCCCGGGCGGCAGTTCGGTTGCCACGGTGAAGGGAAAGTAGCGGCCCACCCGGTCCACCGACGGCATCCAGATGCCGGTCCATGCCTGTGGTCCGAGCACGCCCGGCGTCAGGAGGAAGTGCCAGATGTGCGCGGTCAGGAAACTCTCGAGCCACTCGCCGCCCAGTTCCGTCTTGCTCTGCGTGATACCTTCCTGGAGCCAGGCATCCCACCGGTCGACGAACTCGGCCGGCAGTCGGCGTTGTGAGAAGTCGCCCAGTTGCGGCAGCTTGCCATACCACCCCGCTGCGGCGGTCATGCGTCGGGGGCTAGAGGTCGCTTGGGCAGCGGAACTCGGAGAGTTCGCGCAACCGGAACGGATTCTGCACGCTGCTGGCGGTCACCTCGAAGGTCGCCTGCCTGCCGTCGATGTCGAAGATCACGCGGAATGTCTCCGGTGAGCCGAAATCCTCGACCCGCGACCTGTCGAAGAGCCGGAACAGCGACCAGACGCCCTCCGTCGCCTTGCTCGAGATGCCGCCGGGGCCGGGTGGCGTCATCTGGATGCGTGCCGAGAGACCGCCCTTGCTGCCCGGCCACTGGATCGACTGTGGTATCTGTGGTCCGTGGGCATAGCGGACCAGTTGCCCATCGAGGTCGAGCGTGAACTGGCTGATCGCCGCATCCATCTCGACCGGCTTGAAGGCGAGTTGCATCGAGCCGCCACCGCGGAAGAACACGTCGCGGATCGTTGCCGCACGCTGGAACTGGGCGAGGTTTCCAGGGTTGCCGAGCGAGTGTTCCTGAACCTTCTTGAAACTCCACGGGCGGGTCGAGGTATCGACGTAGGGCGCGAGATTCTTCTGGAAGAAATCGTCCATCAGGCCGCCGGGCCCGAAGAGACGCGCGAAATCATCGCGGGTGACGTCGCGGATGCTGTTGCGGTCGAAAGGATAGCGACCATCGATGGCGAGCTTGCAGAACTGTCCGATCTGCGTGCCGACGGCGGACGACAGGGTTTCGCGCGTGGCGACGAGGGACTGGCTGGTCCCCGCGCTCGACAGTTGCTGCAGCATCGAACGCAGCGGCTCCGGCATGTTGGCACTTTCCGCCTTGACGCGCGCCGACGAGTTGGCCGGAGGAGCCGCAACCTTGTCCCTGATCGCGGTCTCGGTTGCCGAGAGCTGCACGTAGACATCGTTCAGCAACTGCATGACACCATCGATTGGCGCGGCCTTTCCATCACCGGTGACGAGTTGCCGGATCTTGACGAAACGGTCGTCGACGATGCTCTCCAGACGATGACGCGGGGCGGCGGCAGCGGGATCGCTGCTGCCCAGGCCCAGCACCTTGCCCAGTTCCTGCTTCGCGCCGGCCAGTTTCTCCTCGGCCTGGTGGAGAACCGACTTCTCTCCCTCTTTCGGCGTCAGCGTCGTCTCCCGCGCCACCGCCTTGAGGAAGCGCGGCAGCGGCGAGTCCGGGGCGGACAGGATGCGCGCCATCTGGATGCTCTGGCTGAGACTGGTCGACCGGATCAGCGTGATGTCGGCAAGATAGTCCTCCCAGGTGCGCGCATAATCGGCGAGGTAGAGCTTGCGCACGTCGTTGGCGATGCTGCTCGTGTCACGCAGCGCAAAGCCCGGTTTGGCCACCGTTCCCAGGACCCACGCTTCCTCGTCGGCGAGCTTCCTGGCCACCGCGCTGACCTCCTTGTCGAAGCCCTTGTGATAGCCGTCGTAGGTGTACAGGCCGGGCACGCCGCGGGTCAACGGCGCGCCGCTCTTGCGGACAAACACCAGCGTGGCGCCACTGCCGGCGGCCTGCTCGATGCTGAAATCGGGGAACGCGCTGCCGACTCCCTGCCGCTTGAGACGACTGTAGATGCGGTTGGGCAGCGTATAGCGGAGCAGCATGTCGCGCGTTCGCGCCACCAGCGCCGCGTCCGGCACCACCGGTGACGCGACCGGGCCGTCGGCGAAGAGATTGTTGAGATGCGTCGTCAGCGCCGCGCGCTGATCGGTGGTCGCGTCACGCGGCAGGTTGCGTTCCCAATCGAAGGTGATCCAGGCCTTCAGGGCCTCGGCATCGAAATGCTTCGGATCGTTGAGCATCAGGTAGGCCTTGAGGGTTTCGTAGGCCAGTTCGAGATTGCTTCCGTCCAGTCCCCGCAACTGACTCTCGATGCGCTTCGAGAGCCGCGGAAAGAACGCGTCGCGCAGCAGGCTGCGGTAGGCCTGCTCGGCGGCCGAATCGAGCTTGTCGCCCTGGAACAGTCCCAACCCCATGCCGAAAGGAGCATCGCCGCGCGTGCGGGTAGCGGTCGACGTGACGTTGCGCACCGCATCGAGGGCGGCCAGGATGGTCAGCGGGTCGCCCTGTGAAGTGGCGGCAATCTGCGCGACGACCGTCTTGGCCGCTGCCGTACTGGCCTGCACCTCGTCGACGTAGGTCCGGTTGCGCAGATAGCTGAGCGTCCAGCCGAACAGCAGCAGCAGCGAGAGCAGGGCCATGGCAACCAGAGCCCCCGCGTGGACCAGGCTGCGTCGCCGTTCCCACTTGAGGTTGGCGCCCCCCAGACGGGATTCGGCGAATACCACTTCGCGCAGCAGGCGCGTCAGGAAGAAGCTCTTGCCGCTGCCGGCCGCCGGGCGCAGCAGACGCCGTTCGACACCGAAGGCACTGCCCAGGCTCGCCATGACGCGGTCGATCGGATTCCCTTCCTGCGTCCCGCTGGTGAAATAGACGCCGCGCACCATCAACGGGTGGTCGTAGCCGGACGGGGCGAAGACCTTGCCGAGAAAGGCCTCGAGCAGCCGGCTGGCGGCCCCGAACTGCTGGTCGAAGGCGCTGATCGCGCTCCTGCGCAGGAGGTCGGTCTCTTCCTGCAGGCGCGGCACGAGCTGGCCGTGCAGGCGCTCCAGCAGCGCCGCCAGTTGCCCGGGCAGTACCTGCAGCGCCTCGGCGCCGGTTTCGTCAAGCGGGAAGGTGCAGCCCCAGACCTGGTCCCGCGCCTCCTTGCCGAGGTTGGAGAAGAACTCGTTGAAGCCCGCCATCAGGTCGGCCTTGGTGACCAGGACGTAGATCGGCAGACGCACGCCGAGCCGGGCATACAGTTCCTGCACGCGCGCCCGCAGGGCCTCGGAATGGCGAGTGGCTTCGGCTTCCGACTGGGCGAGCAGGTCGCCGAGACTGACGGTCAGCAGCACGCCGTTCAGCGGCTGGCGCGGACGATGCTTGCGCAGCAGGGCGAGAAAACCCAACCAGGCGTCGCGGTCGGCGGCATGATCCGAGTCCTGCGTCGTATAGCGCCCGGCGGTGTCGATGAGGACGGCTTCGTCGGTGAACCACCAGTCGCAGTTGCGCGTGCCGCCGACGCCCTGCAGTTCCTGCCTGCCGAGTTTGTCGGCGAGAGGAAAGCGCAGGCCGGAGTTGACCAGTGCCGTCGTCTTGCCGGCGCCGGGTGCGCCGATGAAGACGTACCAGGGAAGCTGGTAGAGGTAACGCGCCGAGCCGAGGCTGCGCAGGCGCGCCAGGGCGCCGCCCTTGACCGGCTGTGCCTGGCTCTGGCGCAGCACCTTCACCGCCTCTTCGAAACGTTGCCGGAGGGTCGCCACTTCCGGCGACTCGACAGCCTGCTCGCTGGTCTTGCCGAGCAGCCCGTCAAGCAGTCTGGCGTTGCTGGTGCGCGCTCGCCAGCGGCGGATCGCGAAGCGCAGGATGACGAGCAGGACCAGCAGGCCGATCAGCACCCAGCGGACGGTCTCGGATGCGAATGGCTCATGGCCGGCGATGGCCAGCAGCGGACTGACGAACCAGATCAGCAGCGACAGCGCGATCAGTCCCAGGGTACCGAGCACGATCGGGTGGAGCAACGCGCGCAGGATCCTTTTCATCGGTCTCCCCTTGTCGATGCAGCGGCGTTGGGGTCAGGGCCGGGCGCGGCGGGGTACACGATGATCTCGACCCGTCGGTTCTGGGCACGGCCTTCGGCTGTGTCATTGCTCATCAGCGGGTCGCTCTCGGCACGCCCTTCGGTCCTGATTCCCGGGCGCTCGCCGAGATGTGGTGCGACCGTCGCCGCCACGGCGTCGGCGCGCGCCTGCGACAGGTGCCAGTTCGACGGGAAGCGGGCCGAACGGATCGGGCGGTTGTCGGTATGACCCTTGATCAGCACGCTGCCATTCACCTGCCGGATCGCATCCCCCACCCGTGCGAGCAGTTGCGTGAAGGTGGGCGAGAGCGTCGCGCTGCCCGGCTCGAAGAGGCCGTCTCCCTGTGCCAGGACGATGCTCCGGTCGGGCAGGTCGCGAACGATGACGCGGCCCGCCTCAATGTCGCTGACGAGGAAATGCGCCAGCCTGGCCGGTACCCTGGCTGCCGGTGCCTGCGGGCTGGCGACGGCTGTCGGTGCCGGTGCGCCTGCCTTGAGGGCGAGAATCGAGGAAAACGTGGGGTCGGAGTGGCGGTTCAGCGCAAACGACGCCAACAGGTACAGGAGCGCCACAACGAGCGTCGTCACTGCCGCCACGGCCCACAGCGGCAGGCTTTCGCGGAGCGGGCGCGTGGCTCCGGCGGTGCTCTGCCAGGCGGGAGAGAGTTCGCGGCTGACTTCGCCGCGTTCCCTGGCCAGCATCTGCGCCAGGCGCTCACGAACGGCCGCCAGTTGCGCCTGGCCGTTCTGCAGCACCCGGTAGCGTCCCTCGAAACCAAGGCTGAGAATCAGGTAGAAGAGTTCGAGCAGGTTGCGATGGGTGCCCGGCTGTTCGGCGACCTTGCCCATGAGCTGGAAGAACTTTTCGCCACCCCAGGCCTCATCGTGAAACTGTACCAGCAGGCTGCGCTGCGCCCAGACCTTTTCGCCCCACGGAGTATTGGCGGCCGCCTCGTCGAGGAAGGTGCACAGCGCGTAGCGGCCCGCCAGCACGTGCTCGTGCAGGACGCCCCGCTCCTTCGCCTGGCGCTCGAACATGCTCACTGCCCGCGCCAGCGCCTCGCGCAGGCTCGCCGGGTCAGCGCGGTGAACCTGGCGCAACTGCGGGGCGAGATTGAGCAGTGGATTGGCGGCGGCAACCAGCGGGTTCAGCCCGGTGTGCCAGTCGAGGGATGACAGCTCGACACGTTCGAAACGCGATCCAGCCGGCGGCCCTTCGCTCGCGCCGGCTGCTGCCGGGCGACTTGCCCGCGCTCCGGGCGAGGGTACGAGCAGCGTCTTGTCCGACGGCGGCAAGAAGGGATCATCGTGCACCATGTGGCCCATCTCCAGTCATGAAGCAGCGCGACAATGGCTGTGGTCAGGCGCGGATGGCCCACAGCGCGAGCTCGAGCGACGGGAAGCTGCCCGAGACGTAAATGCCCAGCCCACCCGAATCATTGAGCTGTTTCCACAGGTCCCCCGAGTTGTCCAGCTCGAAGTAGCTGAACCCGGCGTGGAACGGAATCTGGCGCGGTGCGACGGCCAGCGGACGCAGGGCGATCCCCGGCAGTTGCAGGTTGACCAGTTCGCGGATCTTCTCCAGTGGCCCGAGCTTCGCCTGTGCCGGAAAGCGCGTCCGCAGCGTCTCGCTCGGCATCTGCGCGTTTACCGCCAGGACGAAGCCGGCGTTGCGCAGCAGGCTGCGATCGGCGATCACGCCGACATAGCGCCCCTGCTTGTGGTCCTGGAGTTCGATCTGCATCGCGTTCTCCTCGATGACGGTTCCCAGGAACCGTCTGATCTCGGTCATCAGCGGGGCGAAGCAGAGTTCGAGCGCATCATGATTGTAGGCCGGCATGGGAGCCGGGCATCTTTCAGTGCGCACCAGCGTTGCCAGTTCGCCGGCGAGTTCCAGCAGGCGCGTGAACAGACGCTCGGGATGGAGCTGGGACTGCTCCAGCAGATGGTTGAACACCGGCAAGTGGCGGTTCACGGTCAACAGGAAGACGAAATGGGCAATCTCCGCCACCCCGCCCGCGGCGGGCTGGACGACCCTGGCCGCCAGTGCATCCGAGCGCTGCTTGAGCAGCCCGGAGATCTCGCGCAGGATGCTGGCGAGGACCGGCGAGACCCGGCACGACAGCGCCGGCGGGATATGGCTGCGGTCGACCAGCAGGCTGTTGTCGGGGCGTCGCTCGCTGATGCGCAGGACGGCGAGCCGCAGGAAGGCATCGGATATCCGTTCCGCCACCACCAGGCGCAGCCGTGGGTATCCCACCTTGACCGGCTGCGCGCTCGAGTCGGCCGTCGTCGAATCGCTGAACTCCTCGTCGGCCTGGGTGAAGCGGGCGAGATCGGCAGCGGTGTCCGACGGCAGGGCGTCCTCGAGGCTCTCCGGCCGGCGCAAGGGCAGCGCCAGATAGACGACGGCATTGCGGGCGTCCGGCGGGAAATCGAGGGCGAGCGGGGCGGGATGCGCCGCCGGAAAGTCAAACGGCGTACCATCGGGCAGGACGCCGCGGGCCGCCAGCAAGGCGACCTTGCCCGTGCTCAGCGCGCCCTCATCGAGTTCGAGGTGGCTGAACCCCCAGAAGAGCCCTCCCAGCGCGCGCGCGCGGCTTTCGACGAACCACTCGGTGTAGCGGTCCTGTTGCTGGAAATGCTGTGGGCGAAGGAACAGGCCCTCCGACCACACGACCTTACTGAACCAGGACATGGCTGCCCCCCGGAGCAAGAAAAAGGACGGGCGCCCCCGCGCGCCGCCCCTTCAACATCAGCGCGCGCGCGGCGTGATCGAGACGCTGTTCCTGTCGACCCGGATCGAATAGCTGGTCGTCATGTTCTGGGGAACTGGAGCGGTTGCGCGCCAGAGCGTCTGGTTGAAATCACGATAGGCGACGAAAACGCCAAGGGCATGGGCATCGCCGAGCGGCCGCAACTCGACCGAGTGGCGCTGGCCAGGCCTGAGCGTCAGTTCCTCGCGCAGCACCTTGCCGGCACCAAGCAGGGCGTCGTCGCGCTCGAAAAGCGAGAAATAGTCGGCGCTGTCAAAAGCACCGGTGCTCTGCAGAAGATAGTAGCGGACCACCACCGGCATGCCCCGGCCACTGACATCGGCGTTGACCGTATCCGACGCCGTCAGGTCGATGCGGACGATCGTCGGTTTCGGAGGCGGAGGCGGCGAAGCGCAGGCGACGACGAGCACTACCCATGTGGTCACGGCAACGACAAGAGCGTATTTTCTTGTATTCATCACGCCATGCTCTGTTCAGGTGGGTTTGCGCTACACGGCGATTATTGTCGACATCGGGGCCGGACGCAACCCCACGCCGCCGACGTGGGGGGAGCCGGTGGCAAGGCGGCAGCGGTGGCCGGCGAGCATGCGCGAGCGCGCGGCCGGGGCTGTGGGCAGCGCGTGGGATACGGTGGGCCTGCTGCTGCAGTCCCGCTCACGGTCATCGGTCAGGGTGTGCCGTGTCAGCGACGGCTCCCATGGCGACAGAGCCACCGGCGCGTTGGCATGCGGGCGCGAGGCGTCGACGGTGATCGGGTTGCCAGTTTCTGCGACGCGCCTTGCGGGATGCCGGGCGCCCCCCAGCGTGTGCGACACCCCGCGTGCCCATCCGCGGCAAGCCGTTCCCGGTGACTATTTCACCGGTTTGGTGGTGATCTCGACGCGGCGGTTGGCCACGCTGTTGGGGTTGTCCTTGTCCTTGAGCTGTGCCGACCCGACGCCGGTCGCCGCAAGGAATGACGGCGCAACGCCGAAATCCTTGATGAAGTACTGGCGGACGGATTCCGCACGCTGCTGCGACAGGCGCTGGTTCAATTGCTGCGACCCGGATGCATCCGTGTGGCCAACGAAAACGACCTTGCTCCCCGACTGCTCGTTGCGCTTCAGGACCGGACCGAACTGGGCCAGCAGGCTCCTGGCGGCAGCCGAGATCTGTGCCGACCCGACGGCGAAAGAGACATCGACAGGCAGCGAGTAGGTCTTGCGCGAGACGATCTGCCCGCAGGTGAAGCCGGCCTTCGCCGCTTCAGCGCAGTCGCTGGCCGTTGCCGACTTGGGGAAGAGCCCCTCCTCGATGGATTCGGCCGTGACCTGGGCATTCAGTTCGACGACATCGTTCGCCGGTCCTGCAGCCGTGACCGCCGGCGAAAACCCCAGCCCGAGTGCGCTGCAAAGGACAAAAGAAAGGATTGAATGACGACTCATGGCACGATACCTCCTCCGTAAGGACCTGACAGGACTCGGCGCAATGTCTGCGCCCCCAGCCCATTGATTATAATCACTGCGCCACCCGTGTGCAGGGTCTTTCGTGGCGAATCGCGTCTGCAGGCGGCAGCCCGCGTTGCTGCGCTGTCCGGGTTGCGCCGTTCATCGCCCACGGCGGTGGCTCATGGTCCGCTGGACAGACTGGGTGCGGCTGGCAATGCGTGGCGAAGCGAAATGGCCGCACCGGCTGCGCGATGTGGGCGCTCGCGCCGGCGGGCCGGTCGATCAGCAGACATCCGACTTGCGCGATCCGCACAGGCCTTTTGGCGGCTGGTAGCCGAGGCGCACTGCTTCGGGTCCGAAGAACTCGGCGTCCGGGTCGCCCTTCTGCGCGAGTTGTCGGTACAACTGGTAGCAGGCAATGGCGTTGCCGAGCAACCCCGAGTAGCGCAACCACTGTTCGCTGCGCGCCGGGTTTGCCGCGACATCGCCGCTGCCGGCACGGTAGCTTTCGGCAATCCGTGCCGCCGCGTCCTTGTCGCCACGCAGCGCCTTGCGCATGTCGTCGACGAAGCGTTCATCGCCGGTGCTGACGCGAAAGGCGCTCAACGACAGGCGGACGAAGCGGCTTGACAGTGCCCGCAGCGCGTCCTCGGCGCCGGCCAGCGCGACGCGTGCCTGCGGCTCGTAGCGGCCGTCGGGGTAGGCGCGGAGAAAGTTCTCGGCAGCCTTCTTGATGTCCGCCGGGTTCGGGGCGGCGAGAACGGCCTCGAAGGCCTCGTCTTCGGCGGTGCGCGGGCCGGTCGTGGCCTTGGCCTTGCCAAGCCGGAAGACGCCGGTCTGACCCTTGGTGATGTGTGGCCGTTGTGCCAGCTTGCGGATGATCGCCAGCGAGTGGTTGGACATCGTCCGCGCCACGCGCAGCCGGGTGAACTCGAAGACGTCGGTGAACGAGATCTCCTGGTCGACATTGCTGAGCACATGCACCAGCTCGCGCGTGTAAAAGCTGTTCTGGTTCGGGTCGCTCGGTGACAGCGATACCTGGCCGGCACTGGCCGAGAAAGCGACGATGCAGCCCGTGGGTGCGGTCGAGTAGTTGAAGGATCCGCCCTTCTCGTCCTCCGATATGCCATCGCGACAGGCGTCGATGACCGCCACCCCAAGCCCCGGATAGCGCTGCGGAAACGCGGCGAGGACTTCGTCCTGCAGGTTGATCGACTTCTCCTTGGCTTTCGGGTCGTCGCTGGCGACGCCCGAGGGCAGCAGGTAGTTGCGCCCTTCGTACTGCATGCCGTGGCCGCAGAAATAGACGATGCCGATTCCTCTGCCGTCATCCGGCAGGCCCGCCATCCGCTTGCCGAAGCGCTCGACCGCTGTCGCGAAGCGGGCGCGGTCGGCATCGTTCTCGACCTGCACGTCGAAGCCATGCAGGCGCAGCGCCGCTTCCAGGTCGCGGCCGTTCTTGCGTGCCGGCTGGATGCTCTTGCCGTCCGGATAGCTGCCGCAACAGATCAGCAGCGCGATCCGATGATCGGCCAAGCGGCCTGCATCGCGCGCATCGGTTTGCCCACCCGCCGCGGCCGCCCCATCGGCGGCGATCGCACACCGCGCTGCCACGCCGAGCTGGCTGGACAGCAGCAGGCCGGTCGCGCGGGCGAGAAAGCGTCGTCTGAACGGCGAGCAGTCGAATGATTCACCTTGTCCTGAAGCTGGAGCCCTCATCTCATCTCGACCAGAAGCGACATGCAACGAGGCGCAAGAATAGCGTGAATTCGCTTGCAGGGGGAGCGTCATCGGACGGTTCGGCTGGCCCTTCCCGAAGCACGTTTCGGCCCTGTATCGTGCGCGCCCGGCGGCACCGGCATGACGCAGTAGCGCGCGAATTCGAAGCAGCGCGCGCCAATTCGGGCAAAAAAGTTGCATCCCTCCGATGTCCACTTCGTCTATACTCACATGGCCATCATTGTTTGAAGTAGATGCGATGGCGTCACGCGATCCTGACGCAGAAGAGGGGGGCGGGATCGGGTTGGACGGCTTTCTTGGGGGAGAGCGGGATGCACGGCGAAGCACGCGGCCGCGGGTGCTCTTGGTGGGGCATGGTTCTGGCGGTCCTGTGGTTGCTCATCAGCGATGCGGCGCACGCGCAGGTTGACGCCGGCGGGTTGCTGCGCGACATCCAGGGCACGCCCGGCCTGCCGAAGCTCGACGACGCCGAGACCGGCAGCGAGCTGCCGCTGCCGAAGCGCGAGATCTCCGACGTCCCCGAGTTGCGCCTCGACGTGGCCGGCTTCGAGATCGCCGGCGTCAGCGACGACGAAGCCGCCGCCTTGCGCGCCAAGCTCGCCTCCTTCACCGGCAAGGACCGCAGCTTCCAGGATCTGCTCGACGCCGCCGGCGTGGTCAAGAACCACTTCAACGCCCAGGGCTACCTGCTGGCGCAGGCCTACATCCCCGAACAGAAGATCAGCGACGGCATCGTCCGCATCGTCG
>ERZ761607.2542-NODE-2542-length-19506-cov-8.288674_pt1 | contig 19506 bp, 18 predicted proteins | sample MGYA00511164_ERZ761607 | MGnify/ENA primary metagenome ERZ761607 (study PRJEB28899, sample SAMN02445080) | bioreactor sludge metagenome | biome: EBPR sludge | place: Australia: Brisbane, Thorneside Wastewater Treatment Plant | collected 2011-06-22 ... | reverse complement strand
GAGTGCCCGTCATAAATGTGTACCCTGAGTTTATACTTTTCGCATAGGCTCTCAACTCAGCAAAGAGGTCATTTAATGTGAATACAAATTATGCAACAGATTTAAGTTTGTGGGCGCGCGAAACCGCCAACCTAATACGGGAAGGGCGCTGGCAGAACATCGACCTGGAACATTTGGTTGAGGAGTTGGAAGGCTTGGGCAAGAGTGAAAAAAGAGGGATTGCAAGCCAGCTTGTTCGACTTTTAATCCACCTGCTCAAATGGGAATATCAACCGCAAAGGCGTTCCGATGGCTGGCTGGACTCTATTACTGATTCAAGATTGCAAATTGAGTTGGCAATAAAAGACAGCCCCAGCCTGAAAAAATACCCCTTGCTGGAATTGACCCAAGCTTATCAAAGAGCAAGATCGAGCGCCGCCAAACAAACCCACTTGCCACTCCCATCCTTCCCTGAGACATGTCCCTATTCTATAGATAAAGTTCTTGCTGAAGATTGGCTACCCGAATAGCGGTTTATCAAAACCGAATCCTGTCAGGATGATCAATGCCCACCGAATGTCCCCTCTGTATTGACCTCGACGGTACCCTGCTCCATTCCGACCTGCTGCTGGAAGCCGCTTTCGCCCAACTGAAGCAGGCGCCGCTAGCCGTTCTGAACTGGCCGCGCTGGTTGGCGGCGGGCAAGGCCCGGCTCAAAGCGGAAATCGCCGCGCGAGTGGAATTGGACATCGCTACCCTGCCTTACAACCGGGAACTGCTGGCCTTTCTGCACGAGCAGAAGGCACAGGGTCGAGCCCTGGTGCTGGTCACCGCTTCGCATCGCCGATTCGCCGATGAGATCGCGACGCATCTGGGCCTGTTCGACGCGGTGCTGGCCACCGACGGCGACCGTAATCTGGCCGGCCCGCGCAAGGCCGAAACTTTGGTGGAACGCTACGGCGAGCGCGGCTTCGACTACGCCGGCAACGCCGCCGTGGACCTGGCCGTCTGGCGCCACGCCCGCCGCGCCCTCGTGGTCAACGCCGCGCCGCCACTGGCCGATCAAGCCCGCGCGGTCTGCGAGGTGGAACGGGTTTTCGCGCCAGACCCCGCGTCAGGGCGATCCTGGAGCAGGGCGCTGCGTCTCCATCAATGGCTCAAAAATATCCTGATCTTCGCACCGCTGGCCGCTGGCCACGTCTGGAATCAGCCCGACACGCTGCTGCTGGCGCTGCTGGCGTTCCTCAGTTTTGGCCTGTGCGCCTCCAGCGTCTACCTGCTCAACGACCTGCTGGATTTGAGCGCCGACCGTCGTCATCCCCGCAAGCGTCACCGTCCTTTCGCCGCCGGCCAACTCCCCATCGCCCACGGCGCCGCTGCTATTCCGCTGCTGCTGATCGCCGCGTTCGGCCTGAGTTTGCCGATCAATCCGCCCTGGTTCAGCGCCGTGCTGGCGACCTACTACCTCTCCACTCTCGCCTATTCGCTGCGGCTCAAACGCACCCTGATGCTCGACGTCGTCGTGCTGGCAGGGCTGTACACGCTGCGAATCATCGCCGGCGCGGCGGCGGTGAACATCGAACCCTCGTTCTGGCTGCTGGCGTTTTCGATGTTCCTGTTCCTGAGTCTGGCCCTGGTCAAGCGCTATGCGGAATTGTGGACCCTGCGCGAGCAGGGCGACCTCAATGCGAGCGGCCGGGGTTATCACGTGGACGATCTGGGCCTCCTGCAAAATCTGGGTGGGGCCGCCGGTTATTCAGCGGTGCTGGTGCTGGCGCTGTACATCAACAGCGAAACCAGCCGCGCGTTGTACGGTCACCCGATGGTAATCTGGCTGCTCTGTCCGGCGCTGCTGTACTGGATCAGCCGGGTCTGGCTGATCACCCATCGCGGCGAGATGCACGACGATCCGATCATCTTCGCCCTGACCGATACCCACAGCCGTTACGTGCTGCTGGCCTGCGCGCTCATCCTGCTGGGCGCGCTGCCCAAGTGAACACCGCCATGGCCACGACCGCGCCGGCCAGTTGGGGCCGCTATCCCTCTTCCCGGCCACGTCACCTATTGCCGTGCCGCGATGCGCGAATGCCAGCCCTGCCAGCCGAACCGCTGTCCTGCCTGCCGTTCGGCAATGGTCGCAGTTACGGCGATGTCTGCCTCAACGGCGGTGGCGCGCTGTTGCTGGCGCGGGGACTGGACCGCTTCATCGCCTTCGATCCGGCTGCGGGACTGCTACGGGCGGAGGCCGGTGTGCTGCTTTCGGAGATTCTGGCGCTGATCGTATCGCGGGGTTGGTTCCCGCCGGTTACTCCCGGCACCCAGTTCGTCACCTTGGGCGGGGCCATCGCCAACGACGTGCATGGCAAAAACCATCATCTCGCCGGCAGCTTCGGTGGTCACGTTCGTGCCTTTGAGCTACTACGCTCCGATGGCGAGCGCCTGACCTGTACCCCAGAGCACAATGCCGACTGGTTTCGGGCCACGGTCGGTGGCCTGGGGCTGACCGGCTTGATCACTTGGGTCGAAATCCAGCTGCAGCGCATCGCCAATCCCTGGATCGTGGCCGAGAACCGGCGCTTTGCCAGCCTGGACGAATTCCTCGCGCTCAACGCCGAGTACGAGGCGCGCTATCCCTATACCGTGTCCTGGATCGACTGCGCCGCTCGGGGCCGGGCGCTGGGCCGGGGGATTTATATGGCGGGGATGCACGCGCCGCCCGGCCTGATGAAGCCGCCGCCATCGGAACGGCGGGCGCTGACCGTGCCGTTCGCGCCGCCGGTCTCGCTGGTCAATAATCTCAGCGTGTGCTGGTTCAACCGGCTCTATTACCACCTGCCCCGCCCGGCGCGTGGGCTGACGCCCTATCAACCGTTTTTCTACCCGCTGGATAACCTGCGGGAATGGAACCGGTTGTACGGACGGCGGGGCTTTTTCCAGTATCAGTGCGTCATCCCGCCCGCCGAGGCTCGCGCGGCGCTGCGGGAAGTTCTGGCTCGCATCGCCGCCAGCGGTCAGGGTTCGATGCTGGCGGTGCTCAAGCGCTTCGGCGACCAGACTTCGGGCGGCCTGTTGTCCTTCCCCCGGCCCGGCTTCACCCTGGCGCTGGATTTTCCCAATCTTGGGGCCAGGACGTTCGCGCTGCTGGAAAGTCTCGATGAAGTAACCCGACAGGCCGGCGGCGCGGTTTATCCGGCCAAGGACGCCCGGATGAGCGGCGACAGTTTCCGGCGGTATTTTCCACGATGGGCGGAATTCAGCCGCTTCATCGATCCCCGGTTTTCTTCCAGCTTCTGGCGGCGGGTGATGGGTGAATGAACGGTTTCCTCACCCCCAACCCCTCTTCCACGGGGCGAGGGGAGAAATTTTGTAAGGTAACGCCATGCGCAACATCCTGATCATCGGCGCCACTTCGGCCATCGCCGAGGCCACCGCCCGCCGTTTTGCCGCTGGTGGCGCCCGCTTCCATCTGGTCGGGCGCCATGCCGAACGGCTCGCCGCGATTGCCCGCGATCTGGAAATCCGCTCCGGCCAGGCGGTCACGCAAGAAAGCCTCGATCTCGACCGGCTTGACGCGCATCCAGCCCTGCTGGAACGGGCTGAACAGGCGCTGGGCGGTATCGACGTGGCGTTGATCGCCCACGGCACGTTGCCCGATCAGAACGCCTGCCAGCAATCGGTCGAGCAAACGCTGGCGGCGATTCACACCAACGCGCTGAGCGTGATCAGCCTGGCGACCCTGCTGGCCAATGCGTTCGAGCGGCGTGGGCGTGGAACCTTGATTGTCATCGGTTCGGTGGCCGGCGACCGGGGTCGACAGAGCAACTATGTTTACGGCGCGGCCAAAGGCATGGTGAGCTTGTTCTTGCAGGGACTGCGCAACCGGCTCAGCGGCAAGGGCATTCAGGTCATCACGATCAAACCGGGGTTCGTGGACACGCCGATGACCGCCGCGTTCGAGAAGAAGGGCCTGTTGTGGGCGCAACCCGACCGGATCGCCCAGGGCATCGTCGCCGCCGTCGAGCGTGGCCGTGACGAGGTTTATCTACCCTGGTTCTGGCGCTGGATCATGTTGATCATCCTGCATATCCCGGAACGGCTGTTCAAACGGTTGAACCTGTAATACTAATTCTGAATAGATTTTCGTCATTCCCGCGAAGGCGGGAATCCAGCCAGCCACCGAACAACTGGATACCCGCTTTCGCGGGTATGACGAATGGAACAGTTTTTGACCCCTGAAAAAAACCTAACAGGAAAAGGTATAATTGGATCAATTGGTTGGGCGGCGCAAACTGGGCAGCAGCCACAACCACGTCAGCAACTGCCCGGCCAGCGCCAGCCCGAACGCCAGTCGATAGCCGGGTTCGGCGTAACCCCCGCCCGCCGCTGGCCAGCGGTTGATGATCGCGCCCATGCCCCACTGGCCGGTGAACGCCACCGCGAACATCAGCAAATTCAGGGCGGTGTTCACCCGACCCGCCAGCGCCGGTGGAAACGCCTGGGTCAGGATGGCGTAGTTCAGCGTTCCGGCGGTGCCCAGAAATCCGAACAGCACCCACAGCGGCCACGGCGGTTCCAGCTTCAGCAGCAACGCCAGTTGCACCAGCATGAACAGCGCCATGCCGCTGACCGCCACCACCAGCGGTGGAAGGCCGCGCCGCGACAGGCGATAAGTCACCTGGCCCATGCCGAGAAATCCCGCCACCATCGCCGCCGCCGCCCAGAACAGGTAGTTGGCGGCGGTGACTTTGTCCAACCCGGCCACGTCGCGCAACCACGGACCGGCCCACAGCCCCAGAATCGCCATGAACGCTGCCTGCGACACCGCGCTGCTCGGCGCGATCCGCCAGAACACCGGGCTGCTGAAAACCTCCACCACGCCGCGCCATTGTTCGCGCCAGCCGTTCGCCGGCGTGTGATGAGCCTGCTCCGGCACGGTGAGCCACAGGGCGACCGCGACCGCGACCGTCAGGGCGGCCAGGCTGGCGAAGACACCCCGCCAGCCCAGCAGGGGCAGGATCGCTTCCACCGGCGCGGTGGCCGCCAGCGCGCCCAATCCACCCGCCGCCATCACCCAGCCATTGACAGCGGGCAGGCGCGCGGCGGGAAACCACAGGACGAACGCCTTGAAGCTGGCCATCAGACAGGCCGACACGCCCAATCCGATCAGGCCCCGGCCGATGGCCAGTTCGGTCAAGCTGTGGCTGAACGCAAACAAACCGGCTCCCGCCGCCGCGAACAGCAGCAGCGTCGCTTCCACCCGCCGTGGTCCGAATCGATCCAACAACATGCCCAGCGGTAATTGGAAAGCGCCGAAGGTCAGGAAATAGACGCTGGTCAACAAGCCGAGATCGGTGGCGTCCAGCCGCAGTTCCGTGGTGAGATAGGGCGACAGCACCGCGTTGATGGTGCGGTAGAGATAGGACAGGAAATAACCGGCGGCAAACGGCAGGAGGATGCGCAGCAGCAGCGCCAGCGGTAGTTGTTTTTGGGAGAGCGTGGAATTAGGCATGTTCGACAGCGAGGAAAGGTTTCTTGAAAATCTGGATTGATGCGGACGCCTGTCCGGCTCCGGTGAAGGTCATCGTGTACCGCGCTTCCCAGCGGGTCAAGGCGTCGGTCACGCTGGTGGCCAACCACCGGGCGCGGGTCCCCTCCTCACCGCTGATCACGGTGGTCCAAGTCAACCAGGGTTTCGACGCGGCCGATGATTACATCGTGGAACGCGCAACCGCCAGCGACCTCGTCATCACCGCCGATATTCCGCTGGCGGCCCGACTGGTGGCACAAGGAATTCCCGCGCTCGACCCGCGCGGCGAGTTGTACACGGCGAATAACATCCAGGAGCGGCTGGCCCTGCGCAATCTCAAGGAGGAATTACGATCGGCGGGCGGCGTATTCGGTGGCCCGTCGCCTTATCACGACCGCGACAAGCAAGCTTTCGCCAACAGTCTGGACCGCTGGCTGGCGCGTCAGGGCGCCCGTTAACCCGTTCGCCGCGCGGTTCCATCGACAACCGCCCTCGCCCGCCAGATGTTCCGCCCAAGCCCGATAGCCGGCTGGCGGTGGATGCGGCCGTCGTGATCGTTCCGCTCTCTTCGGACGCGCCGGGATCGGTTCAATGCCCGGTTGCCGATGGTGCGTCCGGCCGATGCGTCAACCGATACACTTTTTCCAGTAACCAGGTCAAACCTCGTTCTCGCCAGCGCGATTCCTCGGCCAGGGCGTCGCGGGTATGCAGCAGTTCCACCGTGTGCGTCGCTTCGTACAGCGCTCGCACCTCCGCCTCGTCGACCGCGAACGGCGGCCCCGGCGACACCGTCTGGTCATATTCCATCGTCACCAACAGCATCCGCGTTTCGGGTGGCAGAATGGCGTCGAGATGGCGGACGTAACGCTCGCGCATCGCTGGCGGTAGCGCGATCAGCGCGGCGCGGTCGTAGACCCTGGCGCAATCGGCGACATGGCGCGGCTCCAGGGCGAAGAAATCGCCGAGCAGGATACGGACCTCGTCGACTTCCCGCACTTCGAACGCCCCATCCCGCCCGTGGCGCGGCGACAGCCCGTTTTCGGCGAAAAAGGCGTCGACCGCCAGCGGGCTGAGTTCCACGCCGGTCACGGGATGACCTTCCCCCGCCAGCCACAACAGGTCGAGACTCTTGCCGCACAGCGGGACGAACACCCGCTGACCGGCGCGCGATTCCAGACGAGGCCAGAACCGCTGGAGATGAACGTTGAAGTCCTGCTGGTGGAAGCCGATCTCGGCCCGCGCCCAGCGTTCGTGCCAGAAACTCGGTTGCATATCGTTACCCTGTTTGTTCAATCGAACCCTGGGCGAATGATGGCTTTATCAGCGCCAGGCCGTTGAAAATCAGGCCCAGCGCCAGCCCCGCCACCGCCAACCCGTGTCCATGGCCGCCAGCGCCCCGATCCAGCCAGGCTCCGGTTCCAGGTTCAGTACGCTCCATTCGCGTCCCTGTCCATCCCGCACGCGAGCCCCCCCCTCCGGATGGACCTCCGGACGGCAACACACCTCAAAGGTTCGCAAGCCACTGGCCAAGCCGCCGCCGAGCGCCTTGGCGATGGCTTCCTTGCGGGTCCAGCAGGCGAAAAACGCGGACTGGAACCGTTCCGCCGGCAACGCCTGAAACGCCGCCCACTCGCGCGGCGTACACACTCTTTCGATGATTGCGGCATGGTTCACGCCCCGATCCAGATGCTCCAAATCGACGCCGACCTCGCGGCGGGCCACGGCGTAGAGCGCCCGGTCGCCGCTGTGCGAAAGATTGAAATGCAATTCGGCTCCAATGTCCGCGCCGACGAATGCCGGCTTGCCGTGCGCGCCCGGCTCGAAGCGCAGCGCCGCCGCTGGTCGATCCAGATAACGGCCCAGCAGTTCCCGCAACAAGCCGCGTCCGGCGATAAAGCGATTCTGGTGATCGGGAAAGCGAAAGCGCGCCGCCCGTTCCCGTTCGTCAGCGGTCAACGTCGCCGCCAGCGCGGCCAACGGTATCGGTGGCCGGTCCAGCGTCGCCCACCAAAGGTGAATCTCGTCGGCCGCCAGTTCGGGACGGCTAAAAGCTTTATGAAAACCGGTTTCTTGCGCCATGGTCGTCATTCGGTTCTTTTAATATGTCGCGCCAAGGGACAAAAGTCCCAGGCTCAACCGGGTTGAACATTTTCTATAATCCGGTTGAATATATCCTATAGTTCGATTTCAGGTTGCTCGAAACCGCGCGACTCCGCCGATCCCAAGCACATGCCACGCCATCCAAGCCGACCGCCCTTTCCCAGCCATCCATAGCGCTATCGATCATTCCTGATCCTCGATGGGCTGGAAACCGGTTGATCCGTCAACCCGACAGCCTTTACCCACGCAACCCTCAACCATCCGACGGGCATCATGCCGAGGAGCCGAAGTATGGAGATCATCAAAACCGACGTTGCCATCGTGGGCGCGGGAGGGGCGGGGCTGCGCGCCGCCATCGCGCTCGCCGAAGCCGACCCAAAGCTGCGCATCGCATTGATTTCAAAAGTCTATCCGATGCGCAGCCACACCTGCGCGGCCGAAGGCGGCGCCGCCGGCGTCATCAAGTCCGACGATAGCCTCGACCTGCACTTCAACGACACCGTCGGTGGCGGCGACTGGCTGTGCGACCAGAACGCGGTCGAATACTTCATCAACGAGGCGCCCAACGAGTTGATGCAACTGGAGCACTGGGGCTGTCCCTGGAGCCGCGAGCCGGACGGCTCGGTGGCGGTGCGGCCGTTCGGCGGGATGAAGATCAAGCGCACCTGGTTCGCCGCCGACAAGTCCGGTTTCCACATCCTCCACACCCTGTTCCAGACCTCGCTCAAGTATCCGAGCATCCAGCGCTTCGACGAGTATTACGCCATCGATTTGCTGGTGGACGATGGACGCTGCCAGGGTCTGACCGCGCTGGAAATTCGCAGCGGCGAGATGAGGCAGTTCCAGGCTGGCGCGGTCATCATCGCCGCCGGCGGGGCGGGCAAGATGTTTCCGTTCACCACCAACGGCGCGATCAAGACCGGCGACGGCATGGCCCTGGCCTATCGCGCCGGGGTGCCGCTCAAGGATATGGAGTTCGTTCAGTACCATCCCACCGGCCTGCCGAACAACGGCATTCTGCTGACGGAAGGCTGTCGCGGCGAGGGTGGCATCCTGGTCAACAAGCACGGGCGCCGCTATTTGCAGGATTACGGCATGGGACCGGAAACGCCGGTCGGTCAGCCCGTGCTCAAGACCATGGAGCTTGGCCCGCGCGACCGGCTCAGCCAATCGTTCTGGCACGAGCAACGCAAGGGCAACACGGTTTCCACTCCCTGGGGCGAATGCGTGTTGCTGGACATGCGCCATCTAGGCGAAAAGAAGATCAACGAGCGCCTGCCGCTGGTGCGCGATCTGTGCATCAGCTACCTGAACATGGACCCGGTCAAGGAGCCGATCCCGATCCGTCCGGTGGTGCATTACTGCATGGGCGGCATCCATACCGACATCAAGGCCGCGACGCCGGTGCCGGGCCTGTTCGCGGCGGGCGAATGCGCCTGCGTCAGCATCAACGGCGCCAATCGGCTGGGTTCCAATTCCCTGACCGAACTGCTGGTGTTCGGGCGGCGGGCGGCGTTGAGCGCCATCGAGCATCTCCAGTCCAGCCCATCCGCCAGCAACGACCCCGCGTTGTCCGCCCAGGCCAGGGCGTCGGAGGATCGCATCCGCGCCCTGTTCGACCAGAGCGCCGGCACGGAAACCGTCGCCGGGCTGCGCAAGGAGATGATGCACACCATGGAGGAGAACGCCGGCATTTACCGCACCGGCGAAGAATTGCAACGAGCCTGTGAGAAGATCGCCGAGTTGCGTGGACGCTACGCCAATCTGGCGCTGACCGACAAGAGCAAGGTGTTCAACACCGACCTGATGCAGGCGCTGGAACTGGGTTCGATGCTCGATTGCGCCGAAACCGTCGCGGTCGGCGCGCGGGATCGCACGGAATCGCGCGGGGCGCACCAGCGGCTCGACTTCACCGCGCGGGATGACCAGAACTTCCTCAAGCACACCCTGGCCTACCATCATCCCAAGGAGCCGCCGCGCATCGAATATCTCGATGTCGTCATCACCAAGTCGCAGCCCGGTGTCCGTGATTACTCAGGAGCCAAGAAATGAGCGAAGAACGCCAAATCCAACTGGAGGTGCTCCGCTACAACCCGGAGACCGATAGCCAGCCCCGATATCAGACCTACACGGTGCCGTGCGTGAACGAATGGGTCGTGTTGGACGCGCTGAACTACGTCAAGGAAAACCTGGACCCGACCCTCAGTTATCGCTGGTCGTGCCACATGGCGGTCTGCGGCAGTTGCGGCTACATGATCAACGGCGAACCCAAGCTGGGCTGCAAGGCGTTCATCCACGAATACGGCGACCACATTCGGGTCGAGCCGCTGGCGAACTTCCCCATCGAGCGGGATTTGGTCACGGTGGTCGAGGATTTCATCGCCAAGCTGGCCAGCGTCAAGCCGTACCTGATTCCCAAGGAAGACAAGCCGATCAGCGCCGGCGAGTTCAGGCAGACGCCGGCGGAACTGAAGAAGTACAAGCAGTACACGCTGTGCATCAACTGCATGCTGTGCTACGCCGCCTGTCCACAATACGGCCTGGTGCCGGAGTTTCTTGGCCCGGCGGCCATTTCCATGGCCCATCGCTACAATCAGGATTCCCGCGATGGCGGTCGGGATCAGCGTCAGGAGGTAGTCGCCACCGACGAGGGCGTATGGGAATGCTCCTTCGTGGGGGCCTGCTCCGAGGTTTGCCCCAAGCACGTCGATCCCGCCGGCGCGTTGCAGCAGGTCAAGGTCGCGAGCACCATCGACTGGTACAAAGAACACTTGATGCCGTGGGTGAAGAAATGAGCCGCAAACCCTATGTCCGAGAAGTTTCCAAAACCACCTGGTTCCTTAGCCAGCCACGCTACAAGCGTTACATGGCGCGCGAAGTGACCTGCGTTTTCATTCTAATCTACACCTTCCTGCTGATCTGCGCCCTTGGCGCCTTGGCGAAGGGACCGGACGCCTTCCAGGCGTTCCTGCACGCGCTGCGCGGCCCGCTGGGCGTGCTGTTCAATCTGGCGGCCCTGGTCGCGACGGTGTACCACAGCATGTCGTGGTTCGACGTGACGCCGCAAGCCATGCCCATCCAGCGGGGCGAAGAGTTCGTGCCGGGCAATGTCATCGTCGGCGCCCACTACGGAGCCTGGGCGGTGGTCTCGCTGATCATCCTGATCTGGGGAATCTAATCATGGCCAAGTCCAACAAACCGATTTTCTGGGGATTGTTCGCCGCCGGCGGCACGGTCACCGCGTTCGTGACCCCGGTGCTCGTGCTGCTCACGCTGTTCGCCGCGATGGGATTCTCGCCGGATTTGTTCACTTACGAGGCCTTGCGTGGTTTCGCCGCCCACTGGCTGGGCAAGCTGATCATCCTGGGCGTGATCGTGCTGTCGCTGTGGCACGCCGCGCACCGGCTGCGGGTCACCGTTCACGACTTCGGCGTTCGCGCCGACGCGGTGGTCGCCTATGTCGTGTATGGAATCGCGGGCCTGGGCACGCTCATGACGATCGTTTACCTGTTGCGGATCTGAGGGAAAGCCTTCCAATCCGCTGGCTGCTTCATTCTTCACCTCCACCTCCCCTCTTTCCCCCTGGAGAGAGGGGATTTTCGATCCAGGCACCAAGGAAGTTTTCGCAATGAGTTCCCAACCTGCTCGACCCACGGCCGCGCGAGTTCAGTTGCCGGCGTCGAATCCGGGCATGGATTTACCGTCCGTGCTTCCCACCGCCGAAGGCGCGGCCCAGATCGAGACCGGTCGAAGGGAGAACGATGCCGCCGCGTCGGTTCCCCTCCCCGCCTATCTCCAGCAAACCTATTGGTGGGCTTATCTGCATCCGGCCGCCGTGCGCATCTTCGAGCGGCAATGGCTGGTCAATTTGATTTTGTGGGGCAATTTCGCCCAACTGCGGGATCTGGCCCTGGACGAGATCGGCCATTCCATTCCAGGCTCGGTGCTTCAAGTGGCGTGCGTCTACGGGAATTTCACCGAGCGGCTGGTCCAGCGGCTGGAGCCGACGGGACGGCTGGATGTGGTGGATGTCGCCCAGGTCCAGTTGGAAAATCTGAAGGAAAAGCTGGGGGATTCGGCGCGCGTCGGGTTGCATCATCAGGATTCGACCGATCTGCGCTTCGCCGACGCCAGCTACGATTGCGTCATCCTGTTTTTCCTGCTGCACGAGCAGCCGGAGGACGTGCGCGCGTTGACCATCGCGCAGGCGCTGCGGGTGGTCAAGCCCGGCGGCAAGGTGGTTTTCGTGGATTATCATCGCCCGAACTGGCTCAATCCGTTCCGTTACGTGATGACAGCCATCCTCAAAACCCTGGAGCCGTTCGCCATGGATTTGTGGCGCAAGGAAATCTCGGACTGGCTGCCCGACCGGGGGCGGTCGCTGAAGATCGAGAAGGAGACCTTTTTCGGCGGGCTGTATCAGAAGGTGGTCGTGACCCGACCTGAGGAATGACCGGCGTCGAAAATTCGGTAGCCCGGTGGGTCAAGCTGGGGGGATAATAGCCCCACTTCCTACCCAACGGAGGTCAACCGCAATGAACATCGTCCCAAATGTCGGTTCGACCGACAAAATCATCCGCCTCGCGGTCGGCGCCCTGCTGATTCTGCTGGCGCTGTTTGGAATCATCGGCTGGTGGGGCTGGATCGGCGTCGTCCCCATCGCCACCGCGCTGATGAACTGGTGCCCGGCCTACACCTTGCTGGGTATCAAGACTTGCCCCTCCACATCTAATCCGCCCGGCGCGTAGTTGCTCGCGCGCAAGGCTTCATGGCCAGGGCGCAAGCGCTCAGCCCCCCCATCGTCCCGCACGGCGATGGGTTTCGCTACGCTCAGCCCATCCTACGAAAATAATGGGTTGTAGGATGGGTTGAGAAACGAAACCCATCAATACGGGGCGAAATCATTAGAGCATCTTAATGGGTACACAAGCACCTCGTCCGGGACGACGACCATATCTTGGGGATCGTCAACGCAACGTTGCCTGACGGGTTTAGGGAATTAGCGAGGACTTCGGGCACGCCCGGCGCTTCACCCACTGGACGAGGGCCGGTGCCGGGGGCTGGATTCGGTTTGGGCTTGATCGGCACTCAATTCATGCCGCCGCCAGGCGTTCGCCGTCAGGGTGGCGGCGGCCAGTTCGCACAGATGGCCGTGATGGGTGAAGAACAGCACCTGGGTTCGCCGGGCCAGTTCGGCGAGCACTTCCAGCGTCGCGGCGGCTCGATCGTCGTCGAACTGCACCAGCAGATCGTCGATCACGATCGGGACCGCCTCGCGTTCCTGGAGGTGTTCCTCGATGGCCGCCAGGCGCAGCGCCAGAAACAACTGGTCGCGCGTGCCCTGGCTCATGCCCACCACCTCGAGCCGCGCGCCGTCCGGACGCTGGCCGAGCAGCATCTGCCGGTCGTCCTCGTAATCCAGCACCAGGCCGCCGAAACTGCCCCCCGTGATCCGGGCGAAAATTTCGCTGGCGCGGCGCAGCACCGGCCCCTGATGGCGTTCCCGGTACGCCTGCGCGACGCGCGCCACGATGGCGCCAGCCAGTCGGGCGCGGGCATAGGCGCGGGCCTGCCGAGCGATGCGCTCGATGGTCTCCTCGGCCTCCTGTTGCGCGGCGGCGGCGGCATCCCCCCCGTCGATGGCGTCGAAGACGCGGCGCGCGTCCAGGTCGGCCGCATGGGCAGTTTCGACCCCGGTTTCCCGCTCGCGGATCCGCGTTTCCAGTTCGTCCAGGCGAGCGTTGGCGGCGGCCAGGTCCACGCCCGCGACCTCGGCCAGCACCTGAACCAGCGGACAGGCGGCGCCGCGCACCAGTTGCTCCTCGATTTCCGCCACCCGGTCGGTCAAGCGTCGCTTGCGGGCCGAATTCTCTTCCACCGCCGCCAGTTGATCCGGCGCTTCCACGCTCGCTTGTCGGGCCAGTTCCGCCAGTCGGTCGCGCTGGTTCGCGGCAGCGGTTTCCGCCTGATTCAATCGGCGTTGCTCCCGCTCGATGGCGTCGTCGAGTTGCTGGCGCCGCTGATCGGCGTCCCGCGCCTCGCCCAGCGCGTTGTACAGGGTGAAAGCGACCTGGTCGGCCTCCGCCTCTTCCATAGGTTCGGCCACCGCCTGCGCCAGGTTGGCCAGCGCCTCGGCAAACGCGGATCGCGCGCTCTGCTCCTTGCAAGCCTCATTGGCGAGCGTTTCCAGGGTGTTGAGTGTCTTGGCGAGTTGATCCCACTGGTCCAGGCGAACCCGCGCCTCGGCCGGCAATGCGGCGGACGATAACCGCAACGCGGCGGTCGCGGCTTGCCACTGTTCCCGCCAAGCCGCGCGCTTTCCGGCCAGGCTCGCGCGTTTTTCGGCCACGCCGCGCAACTCGGTTTCGGCTTCGGCGCTGCGCTGCTCCAAGGCGACGCGCGCCGCCGCCAGCCGGCGGCCCTGCTCGATGGCCGTTTTGGCGCGACCGAGCGCGGTTGGCAGCGCTTCGTCCTCGGCCAGGCCAGGCAGACCACAGGCCCGCAACGCCTGGTCGAACGCCTGGCGCGTCGCGGCCAACCCCACCGCGACTTCCCGCTGTTCCCGCCGCAGCGTTTCCAGCCGGGCGGAGCGTTCGACCAGCAGCGCCTGCTTTTGCAGCCATTCCGCCGCCGCGCCGGGCGTCAGATCGGGTCGATGGATCGCGTGGGCGATTTCGGTCCAGCGAGCGTCGAGTTGGCCACGTTCCAGCGCCAGCGCCGCGAACCGTTGCGCAAGGACAGCACGTTCCTCCCGCATGGCGGCGATGCGCTGGCGCAAGCTTTCGACGTTGGCGGCCCGCTTGGCGTCGGCGTGCAACAGATCGGCCAGGCGGTCGGCTTCGCGCAGGGCGGCTTCAAAGGCGGCCGGCAGCGGTTGCTCCGCCGCGTAGTCCGCCGCCAGCCGGTCGGGATCAGCCGTGCGGTCGACATAGGCCTGGCGAACCCGCCACCAGCCGTCGTCGCGCCGCCGCCGGGCCTGGGAAACATGGTCGTGGGTGACGATCTCGCCCGCAGCGGCCAAGGCGCGCAATTCCCGCTCCCGCTCGCCAAGGTCCCGTTGCAGGATGCGGTCCTGATCCGCGAGCGAACGCTCTTCCTCGGCGCATTGCCGATAGCGGTCGCCGATTTCGTTCACCGTGGCCAGCAACGGGACGCGCAGCGCGATCAATTCGTCGAGCGCCCCATCCCACAGCGCCGCCGCCTCGCGGGCCAGCATGGCTGCCAACTCGGTGATTTCGCGCGCCAACTGGGCGTGCTGGCCCGCCAGATCGCCGGGCGCGGCGGCCTGCTCGCGCGCTGCTTCAAGCATGTCGAACGGCACGGGCGGTGGCTGGGCTTCCCGTTCGTCTCGCAGGCGCTGGAGCGTCCCCACCAACGCCCGTTCCCGCTCCTCCAGTTGCTCATCCTTGATCAGCCCGACGTCGTGATCCTTCATCAGCGCCTCCACCCGCGCCCGCGTCGTGGGCGAAGGCAGTAGCGCGCGAATCCGCTCCGGCCATTCGGCGGGCGCCAGTTCCGCCACCAGCGCCGGGTCTATTTCGGCTAGCCGAGCGGCCAGCGTTTGGCGCACGGCGGCCAGTTCCGCTTCGATCCGGGGCAGGCGCTCCAGCGCGCCCCGATAGTCCTTGGCTCCATGGTGCAGCCGTTCGATGGCGCTGGCGTGCGTCAACAGCGCCTCGCGCACCTGGAGCGTGGCGCGCTGGCGTTGTAACTCCTCCAGCGCCGCCCGCGCTTCCCGTTGATTGTCCAAGGCGGCGCGCAGGCGCTCTTCGGTCTCGATGCGCTGTTGTCTGGCTTCCGGCGGCAGCAGCGGAACCGCGGCGAGCGTGGCCAGTTCCTGCAATTTCGCCGCGCGTTCCGCGACCAGCGGCAGATGCGCGACGACCCGGGCCAGCCGGCGTTGTTCCTCGCGCAGATTCATCAATTCGGCCCGCAGGTCTGCATGTTTCTTGCCGGTTTGGCGCTGGAGCCGCTCGGCCTGTTCCCAGGCGGAAGACCGCACCGTGGCGTCGCGCGCCCGCTTGCGCTGCTCGTCCAGTTGCCGGAGGGCGATATTGATCAGGGGCTTGGTGGTGGCCTGTGGGCGAAACAGCTTGTCCGCCTCGGTGTTGAGCGCGCCGGACAACTGGCGCAGGTCGGCCAGTCCCGCCGCCGCCGCAAACAGGCTTTGGCCGATTTCACCCTTGCCTTCGAGCAGTGCTTCGCTGCCGCGCGTCAGCCCGTCGAGATCGAGTCCGAACAGGGCGCGGTACAGCCCTTCGTCCAAGCCGCCAAGCACGCGGAGCAGGGTGTCCTCGGCCAGCGGCCGGTCGGTTTGCTCCTCGCCGCTGGCTTCGTCCAGCGCGAACAGGGTTTGCTTGCGCGCCTTGCGCCGCATCACCGCCAGCCGGCCGTTGCTCGCGGTCGCCAGCGCAGCGCCGACCCGCAAGCGGGGGTGATGGGCGAAGTTGTCGGCGGTGCGTTCCTGTATCCCAAACAACAGACCGACGAGGGCGCGCAGCGTGGTGGACTTGCCGGCTTCGTTGGGGCCGTAGATGACATGAAAATCTGGCCCGCCGACGAAATCGAGACAGCGTTCCGAAAACGCGCCGTAGGCTTTCAGATAAAGGCGTTCGATTTTCATTCGCCGCCTTCCTCCCCGGCCAGCCGCGCCAGCAAATCCGACTCGACTTCGCCCAGCAGGTCGCTCAGGTCGGCGACCTCGTCCAGGCGCGCGGCGGCGCGCAGATCCACCGGCAGTTTCCGCAACAGGTCGCTCAGCGCCTCCTCCGCCACCGCGCGCAGCAACGCCGGATCGGCGGCGATCTCGCGTAATTCGCGCACCAATAGTCCGACGGGGTCATCACGTTTGGCGATGCGGTCGAGGTCGAGGGGCGGGCGGGTGCGAAACTCGATCTTTTCGAGCCAAGCCCGACCATTCGAGGCTTGGAGGGCAAAATTGCGTAGTTCCTGTTCCACCGTGTCGGATCGCGCGGCCAGCAGGCGATGCAGGGGACCTTCGCCCCGCAATTGAACCCGCGCCGCCAGCACGCGGTCTCCCACGTCGGCCAGCCGTTGCCGCAGACCCAGCGTGGCCGCTTCCAGCAGTGCCTCCTGGTCGGGCAGGTCGCCGATGTCGAGCGTCAAGGTCTCCCAGCGCATGACATCCAGCGCGATGGTCTGGTGCGTGATCTCCCCGTCCTCGACCGTCACCAGCGCGCAGCCCTTGGAGCCGGCTTCGCGGATGTGCCGACCCTGGGTGTTGCCCGGATAGACCACCCACGGCTCGCGGCACACCACCTCGGCGGCGTGGACGTGACCGAGCGCCCAGTAGTCGTAACCCTTGCCACGCAGCACGTCGAGCGTGGTCGGCGCGTAGGGATCATGGCCGGGGCGACCATCGAGGGAAGTGTGTAGCAGACCCAGGTTGAAGCAGCCGGCAATCGGGTCCGGGTAGCTGGCCGCCAGATCGGCGGTCACGGCGGCGGTGGCGAAGCTTTGGCCGTGCAAGGCGACGCCGAGGTCGGCCAAGACCCGGGTTTCGGGCCGGGAATCGGTTAGCACATGCAGATTTTTTGGTAGCCGCAACGTCTTGGTGATTCGGCTGGCGGCGTCGTGATTGCCGCGCACCAGGACAACGGCGATGCCTTCTTCGGCCAACCGGGTCACGCCCTTGATGAAAAATAGCCCGGTGTTGTGATCGGGCCAGTCGCCATCGTAGAGATCGCCGGCGATGACGACGAAATCGACTTGATGGTCGAGCGCGGCGGCGATCAGATGGTCGAAGGCGCGACGGGTCGCGCCCCGCGCTTCATCGACCGGGGCGCCGTCGTAACGGTCAAGACCCCGGAGCGGGCTGTCGAGGTGCAGGTCGGCGGCGTGCAGAAAGCGCATGGGGCGGCGCAGGTGTAGATAAAGCCCGACGCGGGCTCAGGGTTCGATCCGGCTGCCGAGCACCTTCAGGAACGCGCGCAGCCAGGCGGGATGGGCCGGCCAGGCCGGCGCGGTGACCAGGTTGCCGTCCACCTGCGCCTGATCCAGGCCGATGTTGGCATAGCAGCCGCCGGCGCGCTCCACGTCGGGGCCGACCGCCGGGTACGCGGAGCAGGTCCGGCCTTTGAGCACGCTGGCCGCCGCCAGCACCTGCGCGCCGTGACAGATGGCGGCGATGGGTGTTTGGGTCGCGGCGAAGTGGCGAACGATTTCGATCACCTTGGGATTGAGGCGGATGTATTCCGGCGCCCGCCCGCCGGGGATCACCAGGGCGTCGTAATTCTCAGCCCGGACTTCGGCGAAGGTGGCATTGAGGGTGAAGTTGTGACCCGGCTTCTCGCTGTAGGTCTGGGCGCCGTCGAAATCATGCACGGCGGTGCGCACCTGCTCGCCGGCTTGTTTGTCCGGGCAGACGGCCTCGACCGTGTGTCCGACCATTTGCAGTGCCTGAAACGGCACCATGACCTCGTAATCTTCCACGTAATCGCCGACCAGCATCAAGATTCGTTTGGCGCTCATCTCGGTACTCCTTAGAACAAGGTTTTGCGTGGGTGGATTCGCGACTGAGATGCGATTAAGCGTACATCGAGGACGCCTTCACCGCCAGCCAGGGTCAATACCATTCGGTGCTGGACGTGCCATTGGGCGAGGATGCCGGTCGTACCCGTCGCGACCACTCGGCCCAAAACCTGGCCCTGATCCGCCGCATGGCTCGTAGCGCGCCGCCCCACTCTCAGCGAGGATTGTCGGTTGCGCTTGCTTCTTGGCTAGCCCAGTCCGACCATAGCGAGATTGCCCTGCCCCGGCTATCGCTAGTGTTGATGTATCTCGAAATGAGATATATAATTGCCTCTCATGCACAAGCGACGGAGGGTCTGGATGCATGTGATCAGTCAAAAGCGGGTTTGGGAAGCCCAAGCAGTGCACAAGGACGCAGCTACCGCCCTGGAGGGCTGGTACAGAATCATCAAAGCCAACACGTTTGAAAACTTCGCCCAACTTAGGAGGATTTTTCCCAGTGTCGATAAAGTCAATGACAAATATGTATTCAACATCGGAGGTAACAAACTCCGCTTGATCGCCAACATAAACTTTGAAAGAAACAAACTTTTCATCAGATGCATATTGACTCATAACGACTACGACAAGGAATGGTTGTAAGCAGGCTTTAAAAAAGCCTGAGTCTGAGCCTCAGACTCAGGCTTCATAAGGAAACCGGAGTGTTTATCATGGGTACGACATTGAAGACTATCATCGAACACTGGCAATACATCGCGCCTATCGTCAAGCGCCCGGAAAATGAAAAGGACTATGAATCGCTGATCAGCCATTTGGATACGCTGCTGGATATGGTGGGCGATGATGACCGTCATCCGTTGACGGGGTTGGTGGATATCATCAGTGACCAGATCAGCGCCTACGAAGCCGAGCACCACCCGCTGCCCGTGGCGATGGGTGCTGCCGCGCTGCGCTTTCTGATGGACGAACACGGCCTGACGCAATCGGATTTCAAGCAGGAGATCGGCAGCCAAGGCGTCGTGTCGGAAATTCTCAACGGTCACCGCAAGCTGAACTTGAAGCACATCAAAAAACTGGCGGAACGTTTCCATCTCAGTCCAAAAACGTTTATCGATTGATCGGTGGCCGGCATCGACAAGAAGATTTCACCGCACAAATTACGCTACACCTACGCCACTAATCTCCTGAACGCCGGGGCGGAACGGTTGGACATCAAGGCGTTGCTCGGCTACAAGAGCAGCGCCGATACGGTTTTAATGAGGAGAGTTGATATAGGGGTTCTATACGATTTATGGATTTAGTATTTTCCATCTATGATGCCTGGAAAAAGTTTGCGGAAATTAATGCGGAATTGAGAACCCATACGAAAACTAACGTGTTGTTTTAAATGCAAAGTTAGTGTATATTTT
>ERZ761607.2541-NODE-2541-length-19512-cov-5.249165_pt1 | contig 19512 bp, 22 predicted proteins | sample MGYA00511164_ERZ761607 | MGnify/ENA primary metagenome ERZ761607 (study PRJEB28899, sample SAMN02445080) | bioreactor sludge metagenome | biome: EBPR sludge | place: Australia: Brisbane, Thorneside Wastewater Treatment Plant | collected 2011-06-22 ... | reverse complement strand
TGCGGATCTCGAAGATGCCGGCCTGCTTGGCCTCCACCAGGAACAGCACCTTGTCCTTGACCTTGGTCGTCACGGTGGCGGTGACGGTGACCTCGTAGATGCCGTCGACGACCTGCGCCGCCGCCATGCCGAGGTTGATGTCCACCTGCGGCTGCGCCTGCTCGAGCAGGATCTGCGGCGAATTGGGCTGCTCCAGCGAGAGGTCCTTCAGGTACATGCGCTGGATCTGGAAAACGGGGGTCTCGTCGGCCATGGTGGATTTCCGGTGGGGGTCGGTGCCCGGCGCCGGGTGGCAGCGGGCGGCAGCCGGGCATTATCTGCCAGCGTTCGTGACGGCCCGTCCCGCGAGCGCGGGGGGCCCGCGGGCGGCGGTCGCGGGGCGGCAGGCGCGCTTCAGCGCGCGCCGAGCAGCGGGAGCAGCCCGCCCTGCCGGTCGAGCGCATACAGGTCGTCGCAGCCGCCGACATGCGTGTCGCCGATGAAGATCTGCGGCACCGTGCGGCGCCCGGTCAGTTCCACCATGCGGCCGCGCTCGGCGGGGTCGAGGTCGATGCGGATCTCCTCGATGTCGGTCACGCCGCGCTGCTGCAGCAGCGCCTTGGCGCGCAGGCAGTAGGGGCAGTATTCGCTGGTGTACATGCGGACCGGGGTCATCGGTTCTCTCGCGGGCAGGGTGACGGACAGGGCGGATTCTGCGCAGCCGCGGCGCGCCCTGCAGCGCGCGCGGCGATCAACCCTTCACGGGCTTGCCGGCCTTCTCGGGCTTGTCCGCCTTCTCGGCCTTCTCGGTCTTCTCGGCCTTGCCCGCCTTCTCGCCCGCGCCCTTCTCCACCGGCAGCCCGGCGTCGCGCCAGGCATTCGTGCCGCCGGCCAGCGACACCGCCTTCTCGTAGCCGGCACGGCGCAGCAGCGCCGCGGCGCGCCCGGCGCGCGCGCCGCTGGGGCACATCACGATCAGCGGCAGCGCCTTGTTGGTGGGCAGGTCCTTGCTGCCCTCGACCTGGCCGAAGGGCACGTTGCGCGCGCCGGCGGCGTGCAGCGCGGCATATTCGTTCGGCTCGCCGACGTCGACCAGGGTGCCCTTCTCGCGGTTGATCAGGCGCACCGCCTCGGCCACGCCGACGGCGCCGCCGCCCCCGCCGCCGCGCACCATCGGCCACACCAGCATCGCGCCGGACACGAAGGCGACGAGGATCAGGATCCAGTTCTCGACGAAGAAGTCCACGCGCTGCCTCTTTACTCTGTCTCGGTGTCCGTACCGCGGCTGCAACGCCGTGGTGCACGCAAGCCGGCACCTGGCGCCCGCGCGTTGCGCAAAAACCGCGAATTATAGAATCCGGGCCATGCACAAGCTCGTCCTGATCCGCCACGGTGAGTCGACCTGGAACCTGGAGAACCGCTTCACCGGCTGGACCGACGTGCCGCTGACCGCCACCGGCGTGGCGCAGGCGCGCGAGGCCGGCCGCCTGCTGCGCGAGGCCGGCTTCGAGTTCGACGTTGCCTACACCTCGGTGCTCAAGCGCGCGATCTGGACGCTGTGGCACTGCCTGGACGAGATGGACCGCACCTGGCTGCCGGTCGTCAACGACTGGCGGCTCAACGAGCGCCACTACGGCGCGCTGCAGGGCCTGAACAAGGCCGACATGGCGCGCCAGTACGGCGACGAGCAGGTGCTGGTCTGGCGCCGCAGCTACGACGTGCCGCCGCCGCCGCTGGCCGAGGACGACCCGCGCTGGGAGCGCGCCGACCGCCGCTACGCCGCGCTGACGGCCGACCAGATGCCGCTGACCGAGTGCCTGAAGGACACCGTCGCGCGCGTGCTGCCGTGCTGGCACGAGCGCCTGGCGCCGGCCATCCGCAGCGGCCAGCGCATCGTCATCGCCGCCCACGGCAACAGCATGCGCGCGCTGGTCAAGATGCTCGACGGCATCTCCGACCACGACATCGTCGGCGTCAACATCCCCAACGGCATCCCGCTGGTCTACGAACTCGACGCCGACCTCAGGCCGATCCGCAGCCAGTACCTGGGCGACCCCGAGGCGGCGGCACGCGCCGCGGCGGCGGTGGCGGCGCAGGGCCGCGGCTGAAGGCGCGGCCGCGCCGGTCCTCAGGGCTCGAGCAGCCCGAAGACGACCTCGGGCAGCAGCCGCGGCTGGCCTGCACGTTCGGTCCAGGGTCCGGCGATGCCGAAGTCCGGCTGCGCGGTGTCGCGCCGCGACGCACCGCCGACCGGCTTGCCGTTGGCCGCGGCCAGCACCGCGACGACCGAGGCCGTGCCCGCGGCGGCATGCTGCACGACGACCCCGGCCTCGCCATTCTTCAGGCGCACGAAGTCGCCCGGCGGGTAGATGCCCACGGCCTTGATCAGCGCCGTCGCGACCGGGCCGCCGGCGTCCTCCTGGAAGAGCTGGCGCGCCGCCAGCTGCGGCAGCACCGCGCTGCGCAGCGCGCGCGGGCTGAGCTTGGCGCTGAACTGGTCGGCCGCGCGCAGCACGCGCGCCGTCTCGCCGACCTCGCGCGTGCCGCGCGGGTAGCCGCTGCCGTCCACGCGCTCGTGGTGGTCGGCGACCGCCGTGAGCCAGTCGTCCTCGGCGACCCCGCTGGCGCGCAGCAGCGCCACCGAGGCCTCGGGGTGGCCGCGGATCTGCTCGATCTGCCGCTTCGTCGGCGGGTCGGACTGCTCGGCCATGCGCGCCTGCAGCTCGGCCACCGAGGCGTTCATCGTCAGCGCAGCGCGCACCACGGTGCGCTGGCGCTCGGCCGGCCAGCCGAGCTGGCGCGCGGTTAGCAGTGCCACGGTCGCGCAGTGCAGCGCGTGGGTCAGCGGATAGAGCGCGAAGCGGCGGTCGTCCTGCCGCGTGCACAGGAACAGCGCGGCGTCCGGATAGCGGCCGACGAGCGCGATCTGCTCGTCGGCGAAGGCCTCGATCTGCGGCGCCAGTCCGGCGTCGCGCCCCAGGGCCTTGAGCAGCCCGTCCAGCGTCCACAGCCGGCGCTCCCAGTGGTCGAACCAGCTCAGCGTGCGCGTGGCCGTGGGCAGCGCGGTCGCCACGCCGGCGACCTGCGCGCGCTCGGCCCGCACGGCCTCGGCGTCCGCCTGCTCGACGCAGGCGCCGCGGTCCAGCAGCAGCACCAGCTGGCGCTCGTCCTGCACGACATGGCCGGCATTCAGCAGCAGCCGGCCCACCGCGTCCAGCACCTTGAACGGCAAAGGCTGGCCGATGGCGATCAGGTCGACCACCTCCGGCAAGGGCACGCGGGACGGGGAGCCCGGCATGGGTGCAATGTAGGGCCACCACCCCCGGCGATGGGAAGGAAAAACCCCGCTCGGCAGCAGTGTGCGCGTCGGGCGCGCCTCAGGCCGCCAGCGCCCGGGCCAGCAGCGGCACGATGCTGACGACGTTGCTCGGGTGCGGCACGCAGTCGCTGCTCCAGACTGCGCCCACGCCCGCGGCACGCACCTTCGCGAGGGCGTCGCCCACGAAGAGGGCATGCGTCACCGCCACGTCCACGCCGGCGGCGCCGCCGGCGAGCACGCCGCGCGCCGCCTGCACCAGCGTGCGGCCGGTGCTGGCGACGTCGTCGAGCAGCACGACCCGGCGGCCGCGCACGTCCACCGCCGGCAGCGCGACCTCGACCTCGCGGTCACCGTGGCGCTGCTTGACGCACACCGCATGGTCCAGGCCCAGCGGCTCGGCGGCGGCGCGTACCCACTGCGCCGCCTCCTCGTCGGGGCCGACGAGCAGGGCACCGGGGCGCTGCGCGGCGATCCAGGTGCCGAGCAGCGGCGCCGCGCTGAGCGCGGTGCCGCGGCGGCCCGGCAGCACCTCGTCCAGCGTGGCGACTCGGTGCAGGTGCGGGTCGACGGTGACCACCTCGTCGAAGGCCGCCGCCAGCAGGTGCCCCAGGTGGCGCTGGCTGACGACCTCGCCCGGCACGAAGGCCATGTCCTGGCGCATGTAGCCCAGGTAGGGGGCGACCAGCGTCAGGCGCTCGGCGCCCAGCTCGCGCGTGCCGGCGGCCGCCAGCAGCAGTTCGGCCAGGCGCTCGTTGGGCCGCTGCAGGCCGCGCAGCAGCGCCACGCGCGGCGGCAGGCGCGGCGGCAGGCGCAGCCGCGTCTCGCCGTCGGGGAAGACATGGCGGTCGATGCGGGCCGCCGGCCAGCCCAGCGCAGCGGCCAGCGCGGCGGCCTGCGCGGCGTCGTCGTCGAAGGCGAGGACCAGGCTCACCGACCCGTCCCCCGCGCGATGCGCGCCAAGTGCGCCGATGCGGGCGCCGTCCAGCAGCCCCCGGCCCTCATGCCAGCCCCGCCGCGCCGGGCACGATGTCGCGCGGCAGCCGCTCCGCCGCGCCGATCTCGAAGCCGCTGTCGGCGCCGGCCATGCGGCGCGCGAATTCCAGGTCGGCGGCATGCTGCGCATGCAGCGTATAGAGCGGCTCGCCCTGGCGCACCGCATCGCCCAGCGCATGGTGCAGCAGCACGCCGGCCCCGGGCACCTGCGGCGCGCCGGTCAGCCGCGCGATGCGCGCCAGGCGCAGGTTGTCGATGCCGACCACCGTGCCGCCGGCCGGCGCCGGCACCTCGAGCGTCAGCGCGCCGGGCGCGACGGCCTGCGCGCGCCGGCCCTGGGCGTCGATGATGCGGTTCATCTGCGCCAGCGCGCGCCCGGACTCCAGGATGTCGCGCGCGATGCGCCAGCCGTCGCCGCCGCGCACGTCGGGGTCGAACTCGATCACGCGGCCGGCCAGGCGCAGCGCCTTCTGGCGCAGGTCCTGCGGCGCCCTCGGGTCGCCCGCCAGCACCTGCATCACGTCGCGCGCCTCCAGCACCGGGCCGATGCCGCGGCCGATGGGCTGGCGGCCGTCGGTGATCACCGCGTCGAGCTGCAGGCCCAGGCGTGCGGCGACATACTCGAACAGCCGCTTCAGGCGCTGCGCCTCGGGCAGGCTGCGCACCTTGGCGCTGGGGCCGACCGGGATGTCCAGCACCAGGTGCGTGGAGCCGGCGGCGATCTTCTTGCTGAGGATCGAGGCCACCATCTGGCCCGGAGAGTCGATGGCCAGCGGGCGCTCGACCGAGATCAGGATGTCGTCGGCCGGCGACAGCGCCGCGGTGCCGCCCCAGGCCAGGCAGCCGCCGGTGTCGCGCACGATCTGCTTCAGGCGCGCCAGCGGCAGTTCCACGTCGGCCAGCACCTCCATCGTGTCGGCGGTGCCGGCCGGCGAGGTGATCGCGCGCGAACTGGTCTTCGGGCAGCACATGCCGTGCGCGGTGACGATGGGCACCACGATCATCGAGGTGCGGTTGCCCGGGATGCCACCGATGCAGTGCTTGTCGACGACCGGGCCGCCGCCGCGCTCGTGGCGCCAGTCGATGCGCTCGCCGACGGCGATCATCGCCTCGGTCAGGTGCAGCACCTCGTCGCGGTCGAGCTCGTTCTGGTGCGTCGCGACGACGAAGGCCGCGAGCTCGACCTTGGTGTAGCGCGCCGCGGCGACGTCGCGCATGATGGCCAGCAGGTCCTGGCGCGACAGGCGCTCGCCGTCGATCTTGCGGTGCAGCGCGGCGATCGAGTCCGGCGGCTCGGCATGGTCGATCTGCGCCGGGTGGCCCTCGGCGATGCCCAGGCGCGCGAAGGCGTCCTCCGACAGCCCCAGCTCGCAGGCCTGCACGATGCGGTCGTCGTCGACGACGTTGAGCACCGCCAGGATGGTGGCGCCGTTGGCCTGCACCGCCACCTTGGACAGGGCCTGGAAGCCTGCCGCGCGCACCACCGGGCAGTCGCGGTGCAGGTAGGCGACGTTCTCGCGCCAGGTGTCGATGCCGATGCGGCGGATGGACAGCGTCTGGCCGTTCATCGCGCCGACTCTACACGGCGGCCCGGGCCGCGGCGGCGGGGGCCGGCCCGTCCAGCGCCGCGGCGACGAGCGCCTGCACATGCGCCGCCAGCGCACGCCGGTCGGCATGCCGGCTGCCCTGCGCGTCCAGCACCTGCACCTGCACGACCAGGCCCTCGCCGCAGGCCAGCCACCACAGGCTCTGCTTGAGCGTGATCTCGCCGGTGAACAGCACCGCCGGGCTGACCGCATGCGCCGCGTCGGCATAACGCAGCGCCACCGGCTGCACCGGGGTCTGCGTCGAGATCGCCGCCTGCAGCAGGTTGGCGTGGAAGGGCAGCAGCACCTGGCCGTCGCCCACCGTGCCCTCGGGGAAGACGGCCACCGTGTCGCCCTGCTGCAGCGCCTCGGCCATCTGGTGCACGACACGCAGCGCGTCGCGCGCGCGGCCGCGCTCCAGGTACAGCGTGCGCGCCGAGTCGACCAGCCGCGCCACCAGTGGCCAGTGCCGCACCTCGGCCTTGGAGACGAAGCGCGCCTCGGGGCACACCGCGTGCACGGCCATGATGTCCAGCCACGAGACATGGTTGGCGACGATCAGCTTGGCGCCCGGCCGGAAGCGGCCCTGCACCTCGAGCCGCATGCCCAGCATGCGGAACATCTTCGCCGACCACCAGGCGATGCGTCGCTCGCGCGCGCGCTGGTCCAGTGCCGGGAACAGCAGCAGCACGATCAGCAGCCCGTGCACGCCGTGCAGCACGGCGCGTGCGAGCCTGAACGCGGCGCGCAGGCGACGCATCAACCTCTCCTGGCGCGCAGGCGCCGCATCAACGTCTCCCGGCGCGCCGGCGCCGCATCACGACGCGGCGTCGGCCGGTGCCTCGTAGGCGATCGTGCCGGCGACCAGCGTCGCGCGCACGCGGCCGGGCAGCGCCATGCCGGTGGACGCGAACGAGAACGGCGTGTGCTTGCCCTGGCTGAGCAGCCGCTCGGGCGCCACCGACCATTCGGCCGCCGGGTCGAAGACGCAGACGTCGGCCACGCCCCCTTCGACCAGCCGGCCGGCGCTGCTGGCCAGCGAGCCGATCGCCTCGCCCAGCACCTGCACCGGATGCAGCGTCACGCGGGCCAGCGTCGCCGGCAGCGGCAAGGCGCTGTCGGCGCCCCAGCGCAGCGCCAGGCTCAGCAGCAGCTCGAGCCCGGTGGCACCGGGCTCGGCCTCGCCGAAGGGCAGCTGCTTCATGTCGTCGGCGACCGGGTCGTGGTCGGAGACCAGCGCGTCGATCGTGCCGTCGGCCAGCGCGCGGCGCAGCGCGTCGCGGTCGGCGCCCTGGCGCAGCGGCGGCACCAGGCGCATGTCGGGGTTGAAGAAGCCGATGTCGACGTCGGTCAGGTGCAGGCTGTTGACGCTGACGTCGGCGCTCACCGGCAGGCCCTCGGCCTTGGCGGCACGCAGCATCGCTACGCCGGCGGCACTGGACAGCCGGCACAGGTGCACACGCGCGCGCGTCGCGCGCACCAGCTCGAACAGGGTCGCCAGCGCCACCGTCTCGGCCTGCACCGGCACGCCCGACAGGCCCAGCCGCGTCGCGACCGCGCCGCTGGCGGCCACGCCGCCGCCCAGCCAGGCGTCCTGCGGGCGCAGCCAGACGGTGTAGCCGTAGGTCGCCGCATACTGCAGCGCACGCAGCAGCACCTGGGTGTCGCGCACCGGCACCTCGGCCTGCGAGAAGCCCACGCAGCCGGCCTCGGTCAGTTCGGCCATCTCGGTCAGCGTCGTGCCCTGCAGCCCGCGCGTCAGCGCGCCGAGCGGGAACAGCCGGCAGCGGCTGAGCTTGCGGGCGCGGAACTTCAGCATCTCCACCAGGCCCGGCTCGTCGAGCACCGGGTCGGTGTCCGGCGGACAGACCAGGCTGGTCACGCCGCCGGCGGCCGCGGCCGCGAGTTCGCTCTCCAGCATGCCCTCGTGTTCCTGGCCCGGCTCGCGCAGCCGCGCCGCGAGGTCGACCAGGCCGGGCATGACGACCAGGCCGCGCGCGTCGATGACACGCTCGGCGTCGAAGTCCGGCGCGCGGCCGATGGCGACGATGCGGCCGGACGCGATCGCGACGTCGGCGGCCTCGTCGCGTCCCGACGCGGGGTCGATCACGCGGCCCTGGCGGATCAGGATCTTCATGCTTGATTGCCGGCGATCGTGCTCATCACCGCCATGCGCACCGCGATGCCGAAGGTCACCTGCGGCAGGATCACGCTGTGGCTGCCGTCGGCCACCGCGGAGTCGATCTCGACGCCGCGGTTGATCGGCCCCGGGTGCATCACGATGGCGTCGGGCCTGGCCAGCGCCAGTTTCTCGGGCGTGAGCCCGAAGCTCTTGAAGAATTCGCCGGCCGAAGGCAGCAGCGCGCCGCTCATGCGCTCGTTCTGCAGGCGCAGCATGATGATCACGTCGGCGTCGCGGATGCCCTCGCGCATGTCGTGGCACACGCGCACGCCCATCGCGGCCAGGTCGCCGGGCACCAGGGTCTTGGGGCCGACGGCGCGGATCTCGGGCACGCCCAGCGTGGCCAGCGCGTGGATGTCGCTGCGCGCCACCCGCGAGTGCACGATGTCGCCGACGATGGCCACCGTCAGCTGCGTGAAATCGCGCTTGTAGTGGCGGATCGTGTACATGTCCAGCAGCCCCTGCGTGGGGTGGGCGTGGCGCCCGTCGCCGGCGTTGACCACGTGCACGTGCGGCGCCACGTGCTGCGCGATCAGGTAGGGCGCGCCGCTCTCGGCATGGCGCACGATGAACATGTCGGCGTGCATCGCCGACAGGTTGGCGATGGTGTCGAGCAGGCTCTCGCCCTTGGCCGTGCTGCTGCGCGCGATGTCCAGGTTGATGACGTCGGCCGACAGCCGCTTGGCCGCGATCTCGAACGTGGTGCGCGTGCGCGTGGAATTCTCGAAGAACAGGTTGAAGACGCTCTTGCCGCGCAGCAGCGGCACCTTCTTGACGTCGCGGTCGTTGACGCTGAGGAAGGTGCCGGCGGTGTCCAGGATCTGCGTCAGCACCGCGCGCGGCAGGCCCTCGATGGACAGCAGGTGGATCAGCTCGCCGTGCCTGTTGAGCTGGGGATTGCGGCGCGACAGCACTAGCCGGCCCTCCGCCGGGCCGCCCGCGGCAGGGCCACGGCCCCCCCGCGGGGCAGCGAAGCAGCGAATCGCGGCACCTGCGGCTTCATACCTGCTCGACGGCGAAGGTGAACAGGCCGGCCGGGTCGCGCGCCAGCGACAGCCGGCGGTTGGCCGGCAGCGCGATGCGCGCCGCGGCGTAGGCGGCGGCGATCGGCAGCTCGCGCCCGCCGCGGTCGACCAGCACCGCGAGCTGCACGCTGGCCGGACGGCCGAAGTCGTACAGCTCGTTGATCACGGCGCGGATCGTGCGCCCGGTGTAGAGCACGTCGTCGACGAGCACGATGTGCGCGCCGTCGACGGCAAACGGCAGGTGGGTCGCATCGGCACCCGCGGCCAGGCCGCGCGAGCCGAAGTCGTCGCGGTGCAGCGTGCTGGAGATCACCCCGGGCTTGCCCGCCAGGCCCAGGTCCTGCTGCAGCCGCTCGGCCAGCCAGGCGCCGCCGGACCAGATGCCGACCAGCACGCCGCCGGGCCTGAGCAGGCTGCGCACGCCGGTGCGCAGCTCGGCGTACAGCGCCTCGGCATCGAGCTCCAGCATCATCGCCCGAGGCTCCGCAGGAACTGCTCGAGCAGGATCGCGGCCGCGGCGGCATCGGCGTCGCGCGCCCCGCCGGCCAGCGCCTCGGTGGTGCTGTATCGCTCGTCGACCTCGTGCACCGGCAGCCCGAAGCGGCCATGCAGCTGGCGCGCGAAGCGGCGCGCGCGGCGCGTCATCTCGTGATCGGCGCCGTCGGGGTGGCGCGGCACGCCGACGACCAGCGCGTCCGGCTGCCATTCGCGCACCAGCGCGGCGATGGCCTCGAAGCGCGCGTCGCCCTCGGCGACCACGGTCTTCAGCGGCGTGGCCTGCGCCAGCAGCCGGTTGCCGCTGGCGACGCCGGTGCGCCGGGTGCCGAAGTCGAAGGCCAGAAAACGGCGCGCCGGGGTCGTTGCCGCCACCACCGCCGCCACCGTCACGCGTGCCCCGCTTCCTGCGACAGCATGCGCGGGTCGAAACCCAGCAGCGACAGCGCGCGGTCGTAGCGCTGCTCGATCGGCGTGTCGAAGATCACCGCCGGGTCGGCATCCACCGTCAGCCAGCCGTTGCGGCCGAGCTCGTCCTCCAGCTGCCCGGCCTGCCAGCCGCTGTAGCCCAGCGTGATCAGCACCTTGCGCGGGCCGGCGCCGTCGGCCAGCGCCTCCAGCACGTCCTTGCTGGTCGTCATCGCCAGCCCGCCGGGGATGGACAGCGTGCTGTTGTAGCCGGCATCGTCGCCCAGCTTCTCGTGCAGCACGAAGCCGCGCTCGGTCTGCACCGGGCCGCCGAAGAAGACCGGCTGCTCGGCCAGTTCCTTGCGGTCCAGGCTCAGCTCGACCTTCTCGAACAGGTTCTTGAGCTTGATGTCGATCGGCTTGTTGATGACCAGGCCCAGCGCGCCCTTCTCGGTGTGCTCGCACAGGTAGACCACCGAGCCGGCGAAGGTCTCGTCGGCCATGCCCGGCATGGCGATCAGAAACTGGTTCGTCAGGTCGATGCGGGAGCCGGAGGCCATGCGCGGGATTCTATTCCCGGCGCACACTCCCGCAGGTGCACAAAACCCCCGCTCAACCCCCCGGCCCGGTGCTCGACCGCGCCCTGGTCTGGCTGCGCCGCGACCTGCGCGTCGACGACCATGCGGCGCTGTACCACGCGCTGCGCGGCGCGCGCCATGTCTGGTGCGCCTTCGTCTTCGACCGCGCGATCCTGGATGCGCTGCCGGGGCTGCCGGGCGGCGCGCCCGGCGCCGGCAAGGCCGACCGCCGCGTCGAGTTCATCCGCGACAGCCTGGTCGGCGTCGACGCCGAGCTGCGCGCGCTGGCCGCCAGCCACGGCACCGACGGCGCCGGGCTGATCGTGCGCCACGGCTTCGCGGTCGACGAGATCCCGGCGCTGGCCACGGCCCTGGGCGTGCAGGCGGTCTATGCCAACCACGACGACGACCCGGCGGCGGTGGAGCGCGACGCCCGCGTGCGCGGCCGCCTGGCGGAGATCGGCTGCGCGCTGCACCTGTCCAAGGACCACGTGATCTTCGAGCGCGACGAGGTGCGCACGCTGGGTGGCAGCCCGTTCTCCGTCTTCACGCCGTACAGGAATGCCTGGCTGAAGAAGCTGGACCCCTTCTACCTGCGCGCCTACCCGGTGGCCCGGTACGCCTCGGCGCTGGCGCCGCGGCCCGCCGGCCAGCCGGGCGTGCCGGCGCTGGAGGCGATCGGCTTCGCGCCCACCAACCTGCACGAGCTGCCGCTGCCCAGCGGTCCGGCCGGCGCGCAGGAACTGCTGGACGACTTCCTGGGCCGCATCGACCGCTACCACGAGGCGCGCGACTTCCCCGCCGTCAAGGGGCCGAGCTACCTGAGCACGCACCTGCGCTTCGGCACCGTCAGCGTCCGCCGCCTGGCGCGCGAGGCGCACCGGCGCGCGGCCACAGGCAGCCGCGGCGCCGAGGTCTGGCTGTCCGAGCTGATCTGGCGCGACTTCTACCACCAGATCCTGCACCACCACCCGCGTGTCGTCGGCCAGGCGTTCAAGCCCGAATACGACCGCATCCGCTGGGAGCACGGCAAGCACGCGGACGAGCTGTTCGCCGCCTGGTGCGAGGGCCGCACCGGCTACCCGCTGGTCGACGCCGCGATGGCGCAGATCAACCGCAGCGGCTACATGCACAACCGGCTGCGCATGGTGGTGGCGAGCTTCCTGACCAAGGACCTCGGCATCGACTGGCGGCGCGGCGAGGCCTACTTCGCGCTGCACCTCAACGACTTCGACCTCGCCGCCAACAACGGCGGCTGGCAGTGGGCGGCCTCCAGCGGCTGCGACGCGCAGCCGTATTTCCGCATCTTCAACCCGGTCAGCCAGAGCCAGAAGTTCGACCCCGAGGGCCGCTTCATCCGCCGCTACCTGCCGCAGCTGGCCCGGCTGCCCGACGCGCTGATCCACGCCCCCTGGCTGGCACGCCCGGTGGACCTGGCGGCCGCCGGCGTGGAACTGGGGCGCGACTACCCGCACCCGGTCGTCGACCACGCCGAGGCGCGCGAGAAGACGCTGCAGCGCTACGCGGTCGTGAAGGCGGCGCGGTAGCGCGCAGCCGGCGCAGACCGGCGACACCCCCGGGATGCGGGGGGCTCGATTGACGGCCCTTCGGGCGCTCCAGAGAATCGATCGAAAGAGTGGATCGCGCTGCCGACGGCGTTGACTTGGCGGCGAGTTGGTTCCCAGCCGGAGGAGGCATCATGCATCTGCGACCCGTGGCCGCTGCCCTGGCGACGCTGGCCATCGCGGCCCCTGTCCATGCCGTCGAGCTCGTGCAATGGTCGTCGGCGACCACCGGCACGCTGGGCGGCGCCACGGTCACGCTGGCGGGCAATGGGGTCGATGCGCTGTATGAGGGCGGCTTCGTGGCCTCCCTGTTCTCGGCGCCACACTTCGCGGCACCGGTCTCGCTGGACCAGGCGGTCAGCCTGATCACACCCTCGCCCTTCTGCTGCTACGAACAGTTCGTGCTGAGCTTCAGCGCGCCGGTACAGGGACTGCGCCTGCACCTGGCCTCGATGGCCTCGGAGCTGGTGTTCGACGCGACGCCGACCAAGGTCTCCGGGCAGGAAAGCCTCGTGGTCGCCGGCAACACGGTCACCGGCGCCGGACTCGACGGCCCCACGCCCAACGATGCCAACGGCACGATAGCGTTCGCCGGCACGATCTCGACGCTGACGATCACTTTTGCACGCTCGGTCGTGGCCTCGTCAGACAACCTGTTCATCCAGGTCGCCGCGCAGCCCGTGCCCGAGCCGGCGACCTGGCTGCTGTGGCTGTCCGGCGCCTCGGCGCTGGGGGCGGTGGCTGGCCGTCGCCGCGTGGCGGCCGGCTGAGCCGGCTGGCGGCGGCGCCTCCCGAATCCGACGTCCCGCGGACCCGCCGCCGCTGCGGCCGGGTGGGGGCCGCGGCCGTCGTGACGGGCCGGCCGGGCCTGCCGGATCGACTTGCAGGGCCGTGGCGCGACGTCATCCCAGGCGTAGGCTGCGCGGACCATGGACAGGTCACCGCCCGATCCCGCGCGCACGCCGACCTCGCCCGAACTGGCCGCCGTCCTGCAGGCGTTCGGCCACGATGATGGCCCTGTCGAGGACCTCTGGCTCGACTTCGAAGGCCGCCGCCTGCACCTGGACTTCCACCGCGCCGCGCGGCCGCGGGCCGTCGTCGTCTTCCACCCCGGCAGCGGCTCCTATGCGCGCTTCTACTGCGGGCTCGGGCAGCGGCTGGCGGCGAGCGGGTTGCACATGCTGGGCATCGACCGCCCGGGCCATGGCTGGTCGGACGGCGCACGCGGCGACGGCAGCATCGGGCAGGCGCTGGCCCTCACCGCACAGCTGCTGGCACATGCCCGCGAGCAGTTCGGCCTGCCGGTCGTGCTGATGGGCTCCAGCCTCGGCGGCCTGATCTGCGGCTTCGCGGTGCTGGCGGGACAGCGGCCCGACCTGGCGATCGCGCACAACTTCCTGATCCCGGGCCGGCTCGCCTCGATGCGCCTGCGCGCCTGGGCGATCGCGCGCTGGCGCCGGCGGCCCTATCCGCTGCACGAGCTGGTGCACGGCCTGCCGCGACTGAGCCGGCAACCCGCGCTGCGGGCCTACCTGGCCGCCGGGCGCGACCCCGAGGCCGCGTGGACACTGTCGCCACGCCTGGTGGCCAGCCTGTTCGCCCACGACCCCCCGCGACCGGCGGGCCCGGTGGCGCCACTGGTCGTGCTGTCGGGCAGCCGCGATCCGGCCATCCCGGCCTGGGGCTCGCGCTGGTTCCTGCGCTGGTCGGGCGCCAGCGGTGCCCGCTTCGTCGACGTGCCCGGCGCCGGGCACCTGCTGTTCCACGACGACCTGGAGTGCACCTGGCAGCGGCTGTGGCCGCTGCTCCAGCCCGTACTGGGCGACGGCAAGGCGGCGCCATGAGGGCGGGCCCCGTCGCGACGGCAGGCGGCCCCCCGGCCCGCGCCGGACGGCGATGCGCCCCTGCCCGGGCGCCGGATCAGCGCTTTCCCCAGATACCCAAGTGGGTTATAACCCCTCCTCCATCCCGGTAATAGACGGTGGGGCGCCGATCGCCCGTAATCGGGGCATCGTGGCGTCGCTGTACCGGCGCCGTGTCGGCATGGACGCACCGGCGAGGCGCCCGCTCCGGCGAGCACACCGAGGTCAGGAGACAGACGCATGAACTTCGACAAGGAATTCGACGCCTCGGGCCTCGCCTGCCCGCTGCCCATCGTCAAGACCAAGAAGGCGCTCACCGACATGAGCACCGGGCAGGTGCTGCGCGTCGTCGCCACCGACCCCGGCTCGGTGTGCGACATGGCCGCCTTCGCCGAGCAGACCGGCCATGCGCTGCTGTCCTCGGGCGAGGAAGGCGGCAAGTACGTCTTCTTCCTGCGCAAGGCCTGAGCGCCCGCAGCGGGGTGCCGGCGCCCGCGCCGCGCGCTTCGCCGCGGCGGGCCGGTGCGCGCCCGCGGCCGCCCTTCCCCATCTGATCCGGAGCTTCGATGGCTAGCAAGAAAATGGCGATCATCGCCACCAAGGGCACGCTCGACTGGGCCTACCCGCCGCTGATCCTGTCGTCCACCGCCGCCTCGCTGGGCTGGGACGTGCAGATCTTCTTCACCTTCTACGGGTTGCAGCTGCTGCGCAAGGAGCTCGACCACGTCAGGATCAGCCCGCTCGCCAACCCGGCGATGCCGATGCCGGTGCCGATGCCGGTGGTCGTGCAGATGCTGCCCGGCATGGAGGCGATGGCGACGATGATGATGAAGAACAAGATGAAGTCCAAGGGTGTCGCCTCGCTCGAGGAACTGCGTTCGCTGTGCCTGGAGGCCGAGGTCAAGTTCATCGCCTGCCAGATGACGGTGGACCTGTTCGACTTCAGCAAGGGCGACTTCATCGACGGCATCGAGTACGGCGGCGCGGCGACCTTCATGAAGTTTGCCGGCGAGTCCGACGTCTGCCTGTACATCTGAGGGACCCGCGCGCGGCGCGCGAACGCCGACACCGTCCGCGGTCCGCGAGGGCGCGGCCAGGCACAGGAGAGGAGCGATGAGCACCGAGGCAGCAGTCGATCCGTCGAGCATCGTGGTGTGGGGAGGCTTCGCGCTGGCCTTCGTCTTCGGCGTGGTGGCCAGCCGCGCCAACTTCTGCACCATGGGGGCGGTGTCCGACGTGGTCAACATGGGCCACTGGGGCCGCATGCGCATGTGGCTGCTGGCGATCGCGGTGGCCGTCATCGGCAGCAACCTGCTGCTCCACGCCGGGCTCGTCGACCTGCCCAAGAGCATCTACCAGCGGCCGACGCTCAGCTGGCTGTCGCTGCTGCTCGGCGGCGTGCTGTTCGGCGTCGGCATGTCGCTGGCCGGCGGCTGCGCGAACAAGAACCTGCTGCGCGTGGGCGGCGGCAGCGTGCGCTCGCTGGTCGTGCTGACCTTCCTGGCCATCTCGGCCTACATGACGCTCAAGGGCCTGTTCGGGCAGTGGCGCGCGAGCTGGCTGGACCCGGTGGCGATCGACCTCGCGGCGCTGGGGCTGACCAACCAGAGCCTGGCGTCGGTCGTCGGCCAGGCGACCGGCCTGCCGGCCGGCACGGCGCTGATGATCACGACCTGGGTGATCGGGCTCGCGCTGCTGCTCTTCGCCTTCAAGGACCGGCGCTTCCGCGGCAACGCGACGCAGTGGACGGCCGGGCTCGTGATCGGCGCCGTCGTCGTCGCCGGCTGGTACCTGACCGGCCACCTGGGCTTCGGCGAGAACCCGGAGACGCTGGAGGACGGCTATTTCGCGACCAACACGCGCACGCTCGAGTCCTTGAGCTTCGTCGCGCCGACGGCGTTCTCGCTGGAGCTGCTGATGCTGTGGACCGACAAGTCGCTGCGCGTGACCTTCGGCATCGCGACCGCGCTCGGCGTGATCGCGGGGTCGCTCGCCTGGGCGCTGTTCTCGCGCAGCTTCCGCTGGGAGGGCTTTGCGTCCTTCGACGACCTGCGCAACCAGCTGGTGGGCGCCGTGCTGATGGGCTTCGGCGGCGTCACCGCGATGGGCTGCACGGTCGGCCAGGGCCTGACCGGCGTCTCGACGCTGGCGATCGGCTCGTTCATCGCGCTGGCCGGCATCCTGGCCGGCTCGGCGGCGACGCTGAAGTACATCACCTGGCGCGCCGAGCGCGACTGAGCCCGCGCGGCAGTCGGACGCCCGGGCCGGACGCTCGGGCCGGACGCCCGACCCGGACGCTCAGCCCGGACGCTCAGCCCGGGCACACGGCGCGCGGGTCCGCGAGCCGCGCCGCGATCGCCACGCTCGCCTCGTCGCCGTGCTGCGCGTGCAGCGCGAGCAGGTCCCGGGCCAGTTGCTCGAAGTGGACGCGACCACGCGCGGTCGCCTCGCGCAGCACGTCGTCGCGCCCGCTGCGCTGCCACTGCGCGTAGGCCGGGGCCAGCGCCGGACAGAGCGCCGCCCGCAGGCCGTCGAAGGTCGCGAACCAGAAGTGCAGCGCCAGCGCGTCCTGCCGGTCCAGCAGGGTCGGCAGCGTCGTCTCGAGGTCGGCGACCAGGTCGCGCACCGCGCGCACCTGCAGGTCGGTGCGGCGGTCGGCCAGCGCCAGCCGCATCGCGGCCCATCCCGGCTCCAGGCGCTGCGCCACGCGCCATTCGCCGAGCTCGTGCAGCACCAGCGTCGGGCCCTGCTCGTCGAGCAGGCGCGGCAGCCCGGCGTGGAAGTCTGCCTCCAGCCCGTAGGCGTCGACCACGGCCTTGAAGGCGCCCTCCGCGCGCCGCAGCCCGAAGGCCTCGAACTTCTCCCACATCCAGCGCGCGAACGACTCGCGCCGCAGCACGATCGTGCGCCCGACCAGGGCCGCCGGCGGCGCGAACAGGCCACGCGCCAGCTCGCGGCCGCACACCTGCACCGTCACGCCGTCGGCGTGCTCGTCGCGCTGCAGCAGCTCGGCCAGGAAGAAGCCCGGCCGGTCGCGGCCGGCCAGGGCGGCGCCGTAGGCCAGCCCGAGGCGGGCCAGCTGCGGCGCCAGCGCCTCGGCGTCGAAGGCATCGACCTCGCCTTCGCCGCCCGGGGACGGCAGCGCGACGAAGCCGCGGCCTTCGAGCGCGGCCCACGCGTGCTCGCGCCCGGCCAGCCAGGCACCGACCGCCTCGCGCGGCAGCGGTGCGCCCAGCGGCAGGCCCTGCTCCCAGCGGTAGAGCTCGCGCATCTGCAGCAGGAAGGTGCACAGCGACAGGTCGGCCGCGTGGTGCGCGTCGGCGATGTGGCAGTTGGTCTGCACCGCCGCCACCAGCGCCGCCATGCCGGCGGGGTGCGTCATGGCCCGCCCGGCCGGTGCCGGCGCCTGGGCTGCCAGGCCGCCAGTGCCGGCACGATCTCGCCCCAGGGCGCGTCGAGCAGGCTGCCCCAGCGCTCGTGCGCCAGGCCGACGAGGCGGTGCACGTCGGGCGCGTCCCCGGCGTCGGGCTGCAGCGCGGCCTGCAGGGCGCGCAGGCCGCCGCACTGCAGCTGCAGCGCCTTCGCGTGCACCAGCGGCGCACCATGCGGCGGCAGCCGCAGCGCGAAGGTCGCCCGCTCGCGCAGCAGTGCGGCCAGCGTGCGGCAGTTGGTGTGCGCCACCGGCGACGCGCAGCTCACGAGCTCGCGCTCGCCCAGCGCCTCGCGGCGCGCACACTCGCAGCCCGCCGCGCGCGCCAGCACGGCCTTGGTGAAGACGCAGGCCGCGGGTCCGCCGCAGCAGGCCGCGCCCGGTGTCGTGTCGTCCTGCGCCGCCATCGCCGCTGCCGCGCGCTAGTCGTCCTCGGCGATGTGCGGCGGCGCCTCGCGCACCTGGCTCAGCAGGTCCTCGGCGGCGAGTTCGTTGTCGGCGAACATCACCCGCACCCGCCCCGGCACGCCGGCGTCCCCGCCGGCGCGCGCGGCCTTCGCGAAGGCCGAGGCCTCGCGGAACGACGCGAAATCGGCCAGCTTGTTCAGCACGCCGAGGGTCCCGACGCGGTAGACGTAGTAGGGCATGAGCGGCGCTCCCGGGGAAGTGACTTCAGACGTAGCGCTTCGAGGCGCGCCGCCGCCCGGGGCGTGCCTTCTGGATGACCACGCCGCGCACCGCCGCCAGGTCGGGCAGCGGCAGGTCGGGCCAGGCGGCGTCCAGCGCGTGCAGCCACCAGCGCTGCCCGTCGCCGCGCAGCTGGCGGAAGATCCACTCGCCGTCGTGCATCGCGAGCACGAAGGAGCCATCGCGCGCCAGGCCGTCGGGTTCGACGATCACGATGTCGCCGTCGTCGAACTCCGGCGCCATGCTGCGGCCGATCACGCGCAGCGCGAACGGCTCGCCGCCGCCGCAGTCGTCCAGGCGCGCGCCGGCGGCCGGCCCGCTCACAGCACCTCCGCGATGCGCTGCCCGCGCGGCACGCCGGCGGCGTCGAGCTGGGCGTCCAGCTCGCGCACGAAGGCCTCCGGGCCGGCGAGGTAGAAGTCGCAGTCGATGTCGAAGAGGTCGGCGCGCACGGCGCGCGCCACCTCGCGCGCACCGGCGCCGGCGTCGTCGTGGCGAAGCAGCGTGGCCTCGAAGTTGTCCAGTGCCTCCGACCAGGCGCGGCACTGGTTGGCCATGAAGTGGCCGTCCGCCCTCGTGGCCAGCCAGAACAGCGCGATCGACGGCGCGGCGTCCAGCGCCAGCGCATGCTCGATCAGGCTCTTGACCGGCGCGAAGCCGATGTCGCAGGCGGCGAAGACCAGCGGGCGCGGGCTGTCGGCGAGCACGAACTCGCCCAGCGGGCCCCAGACCGTCACCGCCTGGCCGGGCTGCACGGCGCCGCCGAACAGGCGCTGCGCGAAGGCGTCGTCCTCGTCGCGGGCGACGTAGAAGTGCAGGTTGCGGTCGTCGCAGGGGCAGCTGGCCACCGGGCAGGTCGCGTGCAGGTCGCCGCCGCCGCCGCCGGGCAGGCCCAGCGTGACCGACTGCCCGGCCAGGAAGCGCAGCCGGTTGCTGCGCGGCGTCTGCAGGTGCAGCAGCCGGGTGTCGGGCGCCAGTTCGGTGACCGCGCGCACCGTCGTCGTGATCTGCTGCGGCGCGATGTCCTGCGGCCCGCGGGCCTCCAGCGTCTCGATCACGACCTCGCTGCTGGCGGCGGTGTTGGCGCACATCAGCGCATAACCCTGCGCGCGCTCGGCCTCCGACAGCGGGTAGTCGCAGTGCTGCACGCGCGCGACCTCGCCCGAGATGACGCGCACCTTGCACATGCCGCAGCTGCCGTTGCCGCAGCCGTAGTTGAGCTTGAGGCCGGCGCGGATGCCGGCCTGCAGCAGCGTGTCGTGCCCCTCCACCATGAACTGGTGGCCGCTCGGCCGCAGCGTCACCTGCGCCGACATCACCTTGAGCATGTCGTCCATCACGTCCAGCACGTCGACCGGTTCGGTGGCCAGGGCGCGCGCCAGCCCGTCGTTCAGCTGGCGCTC
>ERZ761607.2540-NODE-2540-length-19513-cov-12.651043_pt1 | contig 19513 bp, 17 predicted proteins | sample MGYA00511164_ERZ761607 | MGnify/ENA primary metagenome ERZ761607 (study PRJEB28899, sample SAMN02445080) | bioreactor sludge metagenome | biome: EBPR sludge | place: Australia: Brisbane, Thorneside Wastewater Treatment Plant | collected 2011-06-22 ... | reverse complement strand
GGCGGGCATGTGGGAAAAGGAGGGGTTTGGGCGATTATCGGAGCCGTGGCAGGTGCGGCAACCCGAATTTGTGAAAAGTTTCACAAGCTCGGTGATGCCTGCTCTTTCTAGGCCTGCGGGAGCGGCCTAAACAACGATCCCGCCCTGCCGCAAGCCTCACTTTTTCACTGGCTTGCCAGCGGCCTCCCACTCGCCGAATCCCTCGTTCATGTGGTAGATGGCGGGAAAACCGAGCTGCTCCAAAACCGGCAGCGAGCGCCCGCTGCGACCGCCGCCCTGGCAGTGGACCAGAACGGGTTTCGAGGTGTCCAGTGCCTTCACCTTCGCGGCGAAGTCCTTGCCGTTGAAGTCAATGTTCACCGCGCCCTGGATGTGGCCGGCCTTGAATTCATCAGGCGTGCGCACATCCAGCACGAGCACCCTGCCCTCCTTGACCAGTTTCTCGGCCTCGCTGACCGGGACGTCCTTAGCCTTGTCGGCGGCGGCAAGGGGGGGGAGGCTGGACAAGGCCAGGACGGAAAGCAGGGAGATGAGTTTTTTCATGGCGCGCGCAGCGAACGCCTTCCGCCCGGCATGTCAAGCCGGAGGCGGCGGGCGGCAGCCGGCCCCATCTGCAGGCGAGAATTCTTTGCAGAACCGGGAGAAAGTTCTTGGGAATCGCCTGAAAACTTGATAATCGTCGCATTTTGCCAGCAATTGTTGATCCCGAATGATGGAAACGCCACCCCGCTTGACTTCCACGCCGCCACGCAAGGCGGTGTTCATGCTCATGCTCAGCGCCCTGTGCGCCACGCAGGAGCCGTGCGCGGCACAGACATCAGGACTCGCCTCCCTTGCTGACAAGGAGACGGCACGCCGGGCCGAACTGGTTCAGCAGCAGGCGGCGCGGCTCCTTGAGGGCAAGCGCTTGTTGGACGAGGGAAAAACGGTGGAGTCTCTGGCGGCCTTCGAAGAGGCGTGGCAGACGCTGCCGGACGTGCCGATGGCGAAGGAATTCCGCGCGCTGGCTTTGGATGGCTATGTGACCGCCGGATGCAGGCGGGCGGGAGATCTGGTCAAAGCTGGTGATTATCCGGCCGCTCGCACCCTGCTGGACAAACTCGACAGCGCCGCTGCCGTCCACGGGGACGCACGCATCCGCAAAGCGCGGGAGCTGATGAACGACCCTGACCGTCATCCGCCCGCGCTGACACCCGCGCACATCTCGAAAGTGGAGCAAGTCTCCAAGCTGCTCGTGCTCGCCAACTCACAGGTCGAAACCGGCCAGTTCAACGCGGCGCTGCAGAGTTATGAGGATGTGCTGCGGCTGGACCCCTACAACACCGCCGCCCGGCGCGGCATGGAGCGGGTGGAGCAGGAGCGCGCGCGCTATTTTGAAAGCGCCCGGGACCATGGCCGGGCCAAGATGCTCAACGATGTGAACCGGGCCTGGGAGGCGGAAGTGCCCGTGAAAAACCTGTCCGGCATGTTCGGGGGCCAGGAAGGCGCGGCCGGCGCGCAGCAGGCGGGTACCAGGAACGGGCGCGAGACCATTCAAAAGAAACTGCGCGAGTTGATCATCTCCCAAGTGGATTTCAGCGAGGCTTCACTGGAGGAGGTGCTGGAATACCTGCGGGTGCGCACCCGCGATCTCGACCCGGCGGGCAAAGGCGTGGATTTCGTCGTCAGCGTGCCCGCCGACCACCCGGCGCGTCCTGTCTCCCTGAATCTGCGGGAGGTGCCGGTGGAGGAAGTCCTGCGCTATGTCGCCGACATGGCAGGAGTCACCTACAAGGTGGACAATTTCGCCGTGCGGCTGGTCTCGCTCGCGGATGACTCGGCGGAGATCATCAGCAAATCCTACCGGGTGCCGCCGGATTTCATCTCCAGCTCGCCCGTCGGCGCTGGAGCGGACCCTGCCGGGTCAAATCCAGATCCCTTTGCGGCTGGCAACACCCAGACAGCAGGCGCGCCGCAATTGCGGCGCATCGGGGCCAAAGAATTCCTGGAGGGACAAGGTGTGAGCTTCCCTGAGGGCAGTGGAGCCAGCTTCAACCCCTCCAGCAGCACGCTCATCGTGCGCAACACGGCCAAAAACATGGAGATGGTGGACATGCTCGTCGAGCAGGCCTTCAACCGCTCCCCCAGGCAGGTGGTGATCGAAGTCAAACTGCTCGAAGTGGCCAACAACCGGCTGGAGGAACTTGGCTTCGACTGGCTGCTCGGCGGCTTCGGCGGCGAGGTCGTGGGGGCGGGCGGCACTGTGGGCAATGCCCAGCAGGCAAACTATCTCACCGGTGACTTCCCCCAGCAAGTGGCCACAGCGGCAGGCACCACTGCTCTTGGATTCAACCCCGTCACAGCAGGTCTGCGCTCCTCGGGTGACCTGCCGACCAACACGGTGGACTCGGTCCTGTCTGGAGTGGTGACGCCCACATCCAGGCGCTCGCCGGGTGTGCTCTCGCTGAGCGGCGTGATGACCTCTCCGCAATTTCAGGGAGTCATGCGCGCGCTGGATCAAAAGAAAGGCGTGGACCTCGCCGCGCAGCCCAGTGTCGTCACGCGCAGCGGCCAGAAGGCCAGCATCGAAATCACCCGCGAATTGATTTATCCCACCGAATTTGACCCACCGCAGGTGCCAACAAGTGTCGGGCAATTTCAGCTTGGAAACGTCATCATCATCACACCTCCTCCGCCTCCGGTAGTCACTCCCACCACGCCCACCGCCTTCGACATGCGTCGTACTGGTGTGGTGCTTGAGGTGGAACCCGTAATCTCCGAAGACGGCAGGTCTGTGGATTTGGCCGTCACGCCTGAATTTACCGAATTTGTCGGCTTTGTGAATTATGGAACGCCCATTTTTGGAGCCTTCCAGGGAGTCCGGAACATGCTGACGGAGAACTTCATCATGCAGCCCATTTTCGAGACCAAGAAAGTCGTCACCGCCGTCAATGTCCACGACGGCGCCACGGTGGTGCTGGGCGGGCTGGTCTCCGACAACAACGTCATTCTTCAAGACAAAGTTCCCCTGCTCGGAGACGCTCCCTACGTCGGCAGGATGTTCAAAAGCGAGGTCAAGCAGCGCCAGGTGAAGCATGTCGTCTTCTTCGTCACCGTGAAGGTGGTGGACCCCTCGGGGCAGCGTGTGAATCAATGATTTCACAGGTTTGCGCGAGGGGGAGATTGCGCCTTGCGAGTCCCCGCCGCCGCGCTAAATCTTGGCCCTCCTATGGCAAAAATACAGTTCACCACCCCGGCGGGCGAAAGCGGCGAAGTCGAGTTGACCGCCGGGTTCGTCTCCGTGGGCCGCGCGGATGACAACATGCTGGTCATCGCCGACGAGTCCGTCTCCAGCCATCACGGGCAGATCGTCCAGGAAAACGGCGTCTGGGTGTTCACCGACCTCGGCTCCACCAACGGCACCAAAGTGGACGGCCAGCGCGTGGAGCGTGTCGAGCTCGACTCCGGCGGCGCCTTCGTTCTCGGCAGCGTCGAGTGCGTTTTCATCGGCGACAGCGCCAGTCCCTCCCCCGCTCCTTCCAGAGCGCCCGCCCGCGCGCCTTCCGGCGGCTACGCGGATATGCCGGTGAACAAATCCGCCCGGCGAGGCTTCGGCCCCAAGGCCAAACCCCAAGGCAGCGGCTCCGGGCCGCTGATGATCCTCGGCGTCATCGCCCTCCTGGTCTGCGCCTACGCGGCCTTCACCTTCACCAGCATGGGAGGCTGAGCACCCGCTGGCAGGAAACCCCGTACTGCCTGGCGGCGGGAGCAGCCGCCATCCGCCCCGTTTCTCACTCAAAACCCTGCGGACACACGCGCCGCGTCATCATTCACCATGTCAAACACCATCGTAGTCGGCGCCCAGTGGGGCGATGAAGGAAAAGGAAAAATCGTGGACTACCTCACGGAGAAAACGGACGTCGTCGTGCGCGCCGCCGGGGGCAACAACGCCGGTCACACCGTCATCAACAACGGCGTCAAATACATCCTCCACCTCATCCCCAGCGGCATCCTGTGGGAGGGGAAAGTCTGCGTCATCGGCAACGGCGTCGTCATGGACCCGCTCGGCCTCATCGAGGAAATGGAAAAGCTGCGCGGCCAGGGCGTCAGCATCACTGCGGAGAACCTCCTCATCAGCGAGACCGCCCACCTCGTCATGCCCTACCATCGCGGCCTTGACCAGGCGCGCGAGGCGAAGCGCGGCGACAAAAAAATCGGCACCACCGGCCGCGGCATCGGCCCCGCCTACGCCGACAAGGTCGAGCGCGGCGGACTGCGCGCCATTTTGCTCAAGCAGCCGGAAATCTTCGCCGCCGAGCTGCGCGAGCGCATCCTCCAGCACAATGAGACCCTGCGCGCCGCCGGCGTCGCCGAGGTCGAAGTCGAGCCCACCGTCAGCACCATGCTGGAGGCCGCGCGCGTCCTGGCCCCGCACATCACCAACACCGCCGTCTATTGCCACCAGGCCATCCGCGCCGGGAAAAACCTGCTCTTTGAGGGAGCCCAGGGCACCTACCTCGACATTGACCACGGCACCTACCCCTTCGTCACCTCCTCCAATACCACCGCCGGCGGCGCCTGCACCGGCTCCGGCGTGCCGCCGCGCATGATAGACAAGGTGGTCGCCGTGGCCAAGGCCTACACCACCCGCGTCGGCTCCGGCCCCTTCGTCACTGAAAACGACGGCATCGGCGACATGCTCCACAACATGGGCCGCGAATACGGCGCCACCACCGGGCGCGCCCGCCGCTGCGGCTGGCTCGACGCCGTCCTTGTCCGCTACGCTGTCATGATCAACGGCGCCGACGAGCTCGCCATCACCAACCTCGACGGGCTCGACGGCCTGGACACCGTGCAAATCTGCACCGCCTACAAGCTGCGCGGCGAGACCCTGCACTACCCTCCCAGCACCGCCGCCGACCTGGAGGCCTGCGAACCCGTGTATGAGACACACCAGGGCTGGCAGCGGGACCTCAGCGGCATCAAGGACTTCAACGACCTGCCCGACCTGGCCAAAGCCTACCTCAAGCGCGTCGAGGAGCTCACTGGCGCGCGCGTCAGCCTGCTCGGCGTCGGCCCCGCGCGCGACCAGACCCTGGTGGCCTGATCACGGCTGCTCCAGCCACTCCAGGTTGAAGCGCGCCAATGTCAGAGCCGAGCCGGCGAAGCCGGGCTGGTCAGAGCGGCCATAGAAGCAGAGGATCGTTCCCTGCCGCGTCACGGCCAGGTCCGAGTACATGCTTGGTCCCGGCTCCAGAGTTTTGTTGACCGTCCATGTCCCGCCCTCGTCGGCGCTGATCTTCACGCTCAGGTTTTTGCGCGCGCGGCTCTTGCCCGGCTCGGGCTTGCCGCCGCGCCCGCCCTCCAGGTTGTGGGGGTTGGAGAAAAGCAGCAGGCTCCTGCCGCCATGCTCATAACGCGCGAGGCCCGCCATGCAGATGGGCTCCAGGAGCGCCTCGTCAAAGCGCGGCGTGCTCCAGCCAGTGGCGCCATCGGCGCTGGTGGTGACCAGGCGGCGGTGCGTCCTGGACTCGTTGCGCACATTGAGCATCACGCGCCCGTCTTTCAGCTCCACGGCCACTGTCTCGTTCGGGTTGATCCACTCGTCCGTGTTCGGCACCGCGATGTCACCCGCCTTCCACGTCGCGCCCTGGTCATCGCTGAAGACCGTCGCCGTCACGCTGGGCCGGTGCGCGTTTCCGCCCTCCCCGGTGGAGAGCCATACCGGCACGATGAGGCGCCCGGACTTGAGCTGGATGCCGTGGTTCGGCCCCGTGGCCAGCACCTTCCAGTCGTAGTCCTTTTTGAAGGCGTCGAACGCCGCCGTGATCTCCACCGGCGCGCCCCATGACACGCCATCATCCGCGCTGCGCTGGTAAAAGACGCGCTCATACTCCAGGCAGAAGAGCATGTGGACCGCGCCGTCCCGGTCCGCGATGAGCACCGGGTTGTTGTAGGTCACGTCATTGGGGTCCACGTTTTTCATGCGCAGCGCGAAGGGGTTCTTCCGCTTCGGCCCCGCCACTTGCGCGATGCTCGCAGGCGCGCTCCATGTGCGCCCTTCATCCGTGCTGCGGCGCAGCAGGATGCGGATGTCATCCCAGTCGCTCACACCCGCCGGGCGCTTGCGCGCCTCGCACCAGGCCAGCACAGTGCCCGCCGCCGTCACCACCACGCCGGGGATGTGGTAGATGTTGTAGGCGGGGTCATCGCCCGCCTTGAAAAGGTCCAGCTTTTCCAGGAAAGGTTCCGCTGCTGTGAGCGGGCAGGAAATGAGCGCGAGGATGGCAGGGAGGTGTTTCATGGCTGGGAGAGTCTTCGTTGGATCACTGGGAACGCCGCAAAAAGGCGCTTCCTCTATGGTTTGCGCGCATGACCAGTGAGCGCGCGGAGATCTCCGGCCTGCCCCGCTCTGGAGTCTTGCGCCCGGCGGGCGCGCCCGCTAGGCTCCGGCGCATGTCCCAGAAAGTGCGCAAAGCCGTCATCCCCGCCGCCGGTTACGGCACCCGTTTCCTGCCCGTGGCCAAGGCCGTGCCCAAGGAAATGCTGCCCCTCGTGGACAAGCCCGTCATCCAATACGTCGTCGAGGAGGCCGCCGCCTCCGGCATCACCGACATCCTCATCGTCATCAGCCGGAGCAAGCGCGCCATCGAGGAGCACTTCCACCCGGCGCATGACCTGGAAAGCGAGCTGGAGGCCAAAGGCCGCGCCGCCGAGCTGGACTCCCTGCGCGCCTTGCACAGCCTGGCCCGCATCCACTTCGTCTGGCAGGCGCGCATGGGCGGCCTGGGGGATGCCGTGCTGCACGCGCGCGAGCATGTGGGGGACGAGCCCTTCGCCGTGCTGCTGGGGGACACCGTCGTCACCACGCGCGGAGCACCTCTCACCCGCCAGCTAGCCGATGTGGTGGAGCGGCATGGCGGCAGCGCCGTGGCGCTTCAGGAGGTGCCCCTGGAAAAAGTCAGCCGCTACGGCATCCTCGGCGGCTCGGAAGTGGAGCCCGGCCTGCTGCGCGCCGAGACCTTTGTGGAAAAACCCGCCCCCGAGTCCGCCCCCAGCCGCCTGGCTGTCAGCGCCCGCTATGTGCTCTCCCCGCGCATCTTCGCGCATCTGGAAAAAACCCCGAAGGGCGAGGGCGGAGAGCTCCAGCTCACCGATGCCATGGCCGCCCTCATGAAAGAAGAAGCCCTCCACGGCCTGCGCTACGACGGCGAGCGGCACGACATCGGCAACAAGCTCGACTTCCTCAAAGCCAATATCCGCTTTGGACTCGAGCGCCCCGACATCGGCCCCGACCTGCGCGCCTTCCTGCGCGGCCTGGGGGTGTGAGGGCGGAGTGGTCGCGGGCGGAGCGTCACCGTGGAAATCCCAGCCCCCTTCCGGCCCGCCGGAACCTCACCGTGGAAATCCCAGTCTCTTTCCAACACGCCTGACGACTCCGCGAATTGATTTGGAGATCATTGGGGCAAGGAAGTGCCTCCAAACGGGTTTGGCGGTGCCAAAATGGAAAAAGGGCACTCCCGAAAACCCGCATTTGCATGGGGAACAGGCGTTCCGCCTGTTCGCGTAGGCAGGATGCCTGCGCCCCATGCTTTGAATTTTCGGGAGTCCCCTCAAGACGACCGCCGAAAGCATCATTCCGGCCTGCAAAGGTATCAAGACAGCCACCAAAGGTATCAAGACAGCGGCCAAAGGTATCCTTTTGAAGGCAAAAGGTATCAGGTTCATCGTTAACCAGATACTCCTTGCCTTCAAAAGGATAAAGACAGCGGCCAAAACCACCCTTTTGAAGGCAAAAACCACCAAGATAATGATCATTTTGGTGGTTTTTGTCTGAATAATCACATTCAAAGCGATAATACCGCATCTTTCGTATTCACCATAAGAGACTCCCGAAAAACCGGAGCAAATCCCGCATTCCGCCCCGCGCCCTCACTCCAGGTAGTCGCCCTGGATGATCTCCTCCTCCGCAGTGTCTGCGTGGACGGCCTGGGCGATGACGCGGCGGGTGACGTCCTCGAGGTAGCTCTCCAGCACCTTGCTCAGCTCCAGGAACTCCGGCCACAGGGTCTCGTTCACGAAGCTGCGGGGGACGCGCACCATGACGGTGTTCCGCCGCTGGCGGGCGTAACGGTAGGGCTTGAGGGAGTAGCGGCGCAGGAGGGCGATGAAGAGGCGCTTGGACCAGCCGTCGGCGAGGGTGAACTTGAACTCGATGGCTTTTTCCACCCGCTGCACCTCGCCGAGGCGGCGGCGGATGCGCTCGAGGGCGTCGGCGGCGGCATCGCGCTCTCCGGGGGTGGCGGCGCCGGCGTGCAGGCGCTCGATTTTGCGCAGCTTTTCGAGAAGTTCGGATTCGGTCATGGGAGGGCGGGATCGGGAGCAAGGATGGGGTTTTTTCACTCCAGGGGCCGGAGGCCGCGAGCGCGCATCTCGCCCAGGGTCCACTCGTATTCCTTCACGAGCTGGTCGGCCACGTCGCCGCTGTGCAGCTCGGGGGGCAGGACCTCCCAGGTGTAGGTCTCCATCTCGATGTGGGAGCAGGCGGCTGGGTGGCGGCCGAGCCAGTCCATGGCGCCGAGCAGGTGGGCGCGGGTGCTGCCAAAGCCGCCGCCAGGCTCAGCGTGGAGGGGGATGTGGAAATGCACGCGCCATTCCTGGCCGATGTCGCCGGGGTGGCGGGCGGCGTGCTGGAGAGCGTCCGGCAGGTCTTTGAAGCGGCGCAGCGGCTCGCTCTCGCCGTGGCTGGCGATGACCTGGTGGAAGTAGACAGGCTCGTCGAAGGCGGCGAGGCGGGCCAGGTTTTCCGGGGTGGGGACGAGGCTGAGGGCGGAGCTGAAGTGGAGCTTGCTGAGGCGGATGCCGGCGCCGGTGAGGCGGTCGAGCGCGCGGTCGGCGTCCTCGTATTCGATGGCGAGGTGGCAGGTGTCGTAGTTCAGGCCGATGAATTTGAAAAAGTCACGGTCCTGGGGGTGGCGGTCGTGGTAGAGGCCGAAGAATTTCAAGGTCTCGCCGCTGGTCTCGAAAAGGCCCAGGGGCTCGGGTTCGAGGCCGAGATGGAGGTCGTGGCCGGAGGCGGAGGCGACTTTTTCGATGTGCTCGCGGCAAAGGCGGAGGTGGGTGAAGATGGCGTCGAGCTCGTCCGCGCCGATGCCGAAGGTCTTGTGGGAGCCGGGCAGGGTGCTGACGCTGCCGGGCACGCCGGGGGGGAGGAGGCGGGCCAGGATGTCGAAGAGCAGCTTGGTGTATTCGAGCCGCTCGGGCGTGGTCCAGTCCGGCCGGAAGACCTGCTCCTTGACGCGGGTGCCGTGGAAGGCGCCGTAGGGGAAGCCGTTGATGGTGAAGACGTAGCAGTCATTGGCCTCCAGCCATTTTTGAAAGGCGGTCATGCGGTCCGGCAGCGCCAGCTCGCGCGCGGCGTCCGCGCCGAGGCGCAGGCCGATGCCGTAGGGGCCGCGCGGGCAGACGCGCTGCTTGACGCGCAGGGTGTGCTCCCGCAGGCCGCGCCAAGTCTCCTCCCAGGTCTCCCCGCGGTGGATGTTCGTGCAATAGCCAAGGTGGATGCCATTTTCAAAAAGCATCCGCCAGAGTGGCGGGCGGCGGCGCGGCGTCAACCGCGCGGGGGGGCTGCGGCGGAGGGCAAAGCAGGGCGTCAGAGCAGGCGCGCGGCGGCCTCGGCCAGGGGGCTGCGCTCGCCTTTGCTGAGGGGGACGTGGGCGGCGAAGGGCTGGCCCCTCATGCGCTGGCGGGTATAGACGAGGCCGTTGCTGCGGCTGTCCACATAGGGGTTGTCTATCTGGGCGGGGTCGCCGACGAGGACGAGCTTCGAGCCGCGGGACATGCGGGTGACGATGGTCTTGGCCTCGAGGGGTGTGAGCTGCTGGGCCTCATCAAGCACGAAGAAGCGGTCGGGGATGGAGCGTCCGCGGATGTAGCAGAGGGCCTCGATCTCAATGACGCCCTGCTGGATGAGGGGGTCGTAAGGCGCGGCGGCCTCGGCGGGGGCGGGTTTGTCGGGCAGGAAGCGGTTTTTCTTGCGCTGGGGTCCCTGGCTGTTGTCCACGGGACGCATGAGGAGGTCCAGCGCGTCATAGACGGGCTGGAGCCAGGGGCGCATTTTTTCCTGCAGGGTGCCGGGCAGGAAGCCGACGGTCTGCCCCATGGCGACGATGGGGCGGCTGATGGTGACTCCATGATAGACGCGGGCGAAGACCTGGGAAAGACCGGCGGCAACGGCGAGGAGGGTCTTGCCCGTGCCGGCCTGGCCGTAGCAGGTGACGAGGCTGATCTCGGGGTCGAGCAGGGCGTCGAGCAGGCAGGTCTGGCCGAGGTTCATGGGCTTGATGGCGCGGCCTTGGCCGACTTTGATGCTCTCCGGGGTGTGGTGGAGGCGCAACAGCTCGCCCTGGGCGCTCATGCGCGCGGGCATGGAGGATTTCTCCCCGGCGGTGAGCAGGACGTAGTCGTTGGGGGCGATGTCGTGCAGGCGGGAGCCGGGCAGGGTGATGCGCCCGCTGCTGGCGAAGCGCTGGAGCTCGTGGCCGCTGACCTGGACGCGGGCGATGTCGAAATTCGCCACCTCGCGCGGCTCGACTTTGTCGTGCAGGTAGTCCTCGCACTCGATGCCGACGGCACGGGCTTTGAGCTGCATGTTCAGGTCCTTGCTGACGAGGATGACGGGGGTGTCGAGCCGCTCGCGCATCCAGAGCGCGCAGGCCAGGATGCGGTGGTCCATTTTGTCCTGGCCGGGAAAGATGCGCTGGAATTCCAGGACGCTGCGCACATCGGCGGCCATGTGCGGGTCATAGACGACGATGCGCAGGTTGCCGCCGCCGTTGGTGCGCACGCCCTCGGTGACGGATGCGTCGGGGGCATTGAAGACCTTCATCAGCGCGCGATGCACCTCGCGCGCGTTGGCGCCGCGCTCGGTCATCTCGTTTTTGAAGCGGTCCAGCTCGCTGAGCACGTCCACGGGAACGCAGACGTGGTGCTCGGCGAAGCGCTGGATGCAGGCGGGGTCGTGAAGCAGGACGTTGGTGTCGAGGACGAAGGTTTTAACGCCGGTGGCGCGGGCGGGTTTGCGGGAGGGGGCTTTTTTCGGTTTCAAAGGCGGTGGCGGAAAGGGACTGCCGGGCGTGACGATGCCTGCGGCGGCGGTGTCGAGGAATGTGGGGGCGGTGTTGGCGGGGTGTTCGTCACGGTCCATGGGAGTACGGGTTCGATGGGTTTGCAATCCGGTCTCTGAGGGCGGGTCTTCTTCCTGTCGCGTTCGTGGCGCCAGGCCCGCCTGTCCGCATGATTGATTTTTGCGAAATCACGGATTTTCCAGAGGCTGTCAGAGGATTGGAATTTCGACAAGAGTTTTATTCACAAAACTTAACTTTCTCGAAGTAGTTCGCTGAACAAGGCCGCGAATGCCGGCACAAAAAAAGCCCGCCGGTTGATGGACCGGCGGGCTGAATTTTTTGAAACGCGGTTCAAGATCCGGCGATGGCGTCCGCTCCGCGCTCGCTGGTGCGGATGCGCACGGCCTCAAGCACTTCGCTGACGAAAACTTTGCCGTCGCCGATTTTGCCGGTGTTGGCGGCTTTGACGATGGCCTCGACCACGGTGTCGCTGCGGGAATCCTCAACAACGACCTCGATTTTGACTTTGGGCAGGAAATCAACGGTGTACTCCGAACCACGGTAGATTTCCGTGTGGCCTTTTTGACGGCCGAAGCCTTTGACCTCGATGACGGTCATTCCTTCGACGCCCACATCAGAGAGGGCTTCTTTCACGTCTTCGAGTTTGAACGGCTTGATGATCGCTTCGATTTTTTTCATGGCTGACGCAATTAGGTGTGTGGTTTGGCGGATTGCAACGACGAGCAAGCATCAATCATGAATTTTGCCGGTCGGATTATGCAAATACCATCAAAGCGGAATCCATGCCAAATTTCAGATTCATTTTTTTGAAAAATTTCAGCCGGAGGCGGATCGCCGGGACCGGCATGCGGGTTCCCCGCCTTTCCGAACCGCGAGAAAAGGCCGGTTTTACAGTCACCGCGCGGCTTTGATTTCATCCCAGACCTTCGTCCACTTCGCGAGGTCGGAGCCGAGATCGTTCATGACCTCGCTTTTGGCCTTCACTTCGGCGGGGATGGTGACGGCGGGATTTTGCAGGAAGTCCGGGCTGACGAGTTTCAGCGCGGCTGTGTTTGGGCAGAGGTAGCCGAGCCATTCCATGTTTTCGGCGGCCACTTCGGGGTCGAGCAGGTGGTTGATGAATTGCATCGCCAGCGCGGGTTGCGGGGCGGTCTTCGGGATGACCATTTCATCGCAGCCAATGCTCACGCCTTCCCGCGGGATGAGGATCTGCACGCGGCGGTTCTCCTGGGCCACTTGGAAGAGGTCGCCGCTGTAACCGTGGACAAGGTGGAACTCACCGGAGTCGAGGCCGCCTTTGTAGCCTTCGTTGTCGAATTTGGCGATGCCGCGCTTCCAGCGGATGACGACATCCCGCGCTGCGGCCAGCTCGGCTTCGTCGCGCGAGTTCAGACTATGGCCGAGGTGCTTCAAAGCCGCGCCAAGCGTCTCGCGCATGTCGTCGAGCAGGGTGGCGCGGCGGCCCAGGCCCTCGCGGTCAAACATGGCCCAGCTTGGAGAGGCGTCTTTGAGACGGTCCGAACGCACGGCGATGACGGCGTAACCGAGAGTGTAGGGAACCGCATGGCGCATCTCCCTGTCATGCACCTTGTCGAGCACCTCGCGGTCCAGATGCCGCAGGTTCGGCAAAGCGGCGTGGTCGAGCGGCAGCAGCAGGTCCTCCTGCTGGAGCAGCCGCACCATGTAGCTGGTGGGAAAGATCACATCGTAACCCTTGGCCCCCGCTTTGAGGCGCGCGTGCAGGCTTTCGTTCGAGTCGAAGGTGTCCACAATGACACGGCAGTCGTGGGCTTTTTCAAAAGACTCGACGGCCTCCGGGCTCAGATAATCCGCCCAGGTATAGACATGCAGCACGCCAGCCGCGCGGACTTGGGCGAGGGCGAGCAAAGAGACGGCAAGCGCGCAAAGAAGGGCCTTCATGACCGCGCACGATTGAGCCGGAAAGCCAGCGTGGCGAACAAAAACGTGGCGGAGATGAGCAGGGTGCTGAGGGCGTTGATGACCGGCAGGCTGCGGCTCGTCTTCATCATGCTGGCGATGCGCAGCGGCAGCGTGGTGCTGCCGGGGCCGGAGACGAAAAAGGAAATGACGAAGTCATCCAGCGAGAGCGTGAAGGCCAGCAGCGCGCCCGCGAGGATGCCGGGCAGCAGCAGCGGCAGCACCACACGGCGCGCGGCCTGCCAGGGGCTGGCGCCGAGATCGCGCGCGGCCTCCAGCAGATGCGGGTCAAAGCCGCGCAACCGCCCGAGCACGACCATCGCCACATAACTCACACAAAAGGTCACATGCGCGGCCCAGAGCGTCATCATGCCAGTCTGCACGCCGAGCGCGGTGAAGAGCGAGAGCAGCGCCATGCCCATGAGCACCTCCGGCATCATGAGCGGCAGCAGCATGAGGCCGCGGTGAAGCCTTTGCAGGCGGCTGGAGAAATGATGCAGCGCCCATGCCGAAAGCGTGCCCAGCACCGTGGCGAGCAGGGTGGAGCCGAGCGCCAGCTTGAGCGTCAGCCAGAGCGAGTCCCAGATATCATCCGCCTGCCAGAGACGCTCATACCATTGCCAGGTGAAGCCCTCCCACTCCCCGCCGAAGCGCGAGGCATTGAAGGAATTCCCCACCAGCACCACCAGCGGCGCGTGCAGAAACACGAGCACCAGCAGCGTGGCGAGGGCGGGCAGGCGGGAGCGTTTCATGGGGCGGATTTTAACCACGAATGGACACGAATTCGCACGCATGGCTGCGGACATTCGGTGCCACACAGCTCTTCAGAATGGATGAAAATTCGTGTCTATTCGTGTCCATTCGTGGTTGCTCCCTTCCGCCGCCAAGCCAGCATCAGCAGCGGCACCAGCATGGCCAGCAGCAGCACGCCCGTGAGCGCCGCCGCCTCGGGCAGGTTGCGGTCGCTGAAGGCGCGCTGGGCGATTTTGCTGCCGATCATCTCATCCTCCGTGCCGCCCACAATCTGCGGCACCACATATTGCCCGAGACAGCCTGTGAAGACCATCAAAGCCCCCGCCCCTATACCACCACGCACGCCAGGGATGAAGACGGAGACAAAGCCCCGTAAAGCTCCCGCGCCCAGATCGCGCGCGGCATCGAGCAGGCTGAAGTCGAACTTCTCCGCCGCCGCATACACCGGCAGGATGGCGAAGGGCAGATGCACATAAACCAGCACGGCCAGCACCGACCCGGCATTGTAGAGCAGTTGCTGCTCCTCGCTCATCCAGCCCAGCGCGAGGCACAGGCGGGTGAGCGCGCCTTCGGGGTGCAGCAGGGATTTCCAGGCGAAGACGCGGATGAGGAAGTTCGTGAGAAACGGCAGCGTCAGCAGCAGCAGCACGATGCCCTGCCAGCGCCGCGTGAGCCGCGCCAGATGCCAGCCCACTGGCAGGGCGATGAGCAGGCAAAGCAGCGTGGTGGCCGCGCTCATCCACAGCGTGCGCCACCAGATGGGCGGATACACCGCGTCCGTCATCGCGCGCACCGCCTCCAGGCTCCAGCCCTCCGCCAAACCCCCATGCAGGTCCGCCGGACGCAGAGCGGTGCCCAGGATCAGGACGGTGGGGATGACGAAAAAGACGCCCAGCCAGAGCAGCGGCGGCGCGGTGAGCAGCCACTCGGCGGGCTTTTTCGAAAATTGGACTCCGGCTTTCATGCGCTGCGGCAGTCAACCCGAAGGCACCTCCAGGATCAAGGCTGAGATGAACCGGGAATGGCAGGGCAACGGCCAGCCCTCACGCAGCGCCGAGTGGCGATGCCTTCTTGCATCCAGCAGTGAGGAGAAATAAGCTGTTGCCAGCATGAAACAGTACCGTCCCACCATCGAGCAGCTCAAAAAGCGCTACTCCGCCGACATGGCACGGCGGAAGATGCAGGCGCGGCGGGATGCGGCGCGTGATCCGAATGCAAAGCGGGTGCGGATTCCCGACAACTCCGAGCCCTGGCTCCCGCATCCTGTTCGCTCCGTTGCGGATGCGATGTGGATTTCTGATCAAATCACCGCAGACATGCGCCAATGGAGCCTTCTTTGATCAGTGCGGACACCTTCATTCACGCTCTGTCCGCGAAGCATCGCGTGGTGTTGCTGGGCGGCATGGCCATCATCAGTCATGGACTGAGCCGGAAGACCAAGGATGTGGACATCTGGCTGGATCCGATGAACACGGCGGCGGCTTGGGCAGCAGCCCTGAAGGAATGTCTGGATGTTTTTTCAGGAGTCTATCTCTGGTCGCTGGCGGATCGCTGTGTGCTTGCGCATGAGGATGTGGCTGGCGAGATCGAAGAAAACGGCGTGCTGCGTGTCTCGGGATTCGACCGTGACATTGACGTCTTTCGCCGCCCGAATGAACTCGGGATCGAGTCATTTGAGGAGGTCTGGCAGCGTAGTGTCAAGGTACTGGAGGGCGGTGTGCGCCTGCCTGATCCACTGGACCTGCATATCTCGAAAGCCAACACAGGCCGCGAGCATGACTGGCAGGATCAGCTTTTCCTGGAATCCCTGGTCAAAGCCCGCTTCAAGGAGCGCCTGCCGGTTTGTGATCTCGCGGAGGCCACGACGATGCTCGACCGCTTTCTGGACCCGGAGTGCCTGCAATACGCGAGGACCAATCCGCACCCCGAGGTCCGCGCGCTGGCGCTGAAATACCTGCGCGAGTTCGAGGCCGAGGGCGATCCTTACTCCCGCGATATTTTGGCGGCGGGCGGGTGGGAGTAGCGCCCCCGCAGCCGCACCATCTCGGCGCTGCTCAGCCTGCCTTTGTCCTTGAGCACCTGCCGCGCCTCCTCCGCTGTCACGCCCTGGCGCACCACGGTCTCATTTAGCGCGTCTTTGATCTCGACTCCCTCGAATGGAGCAGGCAGCGGGTCATTTTGCTCTCGCCAAATCTCTCCCAAAATGCAATCCTCGCTGCCGGTTCAGGTTATACCGGGCGCTCTGCGTGTTGAGTAGTGACCTGGATGCAGACGTTATTCAGCCGCCGACACCATGAAAACATACCTCACCCTCATCGGTGTGCTGCTCTTCCTGGCAGCGTTCACCGCCCACGCCCAAACCACCGCCTTCACCTACCAGGGGCATCTCATGGACGGCGGCGCCTCGGCCAACGGGAGCTATGACCTCCAGTTCACGCTGAAGAACGCGCCCACGGGCGGCTCCACCGTGGGCACGCCGCAGGTCGTCGCACCGGTCAGCGTGGTGAATGGCATCTTCACCGTCGCGCTCGACTTTGGCGGCGCGGTGTTCGATGGCAGCGACCGCTGGGTGGAGATGGGCGTGCGGCCCTTCGGCAGCGCGGTGCCTTATACCGTGCTCGCGCCGAGGCAGAAGCTCACCAGCGCCCCCTACGCGGTGCGGGCCGCGAATGCAGGCAGTGCCGCCAGCGCCGCGAACCTCACCGGCACGATCACCGCCGGGAATGTTCCCGCCAATCTCATCACCGGCGCCATGCTGGCGAACAACACCATCACCAGCACCCAGATCGAGAATGGCGCGGTGGGCAGCACGCAACTGGCGAACAACGCCGTGGGCACCGCCCAGATTGCCGGCGGCGCGGTCACGCTGTCGAAGATCGCCGCCACCAGCGCCTCGGGCTACCTGGGCCAGGGAGCGCTCAGCGGGCTCACCACCGGCACGGCCACCGCCACGGTTACCTTCACCCAGCCCTTCAGCAGCACGCCACCGGTGGTCATCCAGCAGCCGGGCTGGACGCTCGGCGCGGTGAGCGCCACCGGCTTCAGCGCCACCACGCCCTTTGCTCCTGTCACCGTGGACAGCACGGGCAACGTGGGAAGGGACACCTCGCTGGCGGTGGTCAATGGCCGGCCCGCCATCAGTTACTGGGATTTGAGCAACGGCGACCTGAAATACGCCATTGCCCCCAGCGCCGACGGCACCGGAACCTGGACCACCCTCACCGTGGACAGCACGGGCAACGTGGGAGAACACACCTCGCTGGCGGTGGTCTATGGCCGGCCCGCCATCAGCTACCGGGATGGCAACAACGGCTACCTGAAATACGCCATCGCACCCAGCGCCGACGGCACCGGAACCTGGACCACCCTCACCGTGGACAGCGTGGGATCCGACACCTCGCTGGCGGTGGTCAATGGCCGGCCCGCCATCAGTTACTGGGATTTCACCAACGGCGACCTGAAATACGCCATCGCCCCCAGCGCCGATGGCACCGGCACCTGGACCACCCTCACCGTGGACAGCGCGGGGAGCGTGGGACAGTACACCTCGCTGGCGGTGGTCAATGGCCGGCCCGCCATCAGTTACCGGGATTTCACCAACGGCGACCTGAAATACGCCATCGCCCCCAGCGCCGACGGCACCGGCGCCTGGACCACCCTCACCGTGGACAGCACGGGAAACATGGGAGAACACACCTCGCTGGCGGTGGTCAATGGCCGGCCCGCCATCAGCTACCGGGATGTCACCAACCACGACCTGAAATACGCCATCGCCCCCAGCGCCGATGGCACCGGCGCCTGGACTACCCTCACCGTGGACAGCGCGGGGTTGGTGGGATCCGACACCTCGCTGGCGGTGGTCAATGGCCGGCCCGCCATCAGTTACTGGGATTTTAGCAACGGCGACCTGAAATACGCCATCGCCCCCAGCGCTGATGGCACCGGCGGCCCTTGGACCACCTTCCCCGTGGACAGCGCGGGGGATGTGGGACGCTACACCTCGCTGGCGGTGGTCCATGGCCGGCCCGCCATCAGTTACTATGATGAAACCAACGGCGACCTCAAATACGCCCAGCTCCCGGATGGCCTGTGGACGGCGGGAGATGCCCTGGCCACTGCCCCGGTGCTGGCCGCAGGGGTGCAGGCCGGCGCGGTGGGCGCCGACCAGCTCGCCGCCAGCGCCGTGGATGCCAGCAAGATCGCCGAAGGTGCCGTGGACGACAGCAAGCTGGCCCCGGCCATCAGCGCCACCAAGCTGGGCTCCGGGCTGGTGGACAACACCGAGTTCAACTTCCTCGATGGCGTCACCTCGGGGGTTCAGGAGCAGCTTGGCGGCAAAGTGAGCAAAGCCGGTGACACCATGACGGGCGGCCTCACAGTCGGCGGCAATGGCGACCTGATCGTCTCCGGTCCCACCGCCCGCTTTGCTCTGAACACCGGCGGTTACACCGACGTCGCCGCCACCATCAAAGGCCGTGCGGGTGACAGCAGCATCCTTGATCTCCAGAGCTCAACGGGAGCCGATGTCTTCTTTGTCCATGACGCTGGCAACACGACCATCGCTGGCAACACGACCATCGCTGGCAGCGTCATCATCGCCGCAAGCAGCGGCACCGGCCGTCTGGCCCTGAACACCGGCGGTTACTCCAACGTCGCCGCCACCATCAAAGGCCGTGCGGGTGACAGCAGCATCCTTGATCTCCAGAGCTCCGGCGGCACCGATGTCTTCTATGTCAATGACGCTGGCAACACGACCATCGCTGGCAACACCTTCATCAGTGGCAACGTCGGCATCGGCACCGGCGCTCCCACCGCCAAGCTCGACGTGAACGGCACGGCCAGGATGACCGGCCCGCTCACCCTGCAAACCACCACGAGCGACGCGAGCGCCACCGCGCGGCTGAGCCTCATCGCCAACGGCGCGCACGAGTGGCGGCTGCAGAGCGTGACCGGCTTTGGCCAGCCCATCCCCGGCTCGGGGCCCACCGCCAGCTTCCAGCTCATCAACATGACCTCCGCCGTCACCGCCCTCACCGCGCTGCAGGATGGCAAAGTCGGCCTCGGCCGCATTCCCACGGCCAACCGGCTCGAAGTCGAGGGCGACGCGTCCAAGACCACCGCCAGCGGCTGGGCGGCGAACAGCGACCGGCGGATCAAGGAGGACATCCAGCCCGTGATGAATGCGCTCGACACGCTGGGCAAGGTGCGGCTGGTGGACTTCCGCTACACCGATGACTACCGCGCCGCGCACCCCGGCATCGCCGACCAGCGCTACCTCAACGTGGTGGCGCAGGAGTTTGCCGAGGTCTTCCCCGATCATGTGAAGAGCAGCGGCGAGACGCTGCCGGACGGCAGCGAGATCCTCCAGGTGGACACCTACCCGCTGACGATCTACTCCGCCGCCGCGGTGCAGGAGCTGCATGCGAAGCTCAAGGCGAAGGAGAATGAGATCGCCGAGATGAAGGCCCGGCTGGAGCGGGTGGAAAAGCTGCTGGAGAAAGGAGGGACCCCTTGAGACTGAGTGGACAGCACCTCGGGCTGCGGTCCGGACCGAATCAGGGCGGCTTTCCTCTCCTGAGAGACGGCAAATCAACTCCGGGGAGTTTCCGTCAGGGGTGGCACCCCCGGCGGCTGCCCATGCCACCCCCCGCGCCAGGGGGTGGCACCCCCGGCGGCTGCCCATGCCACCCCCCGCG
>ERZ761607.2539-NODE-2539-length-19529-cov-4.661960_pt1 | contig 19529 bp, 16 predicted proteins | sample MGYA00511164_ERZ761607 | MGnify/ENA primary metagenome ERZ761607 (study PRJEB28899, sample SAMN02445080) | bioreactor sludge metagenome | biome: EBPR sludge | place: Australia: Brisbane, Thorneside Wastewater Treatment Plant | collected 2011-06-22 ... | reverse complement strand
GGCGGCTGACCCCGCCGACGCGAAGGCACAGCGCGAGCCGTCGGCGGCTGACCCCGCCGACGCGAAGGCACAGCGCGAGCCGTCGGCGGCTGACCCCACCGACGCGAAGGCACGGCGCGAGCCACGCAGCGGACTTCGTCGTCATTGCAGCACCGTCTCCGCGCTGCCGAGCGCGACCAAGCAGCTCGCGCGGCTGCGCGCTTCGCCTTCGAGGGCGGACAGCTCGTCGTTCACGATCGCGAGCTCGTCGGCTTCGATCGGGCGCCCCCACGCGCGCTCGAGCAGCGTGCTCAGCGTTCCCTCCGCGCCGTAGCGGTCCGCGAAACGCGCGTCCGCGCAGACGGGGAGCAGCAGACGCGTCCACACGGCCATGCGCGTCGCGGTCCACCGATCGTCGGGCAGCACGTTGAGCGAGTGGTCGTAGTCGCCGAGGCTGATCGCGGCGTCGCGGAAGGGATCGAAGAGGGGATCGTCGACCGTGGTACCCATCACGTCGGCGAGGCGTGCGAGGCGGGCGCCGAGCGGGAGCAGGCGCGGAGACTCGGTGCCGAGCTCGAGCGGATCGCCCGGTGGGCCTTCACGCTCCGCCGCCGTGCGCGGTCCTTCCGGGGCGTCGGGATCGACGCCGTCGATCGCGCCCGTACAAGCCGCGCACGCCAGCGCGATCATCGACGCGACGAGTGGGGCTCGCCGACCATCCCGCGTGAGGAGACACCGAACATCGGGGGTCATGGACCTCATGAGCGGTGGCTTTGCATCGCCCATACCCGGCGTTTCGTGGGGATCGCCGACCACCTTTCGCGTACTTCGCGGGTCGACGCTGGGGACGACGAGCCTCGGTGGGGCCTCGCGCCCTCGGAGAGCGAAGCCTCCGAGGCTTCAGGCGATGGGCTGCTCGTGGATAGCTCCGATCACGCCGCTTCGTCACGCCGCGCCGATCACACCGTTTTCGATCACGCCGCTTCGATCACGCCGTTTCGATCATGCCGCTCGCGGTCCGAGCGTCGCGCCACAGCCGCGCACGCCAACCGAGGCTCCAGAGCACCGGGACCACGAAGAGCGTGAGGAGCTCGACGATCATCCCGCCGAACACCGGCAACGCCATCGGGCGCATCACGTCGCTGCCGCGACCGGTCGCGGTGAGCACGGGCAAGAGCGCGAGGATCGTCGTCGCGGTGGTCATCAAACACGGGCGCACGCGACGAAGGCCCGCTTCGAGCACCTTCGAGTTCACCTCGTCGACCGTGCGTGGAGCGTCGCGGAAGACCTGCGCGAGGTAGGTCGCGATCACCACGCCGTCGTCGACCGCGATGCCCACGAGCGCGATGAAGCCGACCCACACCGCCGCGGTCAGCGGCTCGGGGCGGGTTTGCAGCAGCGCTTCGAGCGAGGTGCCGAAGAGCGGAACGTCCCATACGTCGAGCCCCCAGAGCGCGAGCAGCACGAAGCCGCCCGACATCGCGACCACCACGCCGGAGCCGATCGCGAAGCTCACCGCAAGGTTCCGAAACTGGAGCTGGAGCAGCAGCAGGATGGAGACGAGCGCGAGCGGGATGAGGACCGAGAGGCGGGCGCTGGCGCGCTCTTGGTTTCGGTAGGTGCCGTCGAAGTCGAAGCTCGTGCCCTCGGGCACCACGAGCGATCCGTCTGCGATCGCGTCGTCGAGCGCACGTCGCGCGGCGTGCACCGCGTCGACGTCCGTGACGCCCTCGGCGGGATCGAAGAGCACGAAGCTCGTGAGGAAGCCGTCCTCCGCGCGGAGCATCTGCGGTCCCCGCTCGTAGCGCAGCGTCCCGAGCTGCCCGATCGGCACCGTGCCACCGCCCGGCAACGCGACCGGCACCGCGGTCAGATCCTCGGGTGTCGCTCGCTCCTCGCGGGCGAAGCGGATCCGGATCGCGCGGCGCACGCGTCCTTCGAGCGCGTAGCCCACGAGCTGCCCACCGATCGCGGTCGCGAAGGTGCGCTGCACGCTCGCGACGCTCACGCCGTAGCGGGCGAGCGCGTCGCGATCGAGGTCGAGCTCCAGGTAGGGCTTGCCCACCGTGCGCTCGGCTTGCGCCGACTCCGCTCGGAGCGCCTCGACCGTGCGGAGCACGCGCTCCGCGTCGCGGCCGAAACGCTCGAGCGTCTCGACGTCCGGCCCGCGCACCTTCAGCCCGACACGGCTGCGCATGCCCGTCTGCAACATCACGAGGCGCGTCCCGATCGGTTGCAACACGGGCGCGCCCGTGAGGCCCGGACGCTCCGCCGCGCGTACGATCTCGTCCCAGATGTCCCGTGGTGTGCGCACGTGATCGCGCCAGAGGCGCACGCGCTCTCCGCGCTCGTCGGTGCCGTACTCGGGTCGGTAGAAGATCATCGTCTCGAACATCGACACCGGCGCGGGATCGAGCGCGCTCTCCGCGCGACCGAGCTTGCCCACCGCGCGCTCGACCTCCGGCACCGCCGCGATCGCGGCGTCCATCGCTTGCAGCATCGCGAGCGCTTCGCCGAACGACGCGTGCGGCGTGGTGGTCGGCATGAAGAGGAACACGCCTTCGTCGAAGGGCGGCACGTCGGCGGGTCGCAAGCCCGTGTAGCGCGTCGCGGCCTCCTCGCCGAAGAACGACGGTACACCACGCCAGGCGACGAGGCCCGCGAGCACGAGCGCGATCGGGAACGCGAGGAAGAGCAGCGGACGCCGCAGGAACGACGCGAGGAGCGTCGCGTACGCGCGCTCGAAGAGGGCGAACGCGCCGAGCACCAGCCCGAGCGCGAGCGCGACCAACACGAAGCTCGACAGCGTGCTCGCGCCTTCCCCGAGCGGGCGCCAGTCGATCGCGAGCAGCCACGCGAGCGCGAGCGCGACGAGCGCGGTGAGCACGCGCCGTGGCCACGGCGAGCGCGTGAGCGCGGCGAGTTGGGCGACGCGCGGGCCGCTCCGAAAGAGCAGGTCGGCCGCGAGCGGGACCACGAGCACGCCGACCACGAACGCGCCGATCAACGCGAGCGTCTTGGTCCACGCGAGCGGTCCGAACAGCTTCCCTTCGGCGCCCGTGAGCCCGAAGACCGGCAAGAAGCTCACGACGGTGGTGAGCACGCTGGTGAGGATCGCGGGCGCGACCTCCGCGGCGGCCGCGACGACGACCTCGCGTTGCGCCGGCCCTCGCACCCCCTGCGCGTCGCTCGCGTCGAGGGCGGACTTCACGTTCTCCGCGAACACGATGCCGACGTCGACCACCGTGCCGATCGCGATCGCGATGCCGCCGAGCGCCATCACGTTCGCGTCGACCCCGAACACGCCCATGCCCACGAACGCGAAGAGCACGCCGAGCGGGAGCGCGAGCGCGACCACGAAGGAGCCGCGCAAGGTCCCGAGCATGACGAGGACGACGAGCAGCGTGATCACGAGCTGCTGACGCAGCGCGGTCGAGAGGGTGTCGAGGGTCTCGTGGATCAAGGTCGTGCGGTCGTAGAAGGGCACGATCGTCACGTGCGCGCGCTGACCCTCGACCTCACGCGCGGGAAGCCCCGGCGCGAGGAGCTCCACGCGCTCCTTCACGCGCGCGATCACCTCCAGCGGGTTCTCGCCGTGGCGCACCACGACGATGCCGCCCACCACCTCCGCGCCCGCGTCGTCGAGCGCGCCCCGTCGTGACGCCGGACCCAGCACGACGGTGGCCACGTCGCGCACGCGCAACGGCGTGCCGTCGCGCGCGCTCACCACCGCGTCGGCGAGATCCTCCGCATCGCCGACGAGACCGAGTCCCCGCACCACGTACTCGACCGAGCTCACCTCGATCGTACGCGCACCGACGTCGAGGTTCGCGCCGCGCACGGCGGCTTCGACCTCCGCGAGCGTCAGTCCGTGCGCGCGCAAGGCGTCCGGATCGACGTCGACCTGGTACTCCGCGACGTGGCCGCCGATCGAGCTCACTTCGGCCACGCCCGGTACCGCGGAGAGCGCGGGGCGAATCGTGAAATCGTGCAGCTCGCGCAGCTCGTGGCGATCGAAGGCGCCCGGCACGAGACGCCCTTCGGCGTTCCTCGCTTCGAGCGTGTACCAGTACACCTGCCCGAGCGCCGTGGCGTCGGGCCCGAGCGCCGGTCGCACACCTTCGGGCAAGAGATCGCGCGGGAGCGACGAGAGCTTCTCGAGCAGGCGCGCGCGCGAGTCGTAGAAGCCGATCGACTCGTCGAAGATCACGTAGAGGCTCGCGAAGCCGAACATCGACGTGCTCCGGACCGTGCGCACACCCTGGAGACCGAGCAGCGCGGTCGCGAGCGGATAGGTGACCTGTCGCTCGACGTCGGCGGGCGCGTAGCCGGGCCACTCGACGTAGACGATCTGTTGGTTGTCGCCGAGGTCCGGGATCGCGTCGACCGCGACGGGGACGCGCGGCACGCCGACGTCCCAATCGAACGGCGCGAACGCGACGCCCGCACCGACGAGCAGCACCACGAGCAGCAGCGCGATGGTCCGATTGCCGACGAAGAAGCGGACCAGCGAGGCGAAGAAGCCCGCCGCGGGATCGTTCATCGGAGCGCCTCCAAATCGAGCCGCTCGTTCGGCGCGACGGTCGCTTCGATCGTGCCGCACGTGCGCATCGCGTCCCCGAAGTACGCGTTGTCGACCCGCTCGCCGCGCTGCACCCAGCGGGCGCCGCGGTTGTCGAAGGCCATCGGGCAATGCGCGACGCGGACGGGTGCGTCGGTCGGGTTGCCGTAGCGGGCGAGCACGCGCTCGATCGCGCGCGAGAGAGGCTCGAAGGCTTCGCGTGCGCTCGACAGCTCTCCCGCCCGCGCCACCGCTTCGGCGCGTGTCCGAAGCTCACGCGCGAGCGAGTCCCACGCTTCGTCGTCGATCCGCGCGCGCTCGACCGCGGCGAGGACGTCGTGCGCGCTCGTCGTGACCTGAGGGGTGTCGCTCGCGGCGAGCGCTTCGGCGAGAACGACCGCCGCCTCGACCAAAGGAGCGAGCGCGGCGCGTCCTTCCGCATCGAGCTCGACATACGCGGAGTCTCCGTCGCGCGACATCGCGCTCGCGCCGCCGCGGATCTGAAGCTCCGCGTCGAGCACGAACGCGCCATGCACCACGACGCGCTCCCCTGCGCGCAGTCCGTCGATCACGGGCACCACCGCGGAATCGCCCGTTCCACGCGGGCGATCCACGGTGACCACGCGCGCCTCGTAGGTGCCGAGCTCCTTCTCGACGTAGACGATCGAGCGGCGTCCGGTGTGGATCACCGCGCTCGCGGGCACGACCATCGCGTTGGTGCCTCGCGCGAGCACGACCTCCGCTTCGCCCACCAACCCCGGACGCAACGCCCCGTTCGGGTTCGGCACTTCGACGCGAACCTCGGCCACCCGACGGCGCGCGTCGACCACCGGATCGACGAACGCGACGCGTCCCTCGATCGGCTCGGTGAGCCCCTCGAAGCGGAGCGTGACCGCTTGCCCGACCGCGAGCCGTGGCAAGTCGCGCTCGTAGGCGTCGAGCTTGGCCCACACGCGGTCGAGCCGCGCGACGCGGTAGAGCGGCGCGCCCGCGGCGACGTACGCGCCTTGGGTCGCGAGCCGCTCGATCACGGTGCCCGACGCGGGGCTGCGCACGGGGACCTGTCGCGCGGGCGCGCTCGCGCGCTCGAGCTCCGCGAGCGCGTCGCCTTCGAAGCCGAGCAAGCGCAGACGCTCCCGCGCGGACTCGACGGAGGCGCGCGCGGCGTCCCCGAGCGGCCCCTCCGAGACGCGTTCGAGATGACGTCTCGCGACGAGCAGATCCTGATGCGCGCCGTAGACCTCGGGGCTGTAGATCGTCGCGACCACCTGACCGCGCGCGACGCGGGCGCCCGTCGCGCGCACGTGCAGTCGATCGATGCGACCGGCGGTCCACGTCGTCACCACTTCTTGGCGCGTCTCGTCGACCGCGACGCGCGCGACGAAGCGTCGGCGCTCGGAGTCGTCGACGTCCTCGGCGCCGCCCCCGACCTCCACCGTGCGCACCGCGGCGAGCGTGCGGGCTCGTTCCGAGAGCACGACCTCCGTGGGTGCGCTCGAGCTCGGGATCGACGAGGCGGGCACGAGCTCCATGCCGCAGAACGGGCAGGTTCCCGGCCCGTCGCGGCGCACTTGGGGATCCATCGAGCACGTCCAGACCTCCGCGACCGACGCGCGCCCGCCCGGCGCGTCGTCGGAGTCGGAGTCGGCGGTGCGCTCGACGGTGGCGCGCCCGATCGCGAACGCCGCCAGCAACGCGACGATCACGAGCCCCAGCTTCGCGCGCTTCATCGCTCCACCTCCGCGCCGGCTTCGTTCGCGTGCTCGTTCGCGTCGTTCGCGTGCTCGTTCGCGTGCTCGTTCGGCGCGTTCGCGTCGTTCGCGTGCTCGTTCGGATCCTCGTCCGAGAGCCCACGACCCACCGCGCTCTCCACGCGCGCCCAAGCCCGCGCGAAGCTCGCCTTCGCTTCGTCGTGGGACGCGTGCAGCTCCACCCGCTCGCGCGCGGCGAGGAGCACGTCCGCCAGCGCGGCGCCGCCGCTCGCGAACGCGCCCACCGTCGCTTCCCACGCCGCCTCCGCGCTCGGTCGAAGCTCGTGCTCGTGCAGGTGCACCCGACGTCGGGCGTCGTCGAGCTCGGCGAGCGCGCCCTCGAGCTCGGCCTGCGCCGCGAGGGCCACCGCGCGCGCGTCCGCGTGGTGCGCGGCCACGTCCGCCGTCGCAGCCCGGCGCTCGTCCGCGAGCGCACCGAGATCCACCGGCACCCCGACCGTCACGCCGATCATCCACGCGTCGTCGCCGTCTCCGCGCACGTTCGGCATGCGCGCGGGCCCCGTCTCCATCCACTCCACCCCGAGCGCCAGATCCGGCAGACGCCGGGCCGCGATCTCGCGCTCGTTCGCCCCGCTCGCCCGCGCGAGCGCCTCGTGCACGCGCACGTCCGGGCGCGCCGCGGCCCACTCCGCCAAGGTGCTCGCGCTCACCGGCAGCTCGCGCAGCTCGGGATCTTCGGGCGCGATCGGCAGCGCGACCGACGCGTCGAGCCCGACCGCGGCACGCAGCGCCGCCTCGAAGCGACGCCGCGCGGTGTCCAACGAAGCGCGCGCGTCCGCCGCTCTCGCGCGGCGGAGCTCCACGAGCTGCGCCTGGGCGACGGTGGCGCGACCGACCTCGATCCGCGCGCGCAGCGACTCGGCCACACCTCCCAGCAGCGCGATCTCTTCGTCCAGCGCCGCGCGTCGTCGCTCGATCGCCCAGAGCGGCCAGTACGCATCCGCGATGCGCGCGCGCAATCGGACGAGCTCGCTCGCGAAGCGCTCGCCTTCCGCGTCCGCCATCGCGCTCGCGCCTTCCGCGCCTGCGCGGAGCTGTCCCGGCCACGCGATCGGGATGCGCGCGCCCACGCGTTGCCGCTGCGGACCCACGCGGGTCTCGACCGGTCGCACGAGCGCGGCGTAGCTGATCTGCGGCCGCGGCCAGCGACGTCGTCCCCGCACCCGCGAGCTCGCGGCGCGCCAACGCTCGAACGACGCTTCGAGGCTCGGGCTCCGGCGCGACGCGACCGCGACGTACGCTTCGAACGATCCGTCGAGCGTGGGCTCCGGCGCGTCGTCGCGAGCGCGCGCGATCTCGACGAAGCGCTCGGCGCTCACACGCTCGGCGTGGGGAACGCAGCCGCCGAGCGCGAGCGAGAGCGCCACGTGCGCGACGCGGAGTGGAACGCGGCGACTCGCGGGGGGATGGCGATCGAACGTAAGCGGACTCGTTGGCGCTGCGGACGCGGTCCGCGAAGCGGAACGAAGGCGAGAGTCGATCGGGCCGCGCGTGTGCGCGGGGTCGCATGCGAGAGAGGACATCGTGGGCTCCGAGGTTCGGTCGCCGGCCGGCGACGCTCAGGTGACGTCGGGCGCGGCTTCTCAGCCGGGTCGGCTGGGGTCAGCCGCCGACTTGTCGGCCGGCCTCGGCGACGTCGGTACGAACGGAGCACCCACTCCGTCCGCGTTCGAGACCCACACCGGAGGGAGATCCGGCGTGGGGGGGTCTCAAACGCGGAGGACGGTCGTGGCGGTCGGATGAAAAGGTCGCGGTGGCGGTCCACGCGCGAGCGCGGGAGGACGCACGCCCTCGCGAGCAGCCCGCTCGGTGGGCAGGACGAACGCGATCGACGCGACCGGGCTCGGCGCGATCGGTGGGGTCGACGCGACCTCCGTCGCGGGCACGGTCTCGTCGAGCACCAGGTGCTTGCAGCAGTCGCCGCCTTCCGGCGTGAAGCGGGTCTTCGTCGAGAGGCTGCAACACGGCGGGCGCTTCGAGGCCGGCATCCGCAAGAACCAGCACGCGTCGGCGCGCACGAAGAACGCTGCCGTTCCGAGCGACGACACCGCGCCGAGCGCGAGCACCACCATCGCGAGCCCGAGGTGGAGGGACCGCGGACGCCGACGCGGTCGGGATGGCGGATGCCCGACCGACCGTCTCGCGTGAGCAGGTGCTCGCGTGGAACGCACGAGCCGATCCTTGCCGCATTCCGTCGGCCCCGCCAGCCCGTCCACGCACTCGACGCCTGTTGCCCCCGGCTTCGCTCCGCTGCCATGCTCGCGGGCTCGATGAGGTGCTCGCCGCTGGAGGCTCGACGTTGAGCGGGTTCGTGCTCGCGCTCCCCGCGCGGATCGGCGCCGTGCTGATCGCCATCGCGGAGCAGGTCGGCGGGGTCAGCCTGCTCACGGGGCGCATCGTCGCGCGCCTGCGACCGCGGCTGCTCGATCGCGATGAGCTCTTCCGCAACCTCTACCGCATGGGCGTGCGCTCGGTGCCCATCGTCTCCGCCACGGCGGCGTTCACGGGCGGCATCATGGTCATCCAGGCCGCGCCCTTCGTGGATCAGTTCCAAGCCAAGGCGTTCGTCGGTTGGGCCGCGACCTTCACGACCTTTCGAGAGCTCGGCCCGCTGCTCATCGGGCTGATCTTCAACGGCCGGGTCGGCGCCAACAACACCGCGGAGCTCGCGACCATGACCGTCACGAGCCAGGTCGACGCGCTCCGCGCGCTCGCGATCGATCCGATCGGCTACCTCGTGGTGCCGCGCGTGATCGCCATGGTCATCACGATGCTCTCGCTCTGCGTGATCGGGAACACCATCGCGCTCGGCGGCGCGATCCTCACCGCGGACGTGCTGCTCGACGTCTCGCCGCGGCTGTTCTGGGATTCGGCGGCCGAACGCCTCGACACCTGGGACTTCGGGGTCGGCATCGTGAAGAGTGGGCTCTTCGGGCTCATCATCGCGCTCTCGTCCTGCCACTACGGCTTGGCCACCAAGGGCGGCGCGCCGGGCGTGGGGCGCGCGGTGAACGCCTCCGTCGTCGGCTCCGCCGCTGGCATCTTCATCGCCGACTACTTCTCGACCTTCTTGCTCGGTTGAGCCGTTTCGTGACGTTCACCTCGCGCGCCGAATCCGAACCGACCCCGATCCAAGCGCTCGTGCGCGTGCTCGGCGACGCGCGCGACGTCGGCCGCCTCGGGCTCCGCACGCTGCACTACCTGATGCGCGGCAAACGCGAGAAGGGCGCGATCGCGGCGCAGATGCTCGCGGTGGGCAACCGCTCGCTCTTCTTCATGTGCGTCACGATGGGCTTCATCGGCGCGATCATCGCGTACCAGAGCGGCCTCCAAGCGCGGAAGCTGGTGCCCGACTTCTCGATGATCGGCGCCACCTTCCTGAAGCTCCTGGTCCGCGATCTCGCGGTGTCGGTCGGCGCGCTCCCGCTCGCGACGCGGGTGGGCGCCGGCATCGCGGCGGAGCTCGGCTCGATGGTGGTCACCGATCAGGTCGACGCGATGCGCATGAGCGCCGCCGATCCGGTCGACTACCTCGTGGTGCCGCGCTTCGTCGCGTGTCTGATCATGGGCCCCGCCTTGCTCGCGATCGGCGGGCTCGTCGCGTTCGGCTCGGGCACGCTCGTCGCGAACCTCGCTTTCGACGTCAGCCCCCACACCTTCACCAACCTGACGTTCGTCCACCTCGGCGACCTCGCGCTCGCGGCGCTCAAGGCCGTCACCTACGGCGCCGCGATCGCGCTCGTCTCCGCGCAACGTGGGCTCGCGACCTTCGGCGGATCCGAGGGCGTCGGCTGGGCCACCACCGAGGCGGTGGTCGGGAGCTGCTTCGCGATCATCGTGCTCAACCTGATCTTGAGTGTGATCGGCTTCTTCCTGTTTCCTGCTTGAGCGCCTTCGAGAACCTCGTGCCCATCCGCTTCGTCGACATCCACAAAGCCTTCGGCGGCAAGCGCGTGCTCGACGGCGTGACGCTGGAGGTGCGCGACGGCGAGTGTTTCTTCGTCATCGGCGCGTCGGGCGTGGGCAAGAGCGTGCTCATCAAGCACCTCATCGGGCTCCTACGGCCGGACTCGGGCGACATCTTCCTCGCCGACCAAGAGGTGTCGCGGCTCTCCGAGGAGGACCTCGGGCCGGTGCGGAAGAAGTGCGCGATGGTCTTCCAGAACAGCACGCTCTTCGACTCGATGACCTGCGCGGAGAACGTCGCGCTGCCGCTGCGCAAGCACCGCGGGATGCGCTTCTCGGAGGCGCTCGCGGACGCCAAGCGGCGGCTCGAGCAGGTGCAGATGGAGCGCTTCGCGGACGCCTATCCGGCCGAGCTCGGGGACGGGATGCGCAAGCGGGTGGCCATCGCACGCGCGCTCACGCTCGACCCGGAGTACGTGCTCTTCGACGAGCCGACGACCTCGCTCGATCCGGTCAGCGCGCGCCGCACGGACGTGCTGATCCGCCGGCTCTGCGACGAATTCGGGGTCACCAGCATCGTGGTCAGCCACGATCTCGTCAGCATCTTCAGCATCGCCGACCGGATCGCGATGTTGTACAAGGGCCACGTGCGAATGCTCGGCACGCCCGACGAATTCCAGAGCACCGACGACCCCGTGGTGCGCCAGTTCATCCGCGGCCAGGCGGAAGGACCGATGGAGGTATGAAGGGTTTGAGCGTCGAGGTGCGCGTGGGGCTGCTCGTGCTCACCGCGCTCGTGCTGCTCGGAGGCTTCGTCTTCGTGCTCGGAGGGTTCGAGCTCGGCGACCAGTACGACCTCTACGTCGACTTCGACAACCCGGGGAACCTCAAGCCGGGCGCGCCCGTGACCGCGGGTGGCATCCAGGTCGGTCGCGTCGCGGACGTGGAGTACCGCGGCGGTCGCCTCGACGAGCGCACGGGACGACGGCCGCTGGTGCGCGTGCACGTGCGCATCGATCGCAACGTGCAGGACACCATCCACGAGAACGCCATCTTCTACGTCGCGTCGCAGAGCGTGCTCGGCGAGCAGATGATCTCGATCGATCCGGGAAACCCCGAGCGGCCGCCGCTGGAAGAGGGCGCGGTCGTGGAGGGCGTCGATCCGCCGCGCCTCGATCTCGCGTTCGCGATGGCCTTCGAGCTGCTCGAGGGCATGACGGAGCTGATGCGCGACAACCGCGAAGAGCTGATGAGCGCGTTCCGCTCGGCGGGGAACCTCATCCGCCAGATGGACGAGCTGCTCGCGGAGAACGACGGGCGCATCGACCGCATCTTCGCGAACCTCGAGCGCGGGACGAAGCAGACCAACGAGGTGCTCGACGGCGCGAACGGCATCGTGAACGGGCCGCGACTGGAGCGGACGCTGCGCAACGTGGACCGCACGCTCGCGGCGGTCGCGGCGGACATCGAGCCGCTGATGCGCGACGTGCGAAGCATGGCGGAGCGCGGCAACGAAGCGCTCGCCACGCTCGGGCCGGAGCAGCGGCAGGAGATCCAGCAGGCGATCTCCCAGGCCGCGGATCTCACGGAAGAGGCGAACGCGACCATCGCGGACGCGCGCGCGATCGTCTCGCACATCCGGCAGGGCCGCGGCTCGGTGGGCGGCTTCGTGATGGACGAAGAGATCTACGACGACGTGCAGGAGATGCTGCGGGATCTGAAGCACAACCCGTGGAAGCTCTTCTGGCGGGAGTGAAGCTCTCTCCGTTCTCGCATCGAGCGGAGCGGAGCGACCGCCGACGTCACGCGAGACGAGTCTGGTCGAGCGACGTCGTGCCCGCGTTGCCAGCACATCGGTGCCTCGTGTGTTCGTCGCCGACCACGTCGCCGTTCTCGACCACGACCACGACCACGTCGACGTCTACGATCACGTCGCCGACCACGACCACGTCTACGAACACGATCACGACTCGACGTACGAGTCGCGTTCGTACCTTCAGAACTGCGCGGTGGCGCGCACGAAGAGGTCGAAGCCGAGGTTGTCGTCCAAACGGAAGCGGCGGCCGGGGCTGTCGATCTCGCCGCGGTAGTGCGGGTCGAGGAGGCCGTCGTCGCAGCCGCCGAGCCGCGGGTCGTTCGGGTCGCTCGTGCTCGCGCTGGCGTTGCAGGCATCGCCGTAGGTGAGCGCGTGCTCGGAGAGCCAGTTGAACGTGGCACCGACGTGGAAGCGCACGTAGCGCGCCGCCTGCATCTCGATCGCGAGGGTGCCGCGGACCTGGGCGTGGGCCTGCACGGTGGTGAGGCCAGTGAAGGGCACCGAGCGCAGGCCCGGATCGTTCGGCACACGCGGGATGCCTTCGAGGTTCGGCTCCGCGAGGTACGGGTGCGTCGAGCTGCCGAGCGCGTCGTAGACGGCGGAGTACGCGAGGCCTTCGCTCACGTAGGTCGCGTCCGCGCGCAGGTCGATCGCGAAGCGCTGCCACGTGCCGCGGTTCTCCCACGGGATGAACGCGACACCGGCAGTGAGGCCACCACGAACCGGAGGCCGATCGTTCTGGAAACCTTCGAGCCGACCCCCGGCCCGATACGCCTGCGCCGCCTTGCCGGGCCACGCGTAGCGGAAGTGGAAGCCGCCGTAGGGCTCGAAGTGTCGGTAACGACGCGAGAGGCGCGTCTCGAAACGGAACGCGTGCGTGCCTTCGCTGACTCCCGTGTCGCACGAAACCGGAACCGTCTCGCCGTCGACGAGCACGGGCTCGCCGGTGCTGCGATCGCGCTGCACCGCGCCGTCCTCGCAGGGCTTCATCACCTTGCCGATGCCGAGCTCGAGCTCGAAGAGCATCATCCACGTCGGCAGCGCCGGACGTCGAGCCTGGTTCGTGAGATCGAACGCCAAGCCGACCTGCAGCACGTCGATGCCCGAGCGTGTGGGCGACTCGAAGGGCATGCGGAAGAGCGGCGGCGATCCGCCCGGCACGGCGCCGAAGGTCGGCGAGTCGTAGGTCGGGAAGGGCGCGATGAGTGCGTCACCCGCGGTGGGCGAGGCCGCGAGGATGCGGCGATCGTCGCTGAGCACGATCGGCAACCGACCGTAGAGCATCACGTCGCGGAAGACGCCGATGTCGAGGCCGAGATCGAGCAGGTTGCGCACGTGCTCGACGTCACCGAGCTCGACCGTGCGTCCGACCCCGCGCATGGGATCGAGCGTCTCGCGGCGTAGGACCGCGTTGCGCTGCTCACGCCGAAAGCCCGCGTGCACGTTGAGGTCGAACGAGTCGCCTTCGTCGAACGCGTCGATCACGTCGGTGAAGCTCGTCGGATCCTGGTTGAGCCGCAGCGGATCTTGGGCGCTCGCGCGCGCGTCGACGAAGGCCAGCCCCGCGAGCGCGAGGAGGCAGGCGAGACGCGCGCGCATCACTCGCCTCCGTCGGCGCTCGTGCCCGCGTCGGTGCCCGTGCCCGCGTCGGTGCCCGTGCCGGCGTCCGTGCGCATGCCCGCGTCGGTTCGCGTGCCCGCGTCGGTGGCCGGCATGCCAGCGTCCGCGCTCGGCATCTCGCGGCCTCGATCGAGCGGTGCGAGCACGATCGCTTCGTTCGTGCGCACGAGCGTGGCGGTCGCGCCGCTCGCGTCGAACGCGATGCCGCCGGTGACGACCACGCCGCTGTCGAAGATCGGCGCGGCCGCATGGAAGATGCGCCCGCTCGCGAGGCTCGTGCTGCCCGAGCCGGCCGCGCGGTTTCCGTCGACGCGGTCGTAGACGACGGTCGCGCGGATCGTCGTGAAGCTCCCGTTCTCCACGCCTCCGACGATCATCACGCGTCCGTCGCCCATCGCGACCGCCTCGGTGAGCCCGTGACGCGCGCTCGACGGCGGCGAGGTGCGGGTGGTCGCGCCACCGTCGTTGCGGACCGTGAAGCTGCGGTCGAGACCGCCGCGGTGATCGCAGATGCTGTCGCCCGCGAACACCGGCGCCACGTTGGTCATCCCGGTGGGACAACGCGGGCCGTACCAGCCGGTGACGAGCGCGAAGTCTCCCCCGCCGGGAAGCAGCGAGACCGCGGGCCGCACGTGCGCGTACTCCGGATGTTCTTCGGTGGTCGCGGGCACCGGAGCCGGAAAGGCGAGCCCGAGGGTGGTGTCCGTCGCCGAGCGCATCACGCCGTTCGGCTCGTCGTCGTCCGGGGTCCAGACGTCCGCGAGCTCGGCGTTGCTCGGCACGCTCAGCACGCCGCCGAAGATCCAGACTCGCGCGGTGCTGCCGCTGCCGAGCGCGACCGCGCGGGGCGCGATGCGCGGCGTGGAGAGGGTGGCGTCCGTGTTGTCGTACGAGCCCGGGCCGCCAGCCTTGCGCGCGTCGAAGACCTCGTAGGTCGCGGGGGTCGCGACGCCGCCCGCGAGCACCACGCGGTCGCCGTTCGTCGGGTCGAGCGCGTCGGCGTGCAGGAAGCGCGGATCGTTGAGCGCGATCGGATCGTCGTCGGCGTCGCCGGTGAAGCCGCCACGGCTCGGATCGCCGTCGCGATCCACGTCCTCGCCGACCTCGGGGTTCGCGTTCGGCTCGAAGATCTCGGCGTCCGCGCGGGCGGTCGAGGTGCCGTCTGCGGTGCGCGGGACGATCACGATCTCACGTGCCGAGACCGGCGCGCCGACGTCGGTGAGCGCGAGGATCGCCGACTCCGCGCCGCCCGCGATCAACACGCGGCCGTCGGCGAGGCGCGTCGCGGTGTGGCCGCCACGCGCGCCGAGCATCCCGCCCTGGACGGGATGGAAGATCGCGGTCGCCGGATCGAAGACGAACGCGTCGTCGCTCGCGGTCGCCTCGAAGCAGCGCGTGGCCGTCAGATCGCTCGGGCACGCGGTGGTGCCGATGGTGTCGAACCCACCCGCGATCAAGACGCGCCCGTCGTCGAGCGCGGTGGCGGTGTGAAGGAAACGACCCGGCATCGCGGGCCCGCGGTCGAGCGCGTCGGCCGCGCTCACCTGGTACATCGCGATGCGCACGTAGCGGCGCTCGCCGACGCGCAGGAACACGCGGGTGCGCCCGAGGTAGAGCGGGCGGCATCCGCTGACGTAGGGCGTGCAGCTCTCGTCGTAGCCCTGCAGCTCGAGGTCGATGTCTTGCTCGGTCGGAAGATCGCGGACCGCGAGGTCGCCGCCTTCTTCGTCGATGCCAGTGCGTGTGCGCTGGAAGAGCTCGAGCTCGGTGCGACCGCCGGGGAACACCCGCACGAGGCGGACGGAGGCGACGTCGGCGGGGAGCGCGCCGGTGGGCGTGAGCCAGGAGACTTCGAACGCGGGCGCGGGCTCCTCGGACGACGGGGTGCTCGAACAGGCGAGCCCAGTCGCGAGGGCCAAGACTACGAAGCGACGCATGGGCGGGGATCCTACTACAGCATCGCGGAGGACAGGGCCTTCACGAACGTCTCCGCGTCGTCCACCTCGCGGGTCACGCGGCCGCGCGAGTCCACGCTGTGGAGCTTGTGCTGGGAGACGAACCAAACGCGATCCGTCTCGCCCCGCGTGGCGTAGTCGCGGAGTCGGACGAGGAAGCGCGCGTTCGGGTGGCCTTCGGGCGCGGCGACGCCCGCGTCCTGGAACGAGCCGTGGTCGAGGTAGAGGGGGGCCTGGGTGAGCACGAGCGTCGCGTGGTAGAGCCGCTCTCCGCCCGGTCGATCCACCAAATCCTCGAAGGATTCGAGGCCTTCGGGGCCCATCTCCTCCACCAGGAGCCACGAGAGGATCGACAGCTCGTCCATCCCGCGCGTCTCCGCGAGGACCTCCGACTCCGTGCGGCGGTCGGGCGGTTCCTCGAAGTCCGTGTCGAGGACTTGATAGAGGACTTCCAACCAGGGCAGCCGCGCCACGCTCATGCGGGCGGTGATACCAGAAAACTCTCCCGGTTCGCGACCGGACTCGTCGGACGGGGCGAAGAAGCGTCGGGCGAGACCGACGGGCGGTGGCCGTCCGCGTGAGCGTTCGGTGGGCACGCTCGTCCGAGGACCTTCGAGAATGCCGGTTTGACCCGAGCGGCGAGTCGGACGAGCCTCCGACGATGGCTTGGCGCGTGTGGGCTTACGACGGCTGCGGGACTTGCAAGAAGGCGATCGCCTGGCTGCGCTCGAACGACGTCGCGCACGAGGTGCGGCCGATCGTCACGGACCCGCCGTCACGCGCGGAGCTCGAGGGGCTCTGGAAGCGCTCCCGGCTGCCGATCAAACGTTTCTTCAATACCAGCGGGCAGTCCTACCGGAACGGCGGCTTCGGCGAGAAGCTACCCACGATGAGCGACGCGCAGGCGCTCGACGCGCTCGCGGCGGACGGGAAGCTCATCAAGAGGCCCCTGGTCGACGCGGGGAGCACGGTTCTCGTGGGATTCGACCCCGCGACGTGGGAGAAGGTCGGCAAGGCGTAGCGATCGGGCGTGGACGACGACCGGGTAGCTCGCACGGTTGGCTTGCACGGTTGGCTTGCACGGTTGGGTAGCTCGCACGGTGGCGCGCAGGGCGCGCGCGTGCGAGTCGTAGGACGCCAGCCGGTGGCGTGATCCGGATCGAAGGATCCGAGGACGGATCGACGAAGGATCGAGCGAGGATCGTGTCGGTCGGAGTGGGGCGGAGAAGAAGCGATGCCGAAGGACCCGAAGGACCCTCAGGAGCCGAAGGAGACGTCGAGAAAGTCGGCGGCTGACCCCGCCGACTCGGGCGACAAGCCGGCGGTCGAGGTGCTCGACGCCGAGGTGGTCGACGAAGACGAGCTCGAGGCGAGCTCCGAGCGTGACGCCGACTCCGACGACGAAGACGGCCCCTCCGACGACGAGCTCGTGGACGACGCGGACGTGATCGACGTCGGCGAGCCGGACGTGCGTACGCGCGCCGCGAAGGGCAAGAAGGCCACGAGCGAGTCGACCGCGGTCGCGCGTCGCGATCCGCTCGCGATGTACATGAAGGACGTGCAGCGCTACCCGCTGCTCACCCGCGAGCAGGAGCACGAGCTCGCGGTCCGTTACGTCGAGCACGGCGACCTGGCCGCGGCGCGCAAGCTCATCCTCTCGAACCTGCGGCTCGTGGTGAAGATCGCGTACGACTACCGGCAGGCCTACAAGAACCTCCTGGACCTCGTTCAGGAAGGCAACATGGGCCTCATGCAGGCGGTGAAGAAGTACGATCCCTACAAGGGGGTCAAGCTCTCTTCGTACGCCGCGTGGTGGATTCGCGCGTACATTCTTCGCTACATCTTGAACAACTTCCGGCTGGTCAAGCTCGGGACCACGCAGGCGCAGCGCAAGCTCTTCTTCAACCTGCAAAAGGAGAAGTCGCGCCTCTCCGCGATGGGCATCGAGCCGAGCGCGGAGAAGATCGCCGATCGCCTCGGCGTGCCGGTCAAGGACGTCGAGTCGATGGATCGCCGCCTCAGTGCGGGCGAAGCGAGCCTCGACGCGCCGGTCGGGCAGAGCGACGGCAAGTCGACCTCGCGCATCGAGCTCATGAGCGCGGGTGGCCCGCGGGTGGACGACGTGCTCGCGGCCGAGGAGCTCGACGAGCGCCTGCGCGACAAGATCCGCGAGTACGGAACATTGCTCAAGGGCAAGGAAAAGCGAATCTTCGAGGAGCGCCTGCTCGCGGAAGAGCCGAAGACCTTGCAGCAGCTCGGCGACGAATTCGGAGTGAGCCGCGAGCGTGTTCGTCAGGTGGAGAAGCGTCTCCTCGAGAAGATGAAGAAGTACCTCGAAGACCAGCTCGGGCGCGCGGTGCTCGACGTGTACGAAGCGCCGTGAGCGGAGCGGGCGAGGACGGCGCTGACGAGGACGTGGGCTCGATGGACTCGATGGACTCGGTTGGCGCGATGGACGCGGTTGGCGCGGACGCGGCCGACGAGGCGGGCGTGGACGAGACCGACGTCGACTCGGTGAACGCGGCCGAAGAGGCCGAGCCGAACGTGGACGCCGAGGAGGAGCTCGAGGACGAGCTCGCACTCCCTGCGCGGGCCGGAGGCGGCGTGCTCTGGCTCGTCGCGACGCCGATCGGGAACCTCGACGACCTCACGCTGCGCGCGCTCCGCGTCCTCCGCGAGGCCGACGTGGTGCTCGCGGAGGACACCCGCCACACCAAGAAGCTCCTCGCTCACCACGGCGTCGGAACCCCGCTGCGCTCCCTGCACGCGCACACCCCGGAGACGAAGATCGCCGCGCTCGTCGAGGCTCTCCAAGCTGGCGCCACCTTCGCCCTCGTGAGCGACGCCGGCACGCCGGTGGTCAGCGATCCGGGCCTGCGCCTGTCGGCCGCGGCGCGCGACGCGGGCGTGAAGGTGACCGTCGCGCCTGGCGCGAGCGCGGTGCTGGCGGCCCTCTGCGTCTCGGGGCTCCGCGCGGATCGTTTCCGCTTCTGGGGCTTTCTCCCGCGCACCGCGGGCAAACGCGCGACCGCGCTCGACGAGCTGGCCCGTGATCCGGTCGCGCACGTGCTCTTCGAGGCCCCGAACCGAACGCACGCGTTGCTGGAAGAGCTCTCGACCCGCCTCGGCGTACGGCGTGTGTGTGTCTGCCGCGAGCTCACGAAGATCCACGAAGAGGCCGCGCGCGGAACGGCGTCCGAGCTCGCAGCGCGTTTCGCGAGCGGCGTGCGCGGCGAGGTGACGATCGTGGTCGAGGCCTCGGACGACGTCGCGGTCGACGCGGCGGAGATCGACGTCGACGCCTTCGTGGCGGAGCGCGTGGCGGCGGGCGAAAAGCCGAAGGTGATCGCCAAGGCGCTCGCAGCCGCGATGGGGACCAGCGCGGCGGACGCGTACGAGCTGGTGATCGCGCGGCGGTGAGAGGGTGGGGGCGAAAGGAGCGACGGATCGTTTCGGTCTGCGCCAAGATTCCTTTCGCGGTCGTCGCCACGGTCCTCGTCTTCGAGCCCGACGTGCTGCACGAGCTCGATCGGATCTGCGTTTGCGAGCCGCGCGTGGATGAGTCGCAAGGTCGTTTCGGCAGTACCCGCTGAACCCCGGTGCGAACCCGCGAGGCTACCCGCACACCACCTCGACACACCACGAATACTCCGGCGTCTTCCCATTCCACGACGTCAGCCCCGTCGTCGATCCGATCGCCAGCTCGGCGTGCGTCTCTTCGAGCTCGCCCACCGCATCCTCCACCCGCGGCGGCTGCGGCCACACGAGCGGCGTCCCGTCCGGTCGGAAGAAGCGCGCTTCGTCGCCCTCCAACTCCACCGTCCAGCCGCCCTCGTGCACCAGCCGGTGATGCGCACTGCAGAGGGTGAGCAGGTTGTCGAGCTTGGTCTCTCCGTCGTTGGACCAGTGCTCGACGTGGT
>ERZ761607.2538-NODE-2538-length-19532-cov-5.838630_pt1 | contig 19532 bp, 19 predicted proteins | sample MGYA00511164_ERZ761607 | MGnify/ENA primary metagenome ERZ761607 (study PRJEB28899, sample SAMN02445080) | bioreactor sludge metagenome | biome: EBPR sludge | place: Australia: Brisbane, Thorneside Wastewater Treatment Plant | collected 2011-06-22 ... | reverse complement strand
CGCGAGCGGGATCCCAGGTTGCAAGGCCGGCAAGAACGACACATCGCCGTCGGCGTACACCGCACTGACCGGTTGCTCGGTGTCGGTGGCGGGCTCGAGCACCGACGGCCAGCTCATCCACATGGTCATCCCGCTGCCGCAGAACTACAACTGCGACAACTCGACCTTCTCCGGCTGCTGGTTCCAGGTGCAGCTGAACTACACCTCCACCTCGCTCACCGACTTCACCACCTGGAGCGCCAACATCGGTGGCGACCCGGTCCGGCTCATCGAGTAAGGCCCTACCGGCTCGTCACGCCACAGCGGCAGCAACCGCATCGGTCCCGCGCCCACCAGCCGGAGCGGGTCGAGGTAGGTCTCACCCTCGATCCAGCCCCAATGCAGGCAGGCTCGTGGGAAGCAGTGCGAGCCGGCCAGCGCGAGCGTGCCGATCGGGCTGCCTTCGCCGACCGTCGTGCCGACCGCGACGGTGGCCACGACCGGTTCGTACGTCGTGCGCGTGGTGCCGTGATCGACCACCACCACCCCGCGCCCGGCCAGCGAGCCGGCGTACGTCACCGTGCCCGGCAGCGCGGTCAGCACCGCCTGCCCGGCCGCCCCGAGCAGATCGACCCCGCGGTGGCCGGGGCCGTAGGGCGAGTCGGGCGGCTCGAAGGGCCGGATCACCTCGGGCTCGGGCTGCAACGGCCAGACGCCGACGGGGTCGGGCCCCACACCCGGTGGCCAGGCAAGCGTGGCCACGAGCGCGAGCGCGGAGAGGAGGGACATACCGACACCCTGGTCGCCGGAGCCGACCTTGCGGTCCGCCGAGCGGCCATCCTGTGGACGAACCCGGTGACGGGGCGGCCTGTGGAGGATTCGCGGCTATCGGCTCACGTCGACTACTCTTGACCGGCAGCCCTCCGGGGCTGACTTCGCACGCAGGCAGACCGCGACGGGCACTACTTGTGGGGCCCGACCTCCCGCGGGCGTCGATCCTCGGTCCCTCTCCTGGAGAGGGTGGGGTCGCGCGCAGGCGTCAGGACGCACCCGACCTCGTCCTCACGAGGGGCTCGGAAGCGTGAGCAACTGAAAACCCCGACCGGTCCCCGCCCCGGCGTGCCCTGCCTCAAGGGCGTGCAGACGGCGGCGCGGGACCACCACAAGGAAGAAGAACCACATGGCAGTCGTGACCATGCGCCAGCTCCTCGAGAGCGGCGTCCACTTCGGACACCAGACCCGTCGCTGGAACCCGAAGATGAAGCGCTTCATCATGACCGAGCGCAACGGCATCTACATCATCGACCTGCAGCAGTCGCTGGCCTACATCGACCGCTCGTACGCCTTCGTCAAGGACGTCGTCGCCAAGGGCGGCACGATCATGTTCGTGGGCACCAAGAAGCAGGCCCAGGAGGCGATCGCCGAGCAGGCGACCCGCGTCGGCATGCCCTACGTCAACCAGCGGTGGCTGGGCGGCATGCTCACCAACTTCCAGACCGTGCACCAGCGGATCAACCGTCTCAAGGAGCTCGACGAGATCGACTTCGACGACGTCGCTGGCAGTAGCCGCACCAAGAAGGAGCTGCTCCAGATGCGCCGCGAGCGCGACAAGCTCAACAAGTCGCTCGGCGGTATCCGCGAGATGAGCCGTACGCCGTCCGCCGTGTGGATCGTCGACACCAACAAGGAGCACCTCGCCGTCGAGGAGGCCCGCAAGCTGCGGATCCCGATCATCGGAATCCTCGACTCCAACTGCGACCCCGACCTGGTCGACTTCCCGATCCCGGGCAACGACGACGCGATCCGCGCCGTCGGGCTGCTGACCCGCGTCGTCGCTGACGCCGTCGCTGAGGGACTCATCGCCCGCTCCGGCGTCAAGGCCAGCGAGGGCACCGAGGCCGTGGGCGCCGAGGAGCCGCTGGCCGAGTGGGAGCGCGAGCTCCTCGGTGGCGACGCCGAGCAGGCCGCCGAGGCCGCCACCAGCGCCCCCGCGGACGCCGAGGTGGCTGCCTCCGAGGCGACCGGCGCGGCGACCGAGGCGACCGACGCCGCAGCAGCGATCGAGCAGGTCGAGGACGCAGCGATCGCCGCGGACGCCGCCGAGGAGGCTGCGTCGACCGAGGCCACCGAGGCCACCGAGGCCACAGAGGCCACCGAGACGGCTGAGGCCCAGGCCTGAGCTACCCCACCCAGGACAACAGGAAGCAGAAGCACCCCGATATGGCTAACTTCTCCGCTGCCGACGTCAAGAAGCTCCGTGAGCTCACCGGCGCCGGGATGATGGACTGCAAGAAGGCGCTCGAGGAGACCGAGGGCGACCTCGACAAGGCGATCGAGCTGCTGCGCGTCAAGGGCGCCGCCAAGGCCGCCAAGCGTGGCGCCGAGCGCGAGGCGTCGGCCGGCCTGGTGGCCCACGCCCCCGGCGTTCTGGTCGAGCTCAACAGCGAGACCGACTTCGTCGCCAAGGGCGAGGACTTCGTCGCCACCGCCCAGAAGATCGCCGAGGCGGCCTCCCAGGCCGGCGTCGACGACCTCGAGGCACTCAAGGCGGTCCCGCTCGAAGGCCAGACCGTGGGCGACGTGGTCGAGAACCTCGCGATCTCGATCGGCGAGAAGATCGAGTTGGGCCGGTTCGTGCGGTTCGGCGGTGACGTGGTCGCGTACATGCACAAGCGCGCCGCCGACCTGCCGCCGGCCGTCGGTGTGCTCGTCGAGTACGCCGGCGACGCCGAGGCCGCCCGTGGTGCGGCGATGCAGATCGCCGCGATGCGCCCGCAGTACCTCACCCGCGAGGACGTCCCGGCCGAGGTGGTCGAGAAGGAGCGCGAGATCGCCGAGCAGACCTCCCGCGAGGAGGGCAAGCCCGAGCAGGCGATCGCCAAGATCACCGAGGGCCGGCTCAACGGCTTCTTCAAGGACGTCGTGCTGCTCGAGCAGCCGTCGGTGACCGAGAACAAGAAGACCGTGAAGGCCGTGCTCGACGAGTCCGGCACCACGCTGACCCGGTTCGCCCGCATCGAGGTCGGCGCCTGACGCACTACCCTCACCCCGACCACCTCACCCACGGAGGAGCCCGATGCCCGGCTACGAGCGAGTCCTGCTGAAGCTCTCCGGAGAGGTGTTCGGGGGAGGGAAGGTCGGCGTCGACCCCGACGTCGTCCAGGGGATCGCGCGCGAGATCGCATCGGTCGCCCGCTCCGGCGCGCAGATCGCCGTGGTGACCGGCGGCGGCAACTTCTTCCGGGGCTCCGAGCTCCAGCAGCGCGGCATGGATCGGGTGCGCGCCGACTACATGGGCATGCTCGGCATCGTCATGAACTGCCTCGCGCTCCAGGACTTCCTGGAGAAGATGGGCATCGAGACGCGGGTGCAGACCGCGATCACGATGGGCCAGGTCGCCGAGCCGTATGTCCCGCGGCGTGCCATCCGACACATGGAGAAGGGCCGGGTGGTCATCTTCGGTGCCGGGATGGGGCTGCCGTTCTTCTCCACCGACACCGTCGCGGTCCAGCGGGCCCTCGAGACCAAGTGCGACGTCGTGCTCGTGGCCAAGAGCGGCGTGGACGGCGTCTACAGCGCCGACCCGCACGTCGACCCGACCGCCACCAAGTTCGATGAATTGACCTACGCCGAGGCGATCTCACGTGGTCTGCGGATCATGGATCAGACGGCGTTCACCCTGTGCAGCGAGAACAAGCTCCCGATGATCGTCTTCGGCATGGAGACCGATGGGAACATCTTGCGGGCTGTGCAGGGTGAGAGGATTGGCACGCTCGTCAGCGCCGGCTGACTGCAACGACAGGGAGCCACAGTGATCGACGACATCCTCAACGAGGCCGACGGCAAGATGGACAAGTCGGTCGAGGCCGCGCGCGAGGAGTTCGCCGCGATCCGCGCGGGGCGCGCCAACCCCAGCATGTTCAACAAGATCAACGTCGACTACTACGGCACGCCCACGCCGCTGCAGCAGCTGGCCTCGTTCACCGCGCAGGACGCGCGGGTGATCCTCATCCAGCCCTACGACATCGGCGCGATGAACAACATCGAGAAGGCGATCCGCGACTCCGACCTGGGCGTGAACCCGTCCAACGACGGCAAGGTGTTGCGCGCCGCGTTCCCCGAGCTCACCGAAGAACGGCGCAAGGAGTACATCAAGGTCGCCCGCACCAAGGCCGAGGACGGCCGGGTCGCGGTCCGCAACCTGCGCCGTACGGCGAAGCAGCACCTCGAGCGCCTGGAGAAGGACGGCGAGGTCGGCAAGGACGACGTCACCGGCGCGGAGAAGCGGCTCGACGGGATCACCAAGCAGCACACCGACGCCATCGACGAGATGCTCAAGAACAAGGAAGCCGAGCTTCTCGAAGTATGACCATCTCCCAGCCGGCACCGGCCAAGGACCACGGCCGGGCCGGACGGGACCTGAAGGCGGCGATCGCCTCAGCGGTGGTGCTGCTCGGCGCCATCGGGCTCTCGCTGGCCTTCTGGAAGCCCGCGTTCATGTTCATCGTGGCCGCGGCGGTGTGTGTGGCCATCTGGGAGCTGCACCGGGGCTTCCTCGCCAAGGAGATCGACCTCCCCGAGCAGCCGCTGATGGTCGGTGGCGTGGTGATGGTCGTGGTCGCCTATCTCTGGGGTGCGCCGGCGTTGGTGACGGCCACGGCGGTGACGGCCCTGGTGACGATGCTGTGGCTGCTCCGACGCGGGATCGACGGCTACGTCATGAACGCCACGGCGTCGGTCTTCGCGCTCATCTACGTGCCCTTCCTCGGCTCGTTCGTCGCGCTGCTGCTCGCCGAGGGCGGCCGCACGGGAGCGGGTCTCGACGACGAGGGTGTGGCCGGGATCCTCACCTTCATCCTGGTGACGATCGCCTCCGACACCGGCGGGTACGTCGCCGGCGTGCTGTTCGGCAAGCACCCGATGGCCCCTGTCATCTCGCCCAAGAAGTCGTGGGAGGGCTTCGCCGGCTCCGTGGTCTTCTGTATCGCTGCGGGCATCGCCCTGGTCGTCTGGCTCCTCGACGGCGACTGGTGGGTCGGCGTCGCGCTCGGCGCGATCGCGGTGGTCATGGCCACCCTCGGCGATCTGTGCGAGTCGGTCATCAAGCGCGACCTCGGCATCAAGGACATGAGCCAGGTCATCCCGGGCCACGGCGGCCTGATGGACCGGCTCGACTCACTGCTGGCCACGATCGCGCCGATCTGGCTGTTGCTCCATTACGCGGTCTTTTAGGCGGGCGCGCCCGAGCGAACTCCGACCTCCCTCAGGTCGAGCGCCTACGATCGAGAGTGATGAGCACGGACGAGCAGGCCATCGAGGAGCCCGTTGCCGACGAGGAGTCGTCCGGCGAGGCTGCCCGTACGCCGAACTGGTGGCACCGTGACCACCCGACGTTCGCGGCGCTCACCGGCTTCTTCACCGGATTGCTGTTCGTCGCCCTCATCCCGGCAGGCTTTTTCGGCCTGCTCAGCCTCTTGTTCGACAACCAGCGGGCCGAGGACCTCTTCCCGTTCGTGCTGGTGACGTTGGTGGTCCCGCTGGTACTGGTCGTGAACAAGAAGACCCGACGGTTCGGCACCTACTTCTGGATCGGCATGGTGCTCACCGCGATCGTCGTGCTCGGCGTCGGAGCCCTCGTGCTGTGGTACCTCGTCGAGCATCAGGGCTGATGAACGAGCCGCAACCGAACGATCAGCTCGTCGGCACGCCCCTGCCGCTGGTCTTCGACGCCCCGAAGCGACGCAAGAAGCCGCCGCGGCACCTCGCAGACCTTTCGATGCCCGAACGCCTCGAGCTTGCCCAGGAGGCCGGGCTGCCGGCGTTCCGGGCTCGCCAGCTCTCGGCGCACTACTTCCAGCGGCTGGTCGACGACCCGGACCAGATGACCGACTTGCCCGCCGGCCAGCGCGACGAGTTGGTCTCGACCTTCCTGCCCGCGCTGATGACGCCGTTGCGCACTCTCGAGGCCGATCGCGGCACCACCCGCAAGACCTTGTGGAAGCTCTTCGACGGTGCCCTCGTCGAGTCGGTCCTGATGCGCTACCCCGACCGGGTGACCATGTGCGTCTCCAGCCAGGCCGGCTGCGGCATGGCCTGCCCGTTCTGCGCCACCGGCCAGGGCGGGCTCCAGCGGAACATGTCGACCGCCGAGATCGTCGAGCAGGTGATCGCCGGCGCTCGCGCCCTCGACCGAGGCGAGGTCCCTGGCGGGCCGGGCCGGGTGTCCAACGTGGTGTTCATGGGCATGGGGGAGCCGCTGGCCAATTACCAGGCCGTGATCGGCACCGTACGCCGCCTCACCGACCCGGCACCGGACGGTCTCGGCATGTCCGCTCGCGGCGTCACCGTCTCCACGGTCGGGTTGGTGCCGCGGATCCGTCAGCTCGCCGACGAGGGCATCCCGGTCACGCTCGCGCTGAGCCTGCACGCCCCTGACGACGAACTGCGCAACGAGCTGGTGCCGATCAACACCCGCTTCTCCGTGGCCGAGACCGTCGAGGCAGCCTGGTCGTACGCCGAGCGCACCAAGCGCCGGGTCTCCATCGAGTACGCCATGATGCGCGGCATCAACGACCAGGCGTGGCGCGCCGACCTGCTGGCCGACGTCCTGCACGCGCACGGCACGTGGGGCTGGGTGCACGTCAACCTGATCCCGCTCAACCCCACGCCCGGCTCGAAGTGGACCGCCTCCGACCCCGCCGATGAGCGCGAGTTCGTACGCCGCCTGGAGGCCAAGGGCATTCCCACCACGGTCCGGGACACCCGCGGCCGCGAGATCGACGGCGCCTGCGGTCAGCTGGCCGCGACGGAGGGCTAAGGGCGAGTCACACCCGTCGCACACGGTTCACGTGGCGTTTGTGCGAGTGCTCGATCCGCGTTACGAAGCAGGCTCTACCGTCCAACACATGACGGACGCTCTGCGTGTCCTGGTCGTCTCGGAATCCTTCCTCCCGCAGGTCAACGGGGTCACCAACTCGGTGCGCCGGGTGCTCGAGCATCTCGCGGTCGAGGGGCACGAGGCGGAGCTGGTCGCCCCGACCGGACCCGCGACGTACGTCGGGTTCCCGGTGCACACGACCCGCGGTGCGTCGCTGCCGTTCTATCGGGACTTCCGGATCGGGTTGGAGAGCCGCGCCCGGTTGCGCGCGGCGATGCACCGGTTCCGACCGGACGTGGTCCATATCGCCTCGCCCGCGACGCTGGGGCTGCAGGCGGCGCGGGCGGCCGACGAGCTCGGCATCCCGAGCGTTGCGATCTACCAGACCGACCTGATCGGGTTCGCCGAGCGGTACGGCACCCTGGGTCTGGGCGGTGTCCGAGCCATGACCTATCTGACCCGGCGGATCCACACCCTGGTCGACCGCACGCTGGCGCCGTCGACGGCGAGCCTGGCCCAACTCGAATCCCTGGGCATCCCGCGGCTGGCGCGGTGGCCGCGCGGCGTCGACCTGGACGGCTTCCATCCGGGGCTCCGCGACGAAGGGTGGCGCCGCACGATCGCGCCCGACGGCCGCCTCCTGGTGGGGTACGTCGGCCGGCTCGCTCCCGAGAAGGAGCTCGAGCTCCTCACCTACCTCTCCGGCGACCCCCGCTACGCGCTGGTGGTCGTCGGAGGGGGTCCCGAGGAGGGCCGGCTCCGACGGCTGCTCCCGGAGGCCCACTTCGCCGGCGTGCTGCACGGCGCGGAGCTCGGTCGCGCGTACGCCTCGCTCGACGTCTTCGTGCACACCGGTCGGCACGAGACCTACTGCCAATCGGCGCAGGAGGCGCTCGCCTCCGGCGTACCCGTCGTCGCGCCGCGCTCGGGTGGTCCGGTGGATGTCGTCCACGACGGCGTGGCGGGCTTCCTCTACGAGCCCGGCGACGGCGACGACCTCGGCGGGTACGTCGACCGCCTGGCCCGGGACGTCGACTTCCGCCGCCGGATGGGTCGGGCCGCCCGCGGCAGCGTGGAGGGCCGCTCCTGGGAGGCGGTGAACCGCCTGCTGGTCGAGCACTACCGGGAGGTGGCCGCCACGATGACGGGCTACCGCGAGCTCGCCGCCTGAGTGAGTACGGCGGCGGCCTCCTCGACGTCGTCGACCAGGTGCACCCGATCGGCCATCGGCCGGTCCCGCGCCAGCGCCTGCAGCAACGGCCAGGCAGGCAGGGTCTCGGTCCAGTAGCGCCGCCCGACCAGCACCATCGAGGCGATCGAGGACTCGTCGGCGTAGTAGTTCTCGCAGGCGTCCTGGAACACCTCCTGCACGGTGCCTCCGGCGCCGGGCAGGAAGGCGATGCCGGCGTCGCACACCTCGAGCAGCAGGGCTTCGCGCACGGCGTTGCGGAAGAACTTCGCGACCGCGGTGGCGAAGACATTGGTGGGCTCGTGCCCGTAATGCCAGGTCGGGATGGCCAACGAGTCGTGCGGATGCCCGATCTGCTCGCGCACGGCCAGGGCGGGTCGCAGCCAGTCGTCGATCGAGGGCCGGAACGACGGCACCCCGACCAGCGCATCGACGGCTTCGTCGACTGCGGACGCCGGCGCCCCGGCCAGGGCGCCGCCCAGGTTGGCCGCCTCCATCGCACCAGGCCCACCACCGGTGGCCACGACGAGCCCGGTGCCCAGCGCATGGCCCAGCCGTGCGGCCGCGCGGTAGGTCGGATCCCCGCGCTGGGTCGCGTGTCCACCCATCACTCCCACCAGGTGACGGCGCCGGACCCACCTCGCGAGCGCCTCGTCCACGGCGTGGTCGTGGAGGGACCGGGCCAGTGCGTCGTCGGCGCCGCCCGGGGTCTGGGACCAGGCGTAGGCGCGCGCGTCGAGCGAGCGGGCGTACGGCGTCACGTCGTACAGCTCGTCGGCGGTATAGAGCCGCGACCGGTAGACGTCGACCGGCGCGATGGTGAGCGAGGGCAGCACCAGCGCTCCTGCGGACGTGACCCGCTCCTCCTCGCCGGAGGCGAAGGTGCAGCCGAGGAAGGTCGCTCCGCCCAGCCGGAGGCCGGCCAGCACCGAGCCGCGGTCGGTCAGGTCGACCCCGCGGACCCGCCAGCCGGACAGCCTGGTCGCCCCGGCTGCCACTCGCTGGTCGAACTCCGCCAGCGTCTCGACCTGGACGACCCGGCCGCGGCTGCGCTTCACGCCGAGGAGGCTAGCCCCCTCCTGGTTCCTCGAATGGTGTGATCAGAACGCGTGCGCCATCAGCTCACCGAACAGTGCGTGCTCGTCGACCTCGAGCCCTCGGGCGCGGAACCAACTGCAGACATTGGCGCAGTCTCTCTGGAGGTAGTCCATCCCGTTGAGGTTGCCGACCAGGTCGACGATCTGGGGCAGGTCGATGATGACCAGCCGCTCGCCGGCGGCGAGGATGTTGTACGCCGACAGGTCGCCGTGCACGACGCCGTTCTGCACCATCGTGGCCAGGGCATCGCAGAGCTGGTCGTAGTGCGACTGCAGCAACTCGGGGTCGGGCCGGGTCTGCGCGAGCCGGGGCGCGGTCTGGAGGAGCCCCTCGTCGTCGACGACGGTGATCCATTCCATGAGGATCTCGGTCTCGTCGATCTGCACGGGGTAGGGGACCGGCAGCCCGAGCTCCCAGAACCGCACGAGCGCGCCCCATTCGGAGACGGCCCATTCGCCGGCCGCGACCTGGCGACCGAAGGTGCTCTTCCGCTTGAGCGCGCGCTCGTCGCGCGAACGCTTCATCGACCGGCCCTCCGTGTAGGCCGCTGCGCGGTGGAAGCTGCGGTGCTCGGGGGCGCGGTAGCGCTTGGCGGCCATGATCACGCCGCCGTCCGGGTCGTGCGGGTCGGCCCGTTCGACGAGATGGACGTCGGCTTCCTTGCCGGTCTTGAGGATGCCGAGCTCGGTGTCGATCGCGCCCTGCGAGGTGACCACCCAGTCCGGCCGCGGCTCCGGCCCGCGGCTGAGAGGTTCGACGCTGAGCCAGGTGGACCAGCGCTGGCCGTCGTCGAGGTCGTCGTAGGAACGGAAGTCGAAGACGAACAGCTCGTCGACGTCGTTCAGGTCGTCGACCGGTGGGACATACCGGTAGGCGTCGGTCAAGAAGTCAGAAGGAAAGTCAGGGTGTTGCTGGTCTTGCGTGAAGTCGTGAGACATCGCTGAAGGTGCTCCATGAGGTGAGAGGGGTTCGGACTGCGGACAGGCCGAGGACAGTGGTAGGCACGTCGCGCCTCCTCTCGTGGAGCACCGGGGACCTCCCGGGCCGATCCATGGTGGCGGACCGAGCCGGGGCGGGGCAACCCATTAAGCGCCGTACCCACCCCTGCCGTAGGTTGCGCACGTGACTCTCCGCTCCCGCGCCGTTCCGGCCGCGTTGGCGCTGGCTCTGACGGCCGGATTGGTCGGCGCCGCCCCGGCCGCGCAGGCACGGCCCGGACGGGTCGGCACCGAAGGCTCGGCGGGGATCGGTGACCCGTACTACCCGCGCGACGGCAACGGCGGCATCGACGTGCTCCACTACGACGTCCACGACGGCTACGACCTGGCCAGCGGTCGGCTCCGGGGCCGTACGGCGCTCGACGTACGGGCCACGCAGGACCTCACGCGGTTCAACCTCGACTTCCTACTGCCGGTCCGCTCGGTCCGTGTCGACGGCCGCCGGGCGGCGTTCCGCCAGGTCGGCGACCACGAGCTCCGGATCAGGCCTACGGTCGCGTTGGCCGCGGGCAGTCAGTTCCGGGTCACCGTGCGCTACGCCGGCTTCCCGGCGCGCGAGCGCAGTGGGGGCGAGAGCAACTGGTTGGCCGACCGGTCCGAGGTCGTGGCCATGAACGAGCCGCACATGGCAACGTGGTGGTTCCCGGCCAACGACCACCCGCGCGACAAGGCGTCGTTCGACTTCCACATCTCGGTGCCTCGCGCGCAGACGGTGATCGCGAACGGCGTGCTGGTCTCGCGGAAGAAGCGAGGGGGTGCTCGCGTCTATCACTGGCGTGCGACCGAACCCATGGCGCCCTACCTCGCCTTCTTCGCTGCGGGGCCGTTCGCAGTCGAGCGGTCCAGCTGTCTCGGCGTACCCAACGTGTTCGCGGTGAGTCGGCGCGCCAACAACGCCCCGAGCAGGGTCGCCGAGGAGTGGGCTGCCGACACCTGCGCCGTGGCCACCGCCTACTCCGCCGTGCTCGGTCCCTACCCCTTCGGCGCGCTCGGCGGGGTCGTGACCAGCCTCCAGGTCGGCTTCGCGCTCGAGAACCAGACCCGCCCCACCTATCCCGTGCTGGGTATGACGCCGGGGCTGATCGCCCACGAGGTGGCGCACCAGTGGTTCGGCGACTCCGTGTCGGTGAACGGCTGGCGCGACATCTGGCTCAACGAGGGGTTCGCCCAGTTCCTCCAGACCTACTACCTCACCGAGGTGGTCGGCGGCCGGTCGATGCAGGGCTGGCTCCAAGACACCTACAACGGCACCGCGACCGACGACACCTTCTGGCAGATCGCCATCGGCGACCCCGGCCCCGACCATCTCTTCGCCGGTGCGGTCTACACCCGCGGCAGCATGGCGGTGCAGGCGCTGCGGCACCGGATCGGGGAGACGGCGTTCTGGACGCTGCTGCGCACCTGGGTCGAGCAGCGTCGCTACGGCAACGGCTCGGTCGCCGACTTCACGGCGCTCGCCACCTCTGTGAGCGGCCAGGACCTCACCGGGTTCTTCGACGCGTGGCTCACGGCACCGCGGCCCCCCGCCCGCACTGCCGACAACGGCCTGCTCTGACCGCAGCCTGACCGGAGTCAGCCGCGCAATCGGATAGACAGGCAGGTCACGCAGCCCTCGAGCTTCTCGTACTCCGAGATGTCCACCGCCACGACCCGTAGGCCGCGGGACTCGAAGATCTCCTGCGTCCGCGGCGCAGCCGTCGACATCAGCACCGTGGACGCGTCCAGGAGGACCACATGGGCGCCGGGTTCCTCGGGGACCGAGAAGTAGGCCGGGAACACGGCGGGGTCGTCGACCAGGGGGTCGTAGCCGATCACCGTGCCGTCGGGGAGGGCCGTCACCGCGGACTTGAGGTGCAGCACCTTGGTGACGGGTACGCCGACCACCCGGGCGCCCAGGGGGACGAGGTGGTCGCGCAACTGGTCGAGGCCCGCCTGGTCGGTGCGCCCGCCGAGGCCGACCCAGACTGTGCCGGCGTGCTTGAGCACATCACCGCCGTCGAGAGTGCCGGGTGCCTCGATGTGCGCGACGCGGTAGCCCAACCCGGCCAGCGCTGCCTCGGTGCCGGCGGTCTCGGGCTTGCGCTCGTCGGCCCCGGGCCGGGTGACGACCGCGAGGTCGCCGTACACGACTGCGGTGTCCTCGACGAAGACGGCGTCGGGGCAGTCGTCGGCCGGTTCGACCTCGTACAGCTCCCACCCCTCGGCCTGCAGGGCGGCGGCGTACCCGAGCCACTGGCGACGAGCCAGCTCGAGGTCGACCGGCTGGCGGTCGAGGTGGGTCAGCAACCCCTCGTCGAGACGGGGACCGGGCCGGCGGACGAGGGCACGCTTCTGCACGGGCCCATCATGCTCTGCTTTCGGGGTCGAGTTCAGGCGGAGTGGCCGCCGACCAGGGGCGCCATCACTCGACCGATCAGCGAGGGCCGGCCGGTCACGCGCTCCTCGGCATCGGCCAGCGTCATCGCGCGCAGGCCGGCGTTGATGCCCAGCCAGCGCAGCGGCTCCGGCTCCCAGCGCGGGGAGTGGTGTCCGACCCAGGGCAGGTCGGTGAGCTCTGAGTCGCGCTCCAACACCAGGTCGCACAGGGTCCGGCCGGCGAGGTTGGTGGTCGAGACACCGTCGCCGACGTACCCGCCGGCCCAGGCGAGCCCGGTCGTCCGGTCCAGTCCCACTGAGGCGCACCAGTCGCGCGGGATCCCGAGCGGGCCGCCCCAGGCATGGGTGAACCGGGCGCCGGCCAGCACCGGGAACAGCTCCAGCAGCGTCGCGTGCAGTCCGGCGAAGACCCGGTGGTCGCGGTCGAACTCGGGACGGATCCGCGAGCCGAGGTGGTACGGCGCGCCGCGGCCGCCGAGGACCAGTCGGTCGTCCGCGGTGCGCTGGCCGTAGATGATCAGGTGTCGGTGGTCGGAGAACGTCTCCCGACGGGCCAGCCCGATCTCGTCCCACACCGACGGTGGGAGTGGCTCCGAGGCGATGATCAACGAGTAGACCGGGACCACGGCCCGCGCCAGCCCCGGCAGCCGGGGCGTGAACCCCTCCGTGGCGCGGACGACGTACCGCGCCCGGACGGTGCCACCGGGCGTCCGGACCAGGCCGGGCTCGATCGAGGTCGCCGGCGTCCGCTCGTACAACCTCACGCCCCGGCGGGTGACGACGTCGGCGAGCCCGCGGACCAGTCGCCCGGGATGGATCGCCGCGCAGTCCGGGGTGTACGTCGCGCCGAGGGTCCCGCTCGCGCGCAGGTGTTCGCCGGCGTCGGCGGGGGAGAGCACCCGGTCGCCGTACTCCGCCCGGGCTCGGGCCAGCTGGGCCGGCGTCCGCGCGAGCACGATCGTGCCGCCCTTCGCCGCGTGGCAGTCGATCCCCTCGGCGGCGGCCACCGCCAGCACCTCGTCGACCGAGGCGCGCATCGCGGCATCCTGCGTCTCGCCGAGCGAGGTCGGGAACAGTGCCGAGCACCAGCCTCCGTTGCGGCCCGACGCGCCGAAGCCCGCGACCTCGGACTCGACCATCACGATGCGGAGCGACGGCTCGGCTCGCGCCAGATAGTACGCCGTCCACAGGCCGGTGTATCCAGCGCCGACGATGGCGACATCGGCCTCGGTGTCACCCGCGAGGGCCGGCCGCGGCGTCCAGTCGGTCGGTGTGGTCTCGTGCCAGAGGGAGAGGCCGCGGTAGCTCAGCGAACACCCCAGCTGTACGTCTGCTTGCGCAGGTGGAGGTACATGAACGTCTCGGTCGAGAGGACGCCCTCGATAGAGCGGATCTGGTCGCTGATGATCCCGAGCAGGTGCTCGTCGCTCTCGGCGACGACCTCCGCGAGGAGGTCGTAGGAGCCGGCGGTGACCACGACGTAGTCGACCTCGTCGAGCCCCGCGATCGCGTCGGCTACCGGCTCGATCTGCCCGGTCACCCGGACGCCGACCATCGCCTGACGGGCGAAGCCGAGCTCCATCGGGTCGGTGACCGCGACGACCTGCATCACCCCGGCGTCGGTGAGCCGTTGCACCCGCTGGCGCACCGCGGCCTCGGAGAGCCCGACCACCTTGCCGATCGAGGCGTAGGAGCGCCGACCGTCCTGCTGGAGCTGGGTGATGATGGCCTTGGAGACCTCGTCGAGGGGTGGATGACGCTTCGTCCGGTCACTCCTCATGGCGCGCAACGTACCCCGTCGGGCTACTTTTTGCCGCACGAGACGAGGGATTTCGTTGCAGGAATGTTGCTTAACTGCGAGATCCCTTGTTGAAGGCCGGATCGCGTGACACGATCCGCATCGTGTGGGGACCTCGATGACTGCCGGCCCGCCCGATCGACTGGAGCCGGTGCCGCGCACGCAGCGCGGCCTGACCCGCCGAGGCGTGGTCCGTGGTGCGGGGGCGGTGGCCTTCGTCGGCCTGAGCGCCGCCGCGTTGAAGCTGCCGTTCTTCTCGGTCGACGGTGTGACCGTCGAGTCCAAGGAGTGCATCGGGCCTGATCTGTCCGACACCCAGAAACAGGTGATCGTCTCCAACTGGCCGGCCTACATCGACCCGCGGCGCAAGCCGACCTCGACGGTTTCGGTGTTCCAGGACCGGACCGGGATCACCGTCGACTACACCGACGACGTCAACGACAACAACGACTTCTACGCCAAGGTCAAGAATCAGTTGGGCGCCTGCCAGCCGGTCGACCGCGACATCATGGTCCTGACCGACTGGATGGCGGCGCGGATGATCGACCTGGGCTGGATCGCACAGCTCGACACCACCAAGATCCCCAACGTCATCGACAACATCATCGACCCGCTGCGCGACCGGCAGTGGGACCCCGACTTCGAGCGCCACGTGCCCTGGCAGAGCGGGCTGACCGGCATCGCCTACAACTCCGAGGCGGTCGACGAGGTCGGGAGCTTCGAAGAGCTGCTCACCCGCTCCGATCTCAAGGGCGGTATCTCCCTGCTCACCGAGATGCGGGACACGATGGGCTTCATGCTCAAGGTGACCGGTGCCGACCCGAGCAAGTTCACCGAGGACCAGTGGGGCGCTGCGCTCGACAAGCTGCAGGAGGTCGTCGACTCAGGTCAGGTCCGCGCGTTCACGGGCAACGAGTACATCCAGGACCTCGCCGCCGGGAACATCGTGGCCTGCGAGGCCTGGTCGGGCGACGTGATCCAGGCGCAGTTCGACAACCCGGCGATCAAGTTCGTCGCTCCCGAGGAGGGGTTGATGCTCTGGAGCGACAACATGCTGGTGCCCAACCTCGCCGAGCACACGGCCAACGCCGAGCAGTGGATGAACTACTACTACGAGCCCGAGACGGCCGCGAAGCTCGCCGCCTGGGTCAACTACATCTGTCCGGTCAAGGGAGCCAAGGAGGAGATGGAGAAGATCGACCCGAGCCTGGTCGACAACCAACTCATCTTCCCCGACGACGAGACGCTCTCGGTGACCATGGACTTCATGCCGCTCACCGAGGCCCAGATCACCCAGTACGAAGGAGAGTTCGCCGATGTCACAGGTGGCTGAGGTCCCGTCCGGCCTGGCCGACGCAGCGTCGTACGACGGGCTGGCGCTGCGGGCGCTGACCAAGCACTTCGGCTCGTTCTACGCGGTCCGCGAGCTCGACCTCGACGTGCCGCGCGGCTCGTTCTTCGCATTGCTCGGGCCCTCGGGCTGCGGCAAGACCACGACGCTGCGCATGGTGGCTGGCCTGGAGACACCGAGCTCCGGGTCGATCGTGCTGGCGGGCTCCGACATCACCTACGCCAAGCCCTACCAGCGTCCGGTCAACACGGTCTTCCAGAACTACGCGCTCTTCCCGCACCTCGACATCTTCGAGAATGTCGCCTTCGGCCTCAGACGCCGCAAGAAGAAGAACGTCGACGACGAGGTGCGCGCGATGCTCGACCTGGTCGAGCTCGGCACCCAGGCCCGCAAGAAGCCGGCCCAGCTCTCCGGCGGCCAGCAGCAGCGGGTGGCGCTGGCTCGGGCGCTGATCAACCGCCCCGAGGTGCTGCTGCTCGACGAGCCGCTCGGTGCACTGGACCTCAAGCTGCGCCGGTCGATGCAGATCGAGATCAAGCGGATCCAGGTCGAGGTCGGACTCACCTTCATCCACGTCACCCACGACCAGGAGGAGGCCATGACGATGGCCGACACGGTCGCGGTCATGAACGCCGGCGTGATCGAGCAGATGGGTGCGCCGGCCGAGCTCTACGAGAATCCGCGCTCGACGTTCGTGGCCAACTTCCTCGGCCAGTCCAACCTCATCGAGGGCACGGTCAAGAGCCGGGCCGCCGACCTGGTCACGGTCGGCATGCACGGGATCGACGTCTCGATCGCGGCCGACCGGGCGCACGCGAACGGCGACCGTGGCTGGATCGGGATCCGACCGGAGAAGGTGCTGATCGGCGAGGAGGGTGAGGCTCTCGACGCCCCGGGCAACACCATCCCGGGCGGCGTGGTCACCGACGTCAGCTTCAACGGCGTCAGCACGCAGTACCTCGTCCAGATGCCGTGGGGCCAGGAACTGCAGGTGTTCTCGCAGAACACCGGCCGGGTCCGCATCTTCCGGGTCGGCGACAAGGTCGAGCTCTCGTGGCGACCCGAGTACGCCTTCCTGCTCGACGCCTCCCAGGACGCCACGGCCGGCGCCCAGCGGATGGACGCCGATGGCTAGTACGGCGTCGAACCTGCCCACGGTCGATCCCGACACCGGTCGTCGCCGCGGCCGTACCGGCTACCTGCTGCTCCTGCCGGCGGCACTCTGGCTGGGGATCTTCTTCGTTATCCCGTTCTACTCGCTGGTCGCCACGAGCCTGTTCGACCCCTCGGGCTCGGATGCCACGGGCTACGAGATGACCTACCACTTCGCGAACTACTGGACGGTGCTCAAGGAGTACGGCAAGCCCGAGAGCTGGACCAACCTCGGGCCGCTGCTCCGCTCGCTGGTGTACGCCGGCATCGCGACGTTCCTCTGCCTGCTCCTCGGGTACGTGCTGGCCTATGCCATCGCGTTCAAGGCCGGCCGGTGGAAGTACCTCATGCTGGTCCTGGTCGTGGCGCCGTTCTTCACCAGCTTCCTGGTCCGGACCCTGTCGTGGAAGCTGATCCTGGCCGACAACGGGTACGTCGTGAGCGCGCTGCAGACCGTGCACATCCTGGGCTCGGACGGTCGGCTGCTCGCCACGCCGATCGCGGTTGTCGCCGGGCTGACGTACAACTTCCTGCCGTTCATGGTGCTGCCGCTGTTCGCCAGCCTCGACAAGATCGACCACCGGCTGATCGAGGCGGCCGGCGACCTCTACGCCAAGCCCGCGACGGGCTTCTTCAAGGTCACCTGGCCGCTGTCCCTGCCCGGCGTCGTCTCCGGCACCCTGCTCACCTTCATCCCGGCGGCCGGCGACTACATCAACGCCCAACTCCTAGGCAGCCCCAACCAGCGGATGATCGGCAGCGTCATCAACCAGCAGTTCACCCGAGCCCACGACTACCCGGCCGCCGCGGCACTCTCGATGATCCTGATGTTCGTGATCATCGCGATGGTCTTGGTCTATGTACGGCGCGCGGGGACGGAGGAGCTGCTGTGAACTGGTTCCGCAAGAACTTCGTCCTGATCATGGGGTTGGCGGTGCTCGTCTACACCTTCATCCCGATCTTCGTGGTCATCCTGATGAGCTTCAACGACCCCAACAGCCGGCTCATCTACAGCTTCGACGGGTTCACGCTGCACAACTGGCTCAACCCCTGCGAGGAGCCGGACATGTGCACGGCCCTCACGACCAGCATCCAGGTCGGGCTGCTGGCCACGCTGTTCTCCACGATCATCGGCACGCTCGCCGCGTTCGCCCTGGTCCGTCACGAGTTCCGCGGCCGCTCGGGCGCCAACCTGCTGATCTTCCTGCCGATGGCGGCACCGGAGATCGTGCTCGGCTCGTCGCTGCTGGCCCTGTTCGTGGCCTCCGGCTTCGCCGGCCAGCTCGGCTTCGGGACGATCCTCATCGCGCACATCATGTTCTGCATGTCGTTCGTGATCGTGACCGTGCGCTCCCGACTGGCCGGCATGAACGACAACCTCGAGCAGGCGGCGATGGACCTGTACGCCACGCCTCGGCAGACGTTCTGGCGGGTGACCTTCCCGCTGGTGCTGCCGGGCATCGTCGGCGCCGCCCTGCTGTCGTTCTCGCTGTCCTTCGACGACTTCATCGTCACCAACCTCAACGCCGGCCAGACCACCACGTTCCCGATGTACGTCTGGGGCGCCGCCCAGCGCGGCGTACCGATGCAGGTCAACGTGGTCGGCACCGTGATGTTCGCGATCGCCGTCCTGATCGTGGTCAGCAGCGAACTGACCTCCCGCCGGCGGGCCAAGGCACTCGCCTGAGTCAGGCGGTGGTTGAGCCCGGAGGCGCGTCACCGCCGACGGCGTCGAAGCTGTGGTTGGGGTGCGGCAACCCGATTCCCGAGTGTCTGACGCCGCCCGAAGCCGTCAAGCGCAGGTGCCTGGGCTGCGGTCTCGTAGGCGGGTTGACGGCTCCGGGCGGCGCCAAAAGCAGGCTGGTTATCGGGTTGCCGCCGGCGGGCTGGCTGCGGTCCTGCGGTGGTTGAGCCCGGAGGCGCGCCAGCGCCGACGGTGTCGAAACCCCCGCAGCATGGGCACCCGCTCGACCACCACCGAGACCAGTCGAGAGGACTGCACGCAGAGCCGATCCCGCGTGCACGTGGGTCCGAAAGACCTTGTGCATAACAGGTTCCGGCCACAGTGGACTGTCGGTGGCGACTGCTTGGATTGAGTCATGTCCAAGCCCACCAGGTTTCTCGCCGTCGAAGACCTCGACGCCACCGAGACTCTGGCTGCGGCCGAAAAGATCGTCCATGAGCGACGCGCCGTAGAGGTCCAGGAGGTCGAGGTCGCGCTGCACTGGGCCGATCTGCACGGCCAGCTTCCCGCAGAGAGCGAACAACGCCCGAGGCCGGGTGGACCCCGACTGGTCCAGCTCGGCGGCGTAGGGACCCCGAAGATCGTGGACCTAGCGATCGGTGAGTTTGCGATCGCCCGCGGACAGAACGTGCTGGCGACGCGGTTGTTCCTGGCCGATGTGTTGGACCTGCGGCATCGCCTGCCCGAGCTCTACGCCGCGTTCGGCGAAGGACAGATGGATCTGTGGGTGGCCCGCAAGGTGGCCTCGATGACCCGCAAACTCGACCCAGCCGGCGCCGGACTTGTCGACCGGGCCGTTACCGAGGCGGTCGACCAAGGGCCTGGGCGGTTGCTGTCGATCACCGAGGCCAAGGTCATCGAGGCCGACACCGAGCAAGCACGAGCCGAACGCGAAGCTGCCCGACGCGACCGGTACGTCGCGATCACCCCGACCGACGAAGAGACCGGGCGGCGGACCGTGATCGCACCC
>ERZ761607.2537-NODE-2537-length-19533-cov-19.901633_pt1 | contig 19533 bp, 14 predicted proteins | sample MGYA00511164_ERZ761607 | MGnify/ENA primary metagenome ERZ761607 (study PRJEB28899, sample SAMN02445080) | bioreactor sludge metagenome | biome: EBPR sludge | place: Australia: Brisbane, Thorneside Wastewater Treatment Plant | collected 2011-06-22 ... | reverse complement strand
AAAAACTGTTCACTCAATTAAAATTATATTCCGTAAATTAGTTTAAGAGTTAGGGGTTAATTTATTTTAGAGAATCGACCATCACAATCGGTTTCAGGTTTGGATATTTTACCTTAATGCATTATTTTTGAAAACTCAAATATTATGTCGATGAGGATTAGCAGAGTTGTTTTCGTTATCGCCAGTTTCCTCATTTTTAGTAATTCTTTATATAGCCAGCCATGGTTGGAAAATGCAACAGATGCAGAAGGAAAGCTGAATTTTTTTATGATCAGGGAAAATGCCGAAAAATACTGGGAGAACCGGCCCATTGAAAAAGGCAAAGGATTTAAACCCTATAAAAGATGGGAATATTATTGGCAATACAGGGTCAACCCTGACGGATCCTTTCCTGATTCAGGTATCACTGAAAAAAACTGGAAAGAATACCTTTTGCGCAATCAAGGCAAAAACCGTGTGAACGAAGCCAATTGGGAATCGATCGGACCCAGTCTCACTAATGGTGGATATGCCGGTATTGGCAGGGTAAATTGTGTAGCCTTTCACCCCACTGACCCGGATATCATCTGGATCGGAGCTCCGGGCGGCGGATTATGGAAAACCACCGATGGTGGCGCTACATGGATCACCACCTTTGACCAATCAGTTGTATTGGGTGTTTCGGGCATACTCATTGATCCCAAAAAACCCAATATCATGTATATTGCAACCGGAGACGGTGATGCAAGCGATACTTATTCAACGGGAGTATTAAAATCCATTGATGGTGGAGTTACCTGGCAGACAACCGGACTTAACTGGAATGTGTCCCAGACAAGGGTTATCCGCAGAATTATTTTTCAACCCGAAAACTCAAGTATCCTTTTTGCGGCCACTTCAAATGGATTATACAGGACATTGGATTCCGGAGAAAACTGGACACAGGTTTTAACAGGAAATTTTTTCGATGTCAAAGCAAATCCCAACTCATTTTCTAATATTGTTTATGCTGCAACAGGTTCAACAGTGCAAAAATCGATTGATAACGGTGCAACATTTACTATAGTCCAAAACATCAGTGGTGCCAACCGGATCGCGTTGGGTGTTTCAAATGCCAATTCAGGTTATCTATATGCTCTGGCTTCCAATGGTTCCGGCAACGGATTTCTGGGATTTTATCAATCAGTAGATACGGCAAAAACATTTACGTTAAAAGCCACCACGCCAAATTTACTCGGGTGGGACTCAGATGGTGGAGACTCAGGAGGACAGGGTTGGTATGATCTCTGTCTTGCAGTGGATCCAACCGATCCAGAGGTTGTATACACCGGCGGTGTCAATGTTTGGAAATCCACCAATGGCGGCACTGCCTGGTCTTTGAGGACCCATTGGTCAGGTGCGTCAGGTGTTCAAACAGTGCATGCTGATCAACATTGCATGGAATGGCAGAATCCGACTACGCTATGGCTGGGAAATGACGGTGGGATTTATAAATCCACCAATGGCGGAGTCAACTGGTCTGATAAAAGCAATGGATTGATCATCTCTCAAATGTACAAACTCGGTGTTTCTCAGGCAGATGCCAAAGTGATCACAGGACTTCAGGATAACGGAACCAAATTAAAAGGCACAAGTGGTACATGGAATGATGTCATCGGCGGTGACGGGATGGAATGTGCCATCCGTCCTGACAATGCCAGCGTGATGTATGGTTCTCTTTATTACGGTGCCATCAGGCGATCTACCAATGGCGGTAGTTCCTGGACCAGTATCAAACCATCTAATGCAGGAGATGGCGCATGGGTCACACCTTTTGTACTCGATCCGAATGCTTCCCAAACCATTTATGCCGGATTCAAAAGAGTCTATAAATCCACCAACCAGGGTACGAACTGGACTGCATTGGGAAGTAGTAACCTCAATTCCAGTGCATTGAATTACCTTCATGTGGCTAAGGCCAATTCCAGTGTCATTTATGCAGGCAGAGGCTCTTCATTATACAGAACTACCAATGGAGGAACCAATTGGAGTACAATGACAGTGCCGGGTTCCAATACGGTTATGCTGGCCATTCATCCTGATGATGCTGATATGATTTGGGCAGTCAGGTCAAATTATACAGCAGGTCAGAAAGTATATAAGTCAGAAGATGGAGGCGCTACCTGGATCAATGTCAGCGGTACTTTGCCCAATCTCCCGGTCAATTGCATCCTTTTTGATGAATCGACCAACAAAGATGGTTTGTACATCGGAATGGACGTGGGAGTTTTTTATAGAGACAATGACATGGAAGACTGGGAATTGTTTTCAACCGGATTACCTAATACACCGGTTTTTGAATTGGAAATAAAATACGATACAGATGAGATCTTTGCAGCTACCTATGGGAGAGGATTGTGGAAATCTGTAAAGAAATACAATGGCACCTTCTGCAGGTCAGTCAGTGGGATCACGATTGATGAAATGGGTATAGACAGTGCCAGGATCAGTTGGAGTGCATCAGACCCGGTTCCGGTGAACGGTTATCAATATGGTTTTTCTACCAATACCACACCACCACTCAACTGGAGTACAAGTTTTACTACAGAGGGTATCATTTATGGTTTATCCAGCAACTCAAAGTATTATTTTTTTGTGAGGAGCGTTTGTGAAGAATCTCTGGTCTCTTCCTGGCAATCAGCAGGTCCGTTTTATACACAACTGACCTGTGATGACATCAGCACAGATACAGGAGGAAGCAGCGCTGAATATTCAGACAACGAAAATATCATTCGGTCGATCTGTCCGGATATCGAATTGCATTATATTTCAATTACATTTACGGATTTTGATGTGGAAACAGACTGGGATGCCTTGTATATATTTGATGGTAAATCCACTTCAGATCCAATGTTTTCAAGCGGAAATCCGGAGACAGATGCCGGCTTTCCTGCCGGAGGATATTACGGTACAGATTTGCCGGGAACTTTCACTTCAACTCATAGTTCAGGTTGCCTGACTTTGCAGTTTATGTCCGACGGTTATGTGACGGGTGATGGTTGGGAAGCAAATGCAGATTGTATACCAGAATGTAATGCCACCGTTTTGATTGATGAAGACGATGGTTATGGTTCATTTCGGAATGTGGTGCTTTGTGCCGATCCCGGACAAAGCATCGTTTTTGCCCCTGAAATGGCGAATGACACCATTCATCTGGACTCTCCGGTGATCATCGATCAGGATATGACGATCGTACCCGAGGGTATGACGCTTACTTTACAGGCAGATCACGATCATTATATCTTTGAAGTACTTCCCGGGGTAACCCTCACTTTGGGAAATATCAGTTTGATTGGTGGAACAGGAGCAAATCAAACCAGGGTCATATTAAACCGGGGAAATTTGCAATTGCTGAACGTTCAGATCATTGATGTCCTGGCAGGAACAGGTTTGGGGAAAACCATTTCGAATGAGGGAACACTGGATTCTCATGGAAGCATACAGATCAGCTCTGAATAGGAATTTATGAGATGAAAATTTCTTGGCGTGTTGGAATTTTCAGAAGGTGAAAGCAAATTTAATTTTGATTATTTAAACGATAAATTATGTATACTTCCAGAAGACAATTCATTAAAACAGGGATGATGGCAGTCGCAGGAACCATCGTTTTACCTGAAATTCTAAGCACCAACATCCATCAGACTTTTGAAAAAAGAGGATTTACTACTGCTCTGCAATTGTATTCAGTCCGGGATGCAATGCATAAAGAACCGATCAGTACTCTGAAATCATTGGCCGGAATGGGATTTAAATATGTGGAACACGCAAATTATTCCAACCGGAAATTCTATGGAATGACTCCTTCAGAGTTTAAAAAAGTACTCGATGACCTTGGTATGCAAATGCCATCAGGCCATACGGTTTTGCGTTCATCGCATTGGGATGCGGCAAAAAAAGATTTCACAGAAGAATGGAAGTATTTGGTAGAAGATGCAGCTTTTATGGGGCAAAAATATGTGATCAGCCCGTCACTGGAAGCAGGTATCCGGCAGAATTATGATGAATTGCTTCGATTTATGGAGGTATTTAACCAATCCGGTGAATTGTGCCGGAAATATGGTATGCAGTTCGGATACCACAATCATGATTTTGAATTCCGGGAACAACTCAATGGTATTTATTTGTGGGATATCATGATGCAAAAAACTGATCCGGAATGGGTTGTCATGCAACTTGACACAGGCAATATGTTTGTTGCAGGGGCAAAAGCCAAAGAAGTCCTGGCCAAATATCCCGGCAGGTATGCCAATCTTCATTTGAAAGACATGACCGCCAATGCAAAAGGAGATGGCTTTGAAAGTACTGTAATGGGCAAAGGAATTTTACCCATGAAGGAAATCATTGAGTTAGCCATCAACTCAGGCACAACACTATTTGTGATAGAACAGGAAGCTTATCAGGGTAAAGATCCTTTGCTTTGTATGCAGGAAAACTATGATATGATGCATGAATGGGAATACTTGTAGGAAGAGCGATAATTGATAATGGTTAATTTTCAATGGTTAATGGTTAGTGGAATAATCATTGTAAATAATGAAAGTTAGAAGTTAGAGTCTGCTCCGAAAAGTCTAATTTGTTGATTTTCAATCTTTTTTTGCCCCAACCCCTAAATGGAAACGATTGAAAACCAACAAATTAAAAATCCACTATTAAGGTGTAAAGACTTTTCGGAACAGACTCGAAATTTGTAGGTCAGTAATGTAAAAAATAATCAACCATTAACCATCAACCATTAACCATTAACCATCAACCATTAACCATTAACCATTAACCATTGATCAATATCGCTGCAAAACCTCCTCCGGGCATCACAGGGATGGTTAATACATCGCCTTTTGCTACAGGTTTTTTGATGATCCTGTAATCTTGCGGATACCGGTCAGCATTGACACCATCGGTTATAATGTTAGCTTCAAATTTACCTTCCAAAAAATCCAGCGGAATCACAAATTCACGCTGTGTCCAGTCATTCATTCCGCCGATATACCAATTATTACCTTTTCTTCTGGCAATAACCAGATATTCTCCGATGCTTGCTTTAATTACTTTGGTTTCATCCCATGTGGTTGGAATTTTTGCGATGAAATCCAGGCATTCCTGCTCTTTTTTGTAAGTAGATGGAGATTCACAGAGCATTTGCAGAGGTGCTTCATACAATACGTACATTGCAATCTGATGACAACGGGTTCCCTGGCTCATCGGACGTTCAAAATGGATCGCAAATCCGCTTTTTCCACCATTCACCATTGCTCCGGGAGTGTAATCCATCGGACCGGCAGCCATACGGATAAATGGAATGGTGAGATTATGCCCGGGAGTAATGAGTGAGCTCCATTTATTGTTTTCATTTCCCCTTACACTTTCATAATTAAGCACATTGGGATATTTTCTCTGAAGTCCGGAAGGTTTAAAGCATCCGTGAAAATCCACAAGCAATTCAAGTTCAGCAGCCTTTTTGGCAATAGCTTCATAAGAACTCACCATGGACTGGTCTGACCTTTGCATAAAATCTACTTTCACACCTTTTGCACCCCATGATTTGTATGTAGTCAGTATCTGATCCAAATGTTCATTCAAAGGTTTCCATAAAACCCATAGGATAATGCCAACTCCTTTTTCCTTGCCATAACGGATCAATTCGGTTACATTCATTTCCGGGTTAAAGTTCAGAATATCTGTAGTGCTCTTTGTCCAGCCTTCATCCAGGATCACGTATTCAATCCCGTTATCGGCAGCAAAATCGATGTAGTATTTGTAGGTTGAAGTATTCAAACCAGATTTAAAATCCACGCCGTAAATATTGTTGGCATTGTACCAATCCCAGGCAACTTTCCCCGGCTTGATCCAGGATGTATTTTGCAGGACACAGGGTTCAGCCAACTGGTATGATAGGTTGCTTTCAATCAAGTCACCATCTTCGGTGCCAATGATAAAAAGCCTCCAGGGGAATGTTCCGGGCAATTTCTTTTTGGCGATAAATGAGGCTTCTTTGGTGATGAGTTCATTTCTGTCCGCAGCATTTTTTATGTCGGGAATGGCTTCCAGAACATATTTTGGGAAAATCCCCGTGAATCCGTTTTTATCTTGTTTTTGCAAAAACAAATTTGGGTAATCGTGAAGACCTGTTTCGGTGACTAATACCCTGATCCCGTCTTTTGTCCTGAATTTTACCGGTAAACTGCAAAAACTGCCTTCCCGGATCTTGTCAACACTGCCTTTTAAGTAACTTCTTTCATTATGCGAGTACATGGATTCTTCCTCAGGGTACCAGGCAACAGTCTCCTCAGGAAATTCTATGTTAAAATTTTCATTATTAATCAGCATTTCCGTTTTTCCGGATTCCTCAAAACGATAGGCAAAGCCATCATTGTAAGCCCTTAAAACTATAGATATTCCTTTTTTGAATTGCAACTCAAGTTCTTTATAGTGATCTTGAATAACAGCATTTTTATAAGCAATTTCAGGCATGATCAGACTGTTTTGTTCCCTGTTCAACTGCTTTTTAAACGTATTTTTTTGAACTGTTTTATCCTGTTCAGTATCCAAATAAGCTGCTTTTTGAATAAAAACAGGTTTATCCAGGTAAAAAACTGACCAGTTGATCGAGTTGGTTAAGGTGATTTCCACTTTCAGGTTGCCATCAGGTGAAGTCAAATTGAAGTTTTGTGCAAGAGCGCTTTGGGTGAAAATGCCGGTCAGAATGATTTGGATAAAAATTAAAAAAAATCGATTTCTCATGTGTTGATGAAATTAGGACATCTTATAAAAAGAAAGAGTTCGGTTAAAGGATCATTTTTTGAATCAATAACCGAACTCCAGATGCAATAAATTTTATTTCAAATTCCAAATTATGCTATTTAAGCATTTTTGGAGTATTAAAAATTGTTTTGGATCACCAGAAAATGGTGTAGATCAATCCAAGGATCAGCAAAATAACATAAGCTGCAATATTGAAGCCCTTTCCTGTGATAAAAGTTTCTTTTTCCAGGGAGATCGCCTTAGGATCCTCATCGTATTTGGCAGTTGTAAGACTTACCATCCAGATCACCACCATGGTGATAAAGCAAGTGTATAACATCTGATCAAGGAAAGGCATTTCTACAGGCAACAGTTTCAGAGCCAATGCCACAGGAATGGATGAAATAACTCCGATGATAGCTCCTTTTGTATTGGCTTTTTTCCAGAAAAGTCCCATTACAAAAACAGCCAGGATACCGGGACTTACCACGCCGGTGTATTCCTGGATATACTGGAACATCTGAGGCATGGAGTTTAATGCAGGCGCTACCACAACTGCAATAACCAAAGCCACGATCACAGTGATCCGTCCTACTGTAACGAGGTCAGAACCGTCTTTTCTTTTGGAAAAATATGGTTTATATATGTCCATTGTGAAGATGGTTGCAGTAGAATTCAGCATCGAAGCTAAAGAAGAAACAATGGCTGCAGTTAATGCGGCAACTACCAACCCTTTCAAACCAATAGGTATAAATGATTTGATCAGCCATGGATAGGAAATATCATAATTAATGGATCCATCAGGTTTCATGAAATCTCCTTTGATGCCTTCAATCATGGATGTACCTTCAGGTTGCATGAATAAAACATAAGCGATGATCCCCGGGATCACGATAAATATCGGGAGCAACAGTTTTAAAAATGCTGCAAAAGCAAGACCTTTTTGTGCTTCCGGGAGTGATTTTGCAGCCAATGCTCTTTGAATGATGTATTGGTTAAAACCCCAATAATACAGATTGGCCACCCACATTCCTCCGATCAATACACCAATGCCCGGCAAATTCATAAACTCCGGGTTATCCCGTTTGATGATCATGTGGAATTTGTCTCCTGCTGTATCGATCACATGATTCAAACCATTGAGGATACCACCATCAGGTGTCACATGATGCAATGCGATCAGCGTAGTAATAAATCCACCCACGACCAATAGCACAACCTGGATCACATCTGTCCAGGCTACCGCTGACAAACCACCCCAAATGGAATAGGCTGCTGCAAAAAGCGCCAAACCTATAATGTAATACATCATCATGGATCCGTCACCTGATCCTAAAATTGTATCCAGGGCTTTGGATCCCAAAAACAATACAGATGTCAGGTTGACAAAGATGAACAGCGCCAGCCAGAAAATAGCAAGGATGGTTTTGAGATTGGTATTAAAACGCTTTTCAATAAATTGTGGAATGGTAAACAAGCCTTGTTTGATGAAAATTGGGAGAAAGTATTTTGCTACCACAATAAGGGTCAATGCTGCCATCCATTCGTAGGTGGCAATGGCGAGACCAATGGCAAAACCTGAGCCTGACATACCGATAAATTGCTCAGCAGAAATATTTGCTGCAATCAGGGAAGCACCGATTGCCCAAAACGGTAAACTTTTTCCTGCAAGAAAATAATCTTCTGCGCTTTTGGTTTCACCTTTTTTTGTCCGTGAAACCCACAATCCCACACCGAGGATCAGCAAAGCATATGCTACAAATATAATGATATCCAGTGTTCCAAATGATCCCATATTAATCGATTTAATGATAAAAAATCTGAGGTTTTGCGTCTCCACCATTATCGCACAACAATCAAAAAGTTGGCCGATGTAGTGGCAGCAACAAATATAGAAAATGTTTATTTTAATTCTGGTATCTTTCCCGATTTGTTAATGCTTTTTTTTCTTCATAGTCATTGTCTGTAATGATATATTCTTATTTTACGCTCATTTCAAATGGTTGATTTCAATAATGAAGTTAATAGTGGTTCATTTGTTGAAAACTATGGTATATCCATAGCTGTTTTCACAGGATTCTCCCTGCTTTTTCATTTCTTCATCTTTCGAAACAGAGATCTGGTACTGAAGTTTTACCTTTGGCAGCCTGAAATGGATGAATATTTTTTTGATGGCATTCACCCGGACATGACGGTTTTTTACTGGTTTGAATCTGAGTAAACCAACCACGCGGATGGCTTCTTCATCGCAATCATCCCGCAAGCTTTTGATCACATGCTGACCATGAACCATACCCTTATCGTTGATTTTATATGAAAGCAAAACGTGCCCTTCCAAACCTTCAGAAAGCGCTTTTGGTGGATATTGCAAATGTTGTTTGATGAATGCTCTGATGGCTTTTGGTCCGCCAGGATACTCTGGAAGCCTGATAAAATCTTTTTCTTTTTTGCTTTGTAACATGTGATTTTTGCGATTTTGCTGCAAGATAATTCATTGATTTCAACTCTCCACCATTATGCATATTTCAAAGAAAATAATCTCAGAAAATCAGGCAAGACCAGCATCTTCATGGCTGGATAGGCATGAATTTGGAGGGTAAGTTCTTCATCACTATACTTACTTTGGTCAAAGTCTCTTACATTTGCCTGGATTTTTTTGATTCAAATCTAATTAATGAGCACTGTAAAGATCACAGAACAAGTTTCGAATTACAACAACCTGGAAAAAATGTCCACTGTTGAATTGCTTACTCATATGAACAACGAGGACAAGCAAGTGCCGATTGCAGTCGAAAAAGCCATTCCTGCAATTGAAAAATTGACTGATGCTGTTTACACCCAAATGAAAAAAGGAGGCAGATTGTTCTATATCGGAGCCGGAACCAGTGGAAGGTTGGGGATCCTCGATGCTTCTGAATGTCCTCCAACCTTTGGTGTTCCTCATGATTGGGTGATAGGACTGATCGCTGGTGGCGATGCAGCCATCAGAAAAGCAGTGGAAGGCGCCGAAGACGATGTAGATCAGGCCTGGAAAGACCTGGAAGCTTTCGATATCGACGCGCTGGATTTTGTGGTGGGCATCGCAGCTTCAGGGTCCACGCCTTATGTGATCAACGGTTTAAGAAAATGCAGGGAAATGAATATCAAAACAGGCAGCATCAGTTGTAATCCCGATGCAGATGTATCGTCATGCGCTGATTTTCCGGTTGAAGTGATTGTCGGTCCTGAATTTGTAACAGGAAGTACACGTATGAAATCCGGAACTGCCCAAAAATTGGTCCTTAATATGCTTACTACTTCTGTTATGATCAAACTTGGAAGGGTAGAGGATAATAAAATGGTGGACATGCAACTTTCAAATAATAAACTTATAGACCGGGGTGTACGGATGGTGATGGATAAAACCGGCCTTGAACATTATGATTTTGCGCGGGAACTATTATTGAAAGCAGGAAGTGTCAGAGATGCAGTGGCCGGATTTCATAAAACCAGTTAAGGCCAGACTGCAAACATTAGTCACATTTAAAATATAAAACAGGCCATGCCTGCACCCTTAAGGAGCTTGTATTCATTTTTTCAATCCGAAAGTAAGCTGCTGTGAGTGAAGCATGACCTAAAGCACCCGGAATCAGTCCTTTTTACTCAATTTGATAAAGTCTTTTACCACTATTTCTGTGGCATGTTTTGTTTCTCCCTTATCATTTTCATAGGATTTGTAAGTGATTTTACCACTCACGAGCACTTCAACCCCTTTAGCCAGGAGTTGTTTCATCCATTCAGCTGATTTACCAAAAGCAACCAGGTTGTGCCATTGAGTGTCTTCCACTTTTTCTCCCTGATTGTTGGTGTACTGTTCATTGGTGGCCATGCTGACCCTGGCAACTTTAATGCCTTTTTCAAATTCCAATAATTCGACATCTTTTCCAAGATAGCCGATCAGTTGCACATTGTTTCTCAAATTGTTCATAACAAAAGAGTTTGTGTCCAGACATACTGCGTTGATTATAGAGTGAGCCTGAACGGGTGATTAAATAAAATTTTCAATGCAATGATAATCAATTTCGATCAATTGAGCAAATATTTCGATGGTTTTTGAAGGGTATGGTGATCTTTTTTAAAAATCCAGTGAAAATGGTTCAATTATTTTTTATAGCCAAGCTTAATAAACCAGCATCAAAAAGGAAAATGGTTTAAGAACCCCGGTACACATTGTTGCGCGGCAGGCACCGATGAAGATACGACAGTCTTTTCTCCTAAAATCCTAAATAATTGCCAATTATTTATACTAAATTGTTTTAATGTATATATTTGTATTTATTAAAGATTTAACTGCGATCAGTCTGTTAATATTATTTTTTTGATTGTAATTTACGAGAAGTGAAAAATAATCCATCGACCGCAGAACTATAAAAAACTGATAAGCTAAATTGGATAGTCATATGAAACTTTTTATTTTTTTGATTTTTACAACATGCACCCTGACGCTGTTGCCGGTTTTGAATGGCAGTTCAACGATATCCATGAAAAATAACATTTGCCAGGACGGTAGTAAAGAAATCATATGTCTTTTTTTTATGGAAGAAATGCAATTAAATACTTATAAATCTATTCTACATTCTGGTCATCAGATAACGTTTTTGGATGCACCCGTGATCACTTTGCATCCGGAATCAGCCATCCGTTGTGAAGGAACATCAGTTCAGTTGAGGGTAACTGCCACCGGTCAAAACATTCAGTATCAATGGCAAAAAAATGGATCAGACCTTCCGGGGGCAACTCAAAATCTGTTGACTTTGATCAATCTTAAATTTTCACATGCAGGAGAGTATGTATGTAAGGTATTTAATACGGATGGAACAGTTTACTCAAATCCGGCGATCCTTGAAATAGTAAATCCTTTCATCATTACCGTTCAACCACAATCTTTGACCCTTCAAAATGGTCAGACAGCCTATTTTTCTGTTACAACAAGTGAAAATGTCGAAACTTACCAATGGTACAAAGGTGTTACACCGTTAAATGATGGTGGAAATATTTCCGGCGCTCAGAACCAGACTTTAACCGTTTCCAATGTTAGCCAGGTGGATCAGGGAAAATATTTTTGCAAGATCATCGGTCCATGCAACCAGGAATTTTCTGATGATGCATTTCTATCCATTTTGTCTGCCACGAATGAAGTGAACCATGAAAGGCATACCTGGTTCCCCAATCCAGCCAAAAATAAAATTACCTTTATGGACTCTGATGTTAATATTCTCTCGGTTTCAATATATGATATTCAAGGAAAGGAAATTTACCTGAAACATGATCCACAAGGGAATTTATTGGATATTTCCGGGCTAAAACCCGGATTTTATACCCTTTTTACCATAACAGATCATTATATTTCTGCCCAAAGACTTTTGATCATCAGGTGATCGAAAACAGGTAATTTTGTATCAGTTATTTCTTTGATATTTTTGCCCTGTAAGTACCGTTTTTCCCGGCGTCAACTTTCATAATGTAATTTCCTTTAGGCAAAAGTTGCGCATCCAATACACATTTTCCATTTGTTACAGAGACTTTTTTGTCAAAAATTAACCTGCCTTCCATAGAAAATACGGATGCGTTGGCTGTGCCATCAAATTTGTTGCCCAATTCAATAGTTGCCCTGTCAGATACTGGATTGGGATATACTTTTAAGGAATTGATTTGTCTTCCGGTATCTGCTGTGGAAACACCTGAAGACTCTATTTTAAAATCCCAGATGCCTCGCCCGTAAGTGCCGTACCTGACGACTTTTTGGGCAGGAAGATATTCAACCGTCCAGTATTTCTGAGTTGGCGCAACATTGCCTGCCAGACTAAACCATTTTTTTTCTTCATAAATATAAACATAAGGGCCGGCTTCTGTAGCGGCAAATATCATAGACTCATCCTCATTGGTCGCGATGGCAAAAACCATGGTCAGCGGCAATCCGTTTGTCATTCCGCCAAAATGCTTGCCTCCATTGGTTGATTTCAGTACTCCAGCCGTTGAATAACCGCTTCCGGATACATACACTACTGTGGGATCCAGATTGGAAGGCAAAATACAGGCGCCATAAAGATAATGAGAACCGGCAACAGTATTGTTGGAGAGTTTGTAGGTAGTCCCGCCATCTGTTGAATAATATAATTTACCGTTGTTGGTAGCAACAAACCACAACAATGGATTGAGGGGAGAAATGGCCATTGCTGAAATTTCACTGCCGGATGCTGCATAAAAATTGTATGGTTTTTGTTCGGCAGTGATCGTTCCATTGGCATAACTCAACTTGATGATGTGGGAACCACTTCCTCCGTTCATATTACCTCCTGCAAAATAAACTGCATCTTCAGCAGGATCTTCCGTTGCAATGATCGGCGGAATCCAAACGGTTTCGTTGTCCGAATTGACTTCCCAACTCGCATCATAAGTTCCGGTCAATGTATTGCTGTAATGAGTTACCCAGCCTCCCGGATAAACCGTCCACATACTTGAACCGTTTTTTGTAAATACAATGTGCCCGTAATCTCCGGAAATCACCTGTTTGTAAGATATGGTCGTTTCACCCTGCACTGTTCCGCGTTGTAAACCCTGATCCTGTGAACCGGCATAAACAAGGTTGGGGAATTTCGGCGATGTACGTACAGAATAATACTGACTGACATTCAGATCAATCATGCCGATATTCGTATTTGTGATCGTTTTATCATACGAAATACTTAAACCCCCATGATTGCTGATCGTGATAAAGGTATTGCCTTCCTGATCCTCAAATTCATCAAATTGCATGATGTCTGCATGGAGTTTGGATGGTACATTGTCATAATATTCCCACCAGTTGTTGATCATATTCCAACTTTGTCCCCGATCGAGACTTCTGTAAACCTCCACTCCGCCGATCAGTAACAGATCCGGGTGTTTTGCGGAAACATACAATCGTACTTCCCATGGTGTGATCGGGATATTGCTGACAAATTGCCAACTCTGACCCATATTTCCCGTGACGTGAAGTTCATTGTTGCCGTTATAAGCGTACAATTTGATGGTTTCGTTGTCAAGAACGCCAGCGAGATTTCCTTCTCCGGATTCTCCGAATGCAAACCCGGAGTTATCTGTTGCAATAAAGATCGTTTCGGTTTCGGGGTCGAAACGGTGTATTCTGGATTTATTGACTGCTGTTTGTTCGATCAGGAATATATCTCCGGTTGCTTCCACATGAGCCATGGCTACATTCCGGGTATCTGAAGTTTGCAAAGTTAAAATCGATTGGTAAGTTTGTCCGCCATCTGTTGACATGTATAGTTTATATTTTTCCCAATAGTCAGTTTTGGCCAGAATGAAAATATATTGCTTATTTTCAAAATTGGTTAAGTATGCATCTTTCACATTTCCATAGCTTTGTGGTGTATAGGAAGCAGCGGCCTCCCAGGTCAGTCCCAGATCATCGGAAAAATGAGGCTTTTTGTTGATGAGCGCTATCAGCCTTTTTGAACCGTCTGGTTTTTTTATCAGCTTGAGCAAACCATGGGTAAATGTAAACCGGTCATTCAAAACCTGCCAGTCCTGTAGATTAAAATCAGCCTTGAATAAGCTTCCGCCATCGGATACAAGATAGATCATGTTGGTTTCTACATCGTAATCAATGTCAAAAACACTGCCTGCCTGATTGTTGCTGCCTCGTTCCAGCCATTTTCCCTGCAAATATCCATTGGCTATAATGACTTCATTGTTGCGGCTCAATCCATAATCGGGAAAATTTTTCTGCATTTCAAGACTGTTCCTGTATTCGATTTCCCTCCAATCTACTCCGGGAGCCGTCCGATGCATCGCTTCAAACCATTTTTGCCTGGCCAGGTAGTTTTCTCCTTCTTCTCCGTCTCTTTTGACCTGAGTTCCTTCAGTTGGTTCGGGAAATGTATTTTTGGTATTGTTTTGCTTGCAGGATAAGCCAAGCAAACTTATGCCAGCAAAAATGATGGCTGCTAAACGGATTGAATATTTCATGAATTTATATTTATGGCAATGCCTTTATGAATATTAATTAAGGCAACTAATTTACGCTAAAAAAGGGATTTTCCAAAAAAGCTTTGGCTGGAGCAATGAATTTATTTTGATTTGCCTCAAAAATTTGGATATATTACCAATTCAAATATAAAATGAAGATGGTATCATTCTATTCCAAGGATTTTGTGGGTTTGGAGGCTGAGCTTCCATGGAGGATTTTCCAGGCAATATCTGAGTGCCGCTTTGGTATTGGATGCCAATTCAGGTCCGTCCATTGGTTGGAGGAAAAAGTGCTCAAAAGGGAGTTGGTCAAACATCCCGGGGGTTAATGATTTTTGCGGAAAAACCAGTTTCAATTCATTTCCGGATCGTTGTTTGAAATACCCCGCATCTTTTGGACTCACAGTCAGCCAGTCGATCCCTTCCGGAGCTAAGACGGAACCATTGGTTTCCACCGCAATTTCAAAACCTAATGCATGGAAAGCATCGATCAACTTTTTATCCAGTTGCAAAAGCGGTTCGCCACCGGTACAGACCACGAATTTATGTGCTTTACCCATCGGCCAGATTGAATTTATTAAATCTCCAAGGCTGTCTGAATCAAATTTCCCGCCATTTTTACCATTGATCCCTTTAAAATCCGTATCGCAAAAATGACAGATGGCGTTTTTACGGTCTTTTTCCAGACCTGTCCAGAAATTGCATCCACTGAATCTGCAAAAAACTGCCGGTCTGCCTGCATAAAGCCCTTCACCCTGCAAAGTGTAAAATACTTCCTTTATACTGTATTTTTTAAGCGTGTCTGACATGTGCTCAATGCTTCTATGTTCGGTCAAAAATGCAACTCATTGTTGAAATCTGCATCAAAAACACAGTTTTTTTTGCAGCCTGGGCCCAAAACCTGTTCAATGCATTCCAAAATAAATATATTTGACCTCATTTTTTTTGCCAATTATGCTATGATCATCATCGTTTCGGGACGGTTTTTTAAATATTTTACCAGAGGATTTGCAACAGCCATCGCTTTGTATCCTTTTATCATTGTGCGAAAAAAGGAACTCCGGGATAAGCCGTTCCTGGTTTATCATGAAAGAATTCATCTGAGACAACAACTGGAACTCGGGATCATTTTTTTTTACATTTGGTATCTGATCGAATTTTTGATCCGGCTGATATCTTCTTATTCATTTTACCTGGCTTACAGAAACATCAGTTTTGAACGGGAAGCCTATCGCAATGAATCCAATATGCATTATCTCAAAAAAAGAAAATGCTGGAGCTTTGTTTATTATCTTTCAAGATCGTGAAATGAGCATTATAGGAGATCGCATTGCTCTTTATCCAAAAAATTCTGAATCTTGTCCAACATATTGATTGCTTTAAAGGATAATTTATATATTCGCATCCATTATTTAATTATTTAAAAACTAATATTTTGTCAGTACTGATATTTCTTATCGTTTCCTACATCGTTTTGAGCATCAGCTTATATTTTCTGTTTCCCAAAGCCGGAGTTGCCGGTTGGAAGGGATTGGTTCCGGGACTGAATTTTATGGAATGGGCTCAACTGATAGGCCGTAAAAAAGCATATATCTTGTGGTTGTTTTTTCCGATAGTCAACCTGTTTATTTTTGTGAGTATGGCCATTGACCTGGTGAGATCATTCGGCAAATATGGTTTTGTGGATGAAGTGATCACTTTTTTCTATGCTCCCCTTTCTTTCTTCCGTTTGGCTTTTGACAAAAATGCAAAATACATCGGACAGACAGTTTTGCAGGAACGTGAATTTCACAAACAGGTGAAGGAAGCTCGTGCTGCAAAAGATGAAAGGACCTTAAGCAAACTGATGGCTCAGAATCCTTATAAAAAATCAACATTGCGTGAATGGACAGAATCTCTGGTATTTGCAGTTTTTGCAGCCGCATTCATCAGGATGTTCCTCATCGAAGCGTATGTGATCCCGACCCCATCTATGGAAGGTTCTCTGAATGTGGGCGATTTTCTCTTTGTCAGTAAGGCGCATTACGGGATCAGGACACCGATGACCGTCGCCATGGTTCCTTTATTGCACAATCGGATTCCTTACCTGAATAATGAATCATATCTGGCGAAACCTGCATTGCCATACCATCGTTTTAAAGCGCTCGAATCTATTGAAAGAGGTAGTCCTTTCGTTTTCAACTGGCCAGTAGGTGATAGTATTTATCTTACCAGCCAGCGTTCATATGCGGTTTTTCAGGTCAATCAGGATCCCGGGATCATGATGTATGACCGTGAACTGAATGGTAAGGTCAATAATAAGGAGATCATTGTCAGACCGGTAGATAAAAAAGATCACTATATCAAGCGTTGCGTAGCCATTGCCGGTGACACGCTTCAGGTGATTGAAGGGGTCATTTATATCAATGGTGTGAAGCAGAAAGAACCCGAAAATAAGCAAACCCTCTATATGCTCAATAAACCATTGCAGGTCAATAAAAAGAGACTGGAAGAAATGGGCATTGATGAGATGGATGCTGCCATCGATGCCAGAGGTATTGCAGTTGGCTATCATCTGACTTATAAACAAGCTGAACAAATCAATCAGATGAGTCCGAATACACTCAGTCCGGCAGTCAAACAGGTGGATCAGACCTTGTTCCCTTTTGACAGGAAAAATTTTGGTAAATGGTCAGTGGATAATTACGGACCCATTTACATTCCAAAACAAGGAATAACCGTTCCGATTAACATGGAAAATCTGGCGCTTTATAGCAGGATCATCAGTGTTTATGAGCATAATGACCTTGAAGTTAGGGAAAATAAGATTTTTATCAACGGGGCAGAAGCAGACAGCTATACTTTCAGGCAAAATTATTATTGGGCAATGGGGGACAACCGACACAATAGCGAAGATTCAAGGGCCTGGGGATTTGTTCCGGAAGATCATGTTGTAGGTAAACCATTGTTTATCTGGTTCTCTACCAAAAACGGCAAAATGTCCAATGGTATCAACTGGGACAGGATCTTTAAATCTGCCAGCGAATAATATAATAGCATACCGGATCAAAAATGCCTTCAATCGTCTTAGTTTGAAGGCTTTTTTGTTTGTAATGATCATAGAATACTGTCTGTCGTGTCTGCTTTTTTGCATTTATGGAATTACATTAAATTCATTGCTAATGCCACAGGTTTAGATTCACCACATAGGAACATAGAAACATAGGTTCACATAGCAATGGTATATGGATGGGAAAAGTGGAGAATTTGAAGTGTCTGAAGATATTTTTATGCATTAGGACCCTACTTTGTGAGGTTTCCGGAACACATCAAAAATGTAAAAATCTTTTGGATCCACTATTTTTCTTGAGGTTATCATCCTTTCAAAACAGCCAGTGGTTTAAGTTCCGCCAGAATCCTGACCAGGTCTTTCTGATTTTCCATCACCAGGTCAATGTCCTTGTATGCTGATGGCGCTTCGTCCAGGTCTTCTACATCACATATACTGTGTAAAATACCCTGCCGATCCAGATTTTCGATCTCCTTCTTCAGACTCAGTTGACGCTGGGCTTCTTTCCTGCCAAAAACCCTGCCGGCCCCGTGCGAACATGACTGAAAAGATTCAGGATTGCCCAAACCTTCCACAATATAGGATTTGGTACCCTGCGAACCCGGAATGATACCTGTTTCACCTGCTTTGGCGCTGGTGGCGCCTTTACGGTGAACGATCACATTATGTCCGAAATGATGCTCCCATCTGGCATAATTATGCGCAATGTTGATGAAGCGGTCAAAAGAAATTTTGCCCAGCGTTTCGGAAAAAGCCTGCTTTACCCTTTCCATCATCAGTTTCCGGTTGGCCAGTGCAAAATCCACGCAAAACTGCATTTCCAGCAAATAGTTTTTAAAATGGTCTGTATTCATTGGCAAAAATGCCAGTTGCCACTCCTTTTTTATCACAGAATAGTATTTCTGATTTAATTCAATTGCCTTCTGATTGTAATATTCAGCCACTTTATAGCCGATGTTCCTGCTTCCCGAATGGATCATGATCCAGATATGACCATCTGATCCCTGCTGGATTTCCACAAAATGATTGCCTCCGCCAAGCGTACCGATCTGATATAAGGCGCTTTCATATTCCTGACTGACGATTTTCATGCCGGTATCCATTTCCGGCATCAGGTTTTCATCCTGTTTTGTTTCGTGATGATCAAATCCGACCGGGATCAGTGCTTTGATCCTCTGATGAATAACTTTCAGGTCTGCCTTATGGAGCGAAGGTAGTTCAGTTCGCAAAGCGCACATACCGCAACCGATGTCCACGCCAACGGCATTGGGCACCACTGCTTCATGGGTGGCCAGCACGCCGCCGATGGGCATTCCGAATCCTACATGTGCATCCGGCATGATGGCTACATGACGGAAAGCGAAAGGCAGATTGGCTATGTTTTTTGCCTGTTCCAATGCGGCATCATCTATGTCCTGCAACCAGAGTTTGATCGGTTTGTTTTCTGTTGATATGACTTTGACAGGCATTTTTTTTATTGCAAAATAAAGAAAATTTGTAATTATTTAGCTCATTAGTCTTTTAGACTTAAGTCTGTTAGGGAATGATTTATAATAAGGTTCAAACCCGCTGATTCCAGGACAAATTTGGCATTTTCAGCTCAAAGAACACGTTCTTATCCAAGAGTCTCATATTGTTTTGGTTGCCAAATGGTTTTTTGATTCAGCTTCGAATTATTTTTTTATTTTTGTTGTTATATCAAATAATAAGCAATGGCT
>ERZ761607.2535-NODE-2535-length-19543-cov-8.657635_pt1 | contig 19543 bp, 16 predicted proteins | sample MGYA00511164_ERZ761607 | MGnify/ENA primary metagenome ERZ761607 (study PRJEB28899, sample SAMN02445080) | bioreactor sludge metagenome | biome: EBPR sludge | place: Australia: Brisbane, Thorneside Wastewater Treatment Plant | collected 2011-06-22 ... | reverse complement strand
ATATTTCATTAACTGAGTTAATCAAAAAAACCCGAGAGAATAAAATAATAAAGTGTGAAGAGTTTAAAAATATTAAAATATTAATTAATAAAAACGAAAATTCAATCGGAAGAGAAGAATTAAATTTTTTATATGAGGAATTAATTAGAATAATATATTCACTTGAAAACACAAACGAAAAACAATTTTTAAAACTGAATCACTTAAAGGAGTTTTTCGGTAAAAATTATTTTATTTCAAGGGATTCATCAGATATTGATGCAAGTTTATTCAGGTTAACGCTTCTTGCTTGTTTTGATGTGAAGGATTTTGATTTTGCAAAATTATTTTTGGATGAATACAGTAAATTCATTACACTAACCCAAAGAGATGCTATGACAAATCTCGGATATGCTTTTTATTATAACCGTAAAGGTGATTTTGATAAATCGTTATTGTATCTAAACAAAACAGATTTTGTAAAACAAATTTTTGAATATGATGCGAGAATACTATTTATAAGAAATTTTTATGAACTAAATTATATAGATTCATCGCTTGAACAAGTAAAAAACTTTAAAACATTATTGTCAAAAAAAGAAAAAAAAGCCGGGTTGACAATAAGCGAAGAAGCGCACAGAAATTTTTTAACTTATTTTGAAAAATTTATTAAGGATTCTGAAAAATTCGATGAAGAATCAATTATGTTTTATATAGAAAAACTAAATAATGAAAAAAATATAGTTCTTGGAAAATGGCTTTATAGTATTATGACGAATACCGTTACTGAAATACTCAAAACAAAGAATAATAATAAAACGAAAAAATTAAAATCCGCCTGAGAAATTGTTGAATTTATTCTATACACTTGAAATTACAATATTTTAACTTTAATTTTGAAAACACTGAATTAAACATTAAAAATGAAAAATTTAATTAAATCAGTATTTCTACTATCGATTTTCTTATTGAGTATTCAGAATATATACTCACAAAATTTACCATATACTCCTCCCGTTGTAACGATAAATGCAAATTTTAATGGTAATTTGGCGGCATTGGATTTTTATGGAACATATTACAGTGAACAGGATCAGGGAAATTATGGAGCGGTATGGGGAAGAGGTGCATCATTAAATTTCAAGTTTGGGATTGGTAAAAATAAAAGTTTTAGAATTCTTGCAGGATTTGAGTATAACAAAATGATTAATGCGAATGATGACAGTTTTCCATTTTTTACAATTGACCCTAAAAGTCCTGCAACGGATTATGATATTTTTACAGGAGTATTAGGAGGAGAGTATGTAACCAAACCGAGATGCCCTGAGAGATTTTATATAGGGGGCGGATTTACAACTAACAGAATTAGTGCACCTGTTTCCAATAAAAATGGTCCGATTGATCCTGCATACAGATTTGGAATGCAAGTTCACGGTGGTTATGAATATGTGTTCGGGCAAAAAGGAACATTCGGAATAAATATCGGGCTTAAATTCAATTATATGAATTTATTTAATTCAGGTTCTGATCTTTCACCCGGCAATGCTAATCTGAATGATGGAGTCGGGCTTTTTGGATTCAAAAGAAAAATAGCCGTAACAAGTTTAAATTTAGGCGTAGTGTTCAACTTAGGACAAAAACCTTTCCCTACAAAAAAGAGATAATAGATAAATTTAAAATTTAAAAATTAAACAGGAGCATTAATTGCTCCTTTTTTTTGGTATAAGACCATTCATTGAAGGTATAAATTATTATGGGTATATTATATGTTTGTCAAAAAAATTTTAAAATTTCCGGGACACCGTATTATATTTGGCTTCACCTAAAAAAACTAATCCTACCAAACAAAACAAAGCATTTGATAAAATAATTGTCAAAGGTGCAAGAGTACATAATTTAAAGAATATTGATATTGAAATTCCGAGAGATTCACTTGTTGTATTTACAGGTCTATCAGGTTCAGGAAAATCTTCTCTCGCGTTTGATACAATCTATGCAGAAGGTCAGAGAAGATTTATGGAAACACTTTCTGCTTATGCAAGACAATTTATCGGGGGAATTGAAAGACCTGACGTTGATAAAATAGAAGGATTATCTCCTGCAATTTCAATAGAACAAAAAACAATCTCACATAATCCGAGATCTACCGTAGGAACTGTTACTGAGATTTATGATTTTCTGAGATTGTTATATTCAAGATGCGGAACACAATTTTCACCTGATTCAGGAAAACCTGTTACAAGACAAACAATAGATCAGATTTTAGACAATATTTTTAAAGAAAAAGAAGGGACAAGAATTTCAATACTTGCTCCTGTCGTAAAAGGACGTAAAGGAAATTACAGAGAATTATTTGAAGAAATTTCAAATGATGGATTTACTCGAGTGAGAGTTGACGGTGAGATGCTTGAGATAGTTCCTAAAATGCAGGTTGAGAGATTTAAAATTCACGACATTGAAATTGTTATAGACAGAGTTGTGATAAATGAAAAATCAAAGATGAGAATTTTTTCATCAATTGAAACGGCATTGAGATATGGTGAGGGACTGGTAATAATTAATAACGGAAAAGATGACAGGTTATATAATGAAAAACTATCAGATCCTGAAACAGGAAGAAGTTTTTCAGAACCGGCACCAAATTCATTTTCTTTTAACTCTCACTATGGATGGTGTGACGAATGTTTTGGGTTAGGAGAAAAAAAAGAAATTGATCTTGAGAAAGTTATACCTGATATGAATCTATCAGTTAACGAAGGTGCTATAGTTCCTATAGGAAAGCCAAAACAGAACTGGATATATTCATTACTCAGAGGATTATTTAAACATTACAATAAAACTTTTGATGAAAAGTTGAAAGATTTACCTGAAGAATTATATCAATCATTATTACACGGAACGAATTTTAAATTTACTTATGAATATGTTAATTCTATTGGAAAGACAAGTTTATATAACGGCAAATTTAACGGGTTAATTAATTACATTAAACATTTTGAAAAGGATTCGACATCAGAAAGCATAAGACAATGGGCTGAAAGTTTTATGAAAATTGATAAATGTCCGAAATGTAAAGGTGGGAGATTAAAAGAAGATACGCTATGGGTTAAAATTGCCGGGAAAAATATATTTGAAATAACTCAACTTACAATTAAAGAGTGTAAAGATTTTTTTGAATCACTTATTCTTGAAGACAGGCAAATGATAATTGCTTCTGAGATTATAAAAGAAATTAAATCACGTCTGGATTTTCTTTTAAATGTTGGGCTTGATTATCTTTCGTTAAACAGAAGTGCAAAAACACTTTCAGGCGGTGAGGCACAAAGAATAAGACTATCAACTCAGATAGGTTCGCAGTTAACCGGCGTTTTGTATATTCTTGATGAACCATCAATAGGATTACATCAGAGAGATAATATTAAATTAATAAATTCATTAAAACATCTGAGAGATATTGGTAATTCAGTAATTGTTGTGGAGCATGATAAGGAAATGATTGAGTCATCTGATTTTATAGTTGATTTAGGTCCCGGTGCGGGAGAGCACGGAGGAGAAATAGTTTCTTACGGAAATCCAAAAAAACTTAAAGGAAATTCAATTACATCAGATTATCTTTCAAATAAAAAAATTATTCCGATTCCAAAAACAAGAAGACAGGGAAACGGAAATATAATTAAACTCAGAGGTGCGACAGGAAATAATTTAAAGAATGTTGATTTAGATATTCCTTTGGGAAAATTAATTAGCATTACCGGTGTTAGCGGTTCAGGAAAGTCAACACTTATAAATGAAACGCTTTATAAAATTTTATCTTTGAAATTTTTTAAAACACCCGAAAAACCTCTCCCATATAAATCAATTGAAGGAATAACAAAAAAAGAAGACGGAAGATATATAAAATTAGCTGATAAGGTGATAGATATAGATCAGGCACCGATTGGAAGAACACCGAGAAGTAACCCGGCAACATATACAGGATTATTTACATTTATCAGGGATATATATGCAAATTTACCTGACTCAAAAATTCGGGGATATAAAGTCGGCAGATTTTCTTTTAACGTTAAAGGGGGCAGATGTGAAGGTTGTGAAGGTGCGGGGCTTAAAAAAATTGAAATGAATTTTTTACCTGATGTATATGTAACTTGTGACGTTTGCAACGGAAAGAGATATAATTCGGAGACACTTGAAATTAAATACAAAGCCAAATCTATTTCTGATGTTCTGAATATGACTGTTGAAGAAGCATTGAATTTCTTTGACGCAGTTCCAAGTTTAAAGAGAAAGTTACAGACATTATATGACGTCGGATTAGGTTATATTACTTTAGGTCAACAAGCAACAACACTATCCGGAGGTGAAGCACAAAGAGTAAAACTTTCAACTGAATTATCAAAAGTTCAGACAGGGAAAACAATTTATATACTTGATGAGCCGACAACAGGGTTACATTTTGAAGATATAAGAATGTTACTTTTAGTCTTGAATAAACTTGTTGACAGAGGGAATACCGTTATAGTTATTGAACATAATTTAGACGTAATAAAATCAGCAGACTGGATTATAGATATGGGACCTGAAGGAGGAAACGCAGGCGGACAAATAATAGCCGAAGGAACACCGGAAGATTTAGTAAAAAAATATAAACATATTAGCTGGACTGCAAAATATTTAGAAGCAGAATTAGATTAATTTAATCATTGTCAGTTACTAAATTCCCTACTCCGTAATATGCTTTTTTCCCGTTTAAAATTAAAACAATTTCATAATCATATTTATTATCCGACATACCATCTGAACATGAGTTTTCACATTTTTTGATTGTTACAAAAGCAGTATTGCTTCTTGATGATAACCTGAAAGTTGTAATAAAATCTTCTCTCTCACCTTCAACTTTAATTTGATTTACCGTAACAAATTTTATTAACCTTGAATCAATTGTAGAAAACTCCGCGTCATCATCATCAAGAGATAAATTCCAAAAAGGTTCAGTTCCTATTGCATTTAATTCCCAATCAGGTGAGTCGTAAGTAACTTTTGATTGAGAAAAAGAAACTGAAGTTAAAAATAGCATCAGACTAATTGTTAATATGAATTTCATAAGTATTAATTTAAAATTTTATTTAAAAATTTACCTGTATGAGACATTTTATATTTTGCAATTTCTTCAGGACTTCCTTTGGCAACAATATATCCCCCATCATCGCCACTTTCAGGTCCCAAGTCAAAAATATAATCAGCACATTTGATTACATCAAGGTTATGTTCAATAACAACAAGAGAATTTCCGTTCACAATTAATTTTTCAAAACATTTCAAGAGTTTTGCAATGTCATTAAAATGCAGACCTGTTGTAGGTTCATCAAATATAAACAAAGTATTCACACCCGGTTCTTGAAAAGTCAGATGATATGCAAGTTTTACTCTTTGGGATTCACCACCGGAAAGAGTAGCACCGGACTGACCTAATCTAATATATCCGAGCCCAACTTCAGAAAGAACTCTTATTTTATTATAAATTTTCTGATTGTTCTTAAAAAATTCGAGTGCTTCATCCACAGTCATATCTAATACTTCAGAAATATTTTTCTGAATACCTGTAGCCCCCTGGTATTTAACGCTCAGAATATCAGTTTTATATCTTTTGCCTTTACACACTTCACACTCAAGAATTATATCAGCCATAAACTGCATTTCAATTTTAATAATTCCAGTTCCTTCACAGGTTTCACATCTACCGCCGGGAACATTAAAAGAAAAATATCCCGGAGTGAAACCATTTTTTTTAGAAGCAGGCAGATTGGAATATAATTCCCTGATTACATCGAATGCTTTTATGTATGTGACAGGGTTTGATCTCGGACTTTTACCGATAGGTGACTGATCAACAATCTCAACATTTTCAATATTATTAATGCCTTCTATAGAATCAAACTCACCAATTTTTTCCGAGTATAGACCATCCATTTTTCTTTTCAGACCACCAAATAAAATATTATTTATCAATGTTGACTTACCTGAACCGCTTACACCTGTTATGCAAACGAACATATTAAGAGGTATGCTTACATCAATATCTTTTAAGTTATTTTCCCTGGCACCTTTAATATTTATAAACTTAGTATTCTCTGTTATTTTTCTTCTTATTTTAGGAACATTTATAGAAAGTTTACCGCTCAGATATTTTCCAGTAAATGAATTTTTATCTTTTAGAATTTCTTTGTAAGTGCCTTGAAATATTTTTTCCCCCCCAAGCTCACCTGCAAGTGGTCCGATATCAATAATCTGATCAGATGTTTTCATCATATCAGAATCATGTTCAACAACAATTACAGTATTTCCGATATCTCTCAGAGATTTCATTATGTTAATTAATTTTTCATTGTCTCTCGGATGAAGACCTATAGACGGTTCATCAAGGACATAGATAGAACCTACTAATGATGAGCCGAGAGAAGTGGAAAGATTAATTCGCTGAGACTCACCACCTGATAAAGAATTGCTTAATCTATCGAGTGTAAGATATGTTAAACCGACTTCTACAAGATATTTTAACCTTGAAGTTATTTCTTCTATGATACGTCCGGAAATTTTAATTTCAGATTCAGGTAAAATTAAAGTATTAAAAAAATTATACGCCTCATTAATTTTCATTCTCACAATATCAAATATATTTAATCCGTTAATCTTAACATATAATGCTTCCTTTCTTAATCTTGCACCGCCACAAGATCTGCAAGTTGTATATGCTCTGTATTTATTCAGAAAAACTCTGTAATGTAATTTATAAGCCGCTTCTTTTTCAATCTGTTTAAAAAATTTATAAATGCCTGAATATTTTTTTCCTCCGTTAAAAACAAAATCTAATTGAGATTTATTCAGTTTTGAAAATGGGATATGTATATCTACATTATAATTATCCGCTTCATTAATTAAGTCAGTAAGATGTTTTGTATGTTTTGGAGTTGTAAATGGTAATATAGCACCTTTAAAAATTGATTTCTTTTTATCCGGTATTACTAAGTCCATATCAATATCCATAGTTTTACCAAATCCCTGACAACTTTCACATGCTCCATAAGGATTATTAAAAGAGAATAGTCTTGGTTCCGGGTCTTCAAATTTTATCCCGTCTCTTTCGAGGTAATAATTATAACTAAAGTCTTCAAAATCATCTGAATTATTTTTAAATACTCTAATTACGGCATATCCGCCTGATTCTTTGTAGGCAAATTCAATTGCGTCATTAAATCTTGAAATTGATTCCCTGTCGTTTGGTTCAAAGTTTAATCTGTCAGTGATTATTCCAATATACTCATCATTAGTAGTATTAATAATTTTTATTAAATCATCTACACTATAATCATTTAAATCATATAATACATTTTTGATTAAAATTTTATAATAACCTGAAGTTTTTAATTCATTAAACTTTAAGTGTAATTTATTAACATCAGAAAAATAAAATTTATAAAAAATAAAAATTTTTGTTTTCTGTGAATCAATTATATTAATTATATCTTCAATGATAGATTCAGGTGAATCTTTTGTTACAATTTTATTACTGACCGGTGAAAAAGTTTTTCCGATTCTTGCGAACAATAATCTTAAATAATCATAAATTTCAGTTGAAGTTCCAACAGTAGAACGGGGGTTTCTTGTTTTTGTTTTCTGTTCAATTGCCATAGAAGGAGCCAAACCGGAAATGTGATCAACTAAAGGTTTGTTCATTCTTTCAAGAAATTGTCTTGCATAAGAAGATAGAGATTCAACATATCTCCTCTGACCTTCGGCATAGATTGTATCAAAAACTAAAGATGACTTTCCGGAACCGCTTACTCCCGTAACAATAACAAGTTTATTTTTAGGAATATCAAGATCAACATTTTTTAAATTGTGTTGTCTGGCACCTCTTATAATAATAAAATTTTTAGGATCAGGTAATTTATTGCCGGATTCAGTAACCGGTAAAGTTTTCTTTTTGGGCATTTAATGTAAAACAGGAAATAAATTTTATCAAACCTTAAAAATACCGAAAATAAAAATGAGAAGAAGTGGAATAAATAATAAGACGGAAAGATGTGCTAATCTTATAAATTATATGTTCATAGATAAAACTTTTTCAGAAATTATCTTGCCGAGTTTTAACTGTTCACCAGGTTCAAGGTGAAGCCCGTCAATTTCCGACACCTTTACATAGTCAGCGGAGTTGATAATTGGTATAGCAAATAAATCACAAACTTTTTTATAATTCTCATATAATTTTAAAGATTCAGATTCATTTCCCGCAAAAGACATTGACATAAATTCACTTAATTTTCCTATTGGTGGAGGAGAGATAACTAATATTTTTGGAGGTAAAAAATTATATCCGCTATTATTAAACAAAACCAATCGGATAAGCGAAAATAAACCCCAAGCCGATTTTTCAGCATCAGCATTTAGAGATTTATTCATATCATTTATACCAAGAAAAAAAATTACCAGATTTAATGGTGAATGAGATTCTAAAATCATTGGCAAAGAATCAGCACCGCTTCTATATGGAAGAAACGGAGAATTAAAACAAGTTGTTCTTCCCGGTAATGATTCAGTTATAACCTGATAATCTGAACCGAGATTTTTTTGAAGTTCGCCTGTCCAGGTTTGGTCAGGTTCATATCTTGACCAGTCTGAAGGATTTAATCCCCAAGTTAGAGAATCACCATAACATAAAATTCTTTTCATAAAATTGAAACTTTTAAACAAAATATATATTTAATATTAAACGGACAATTAACTAAATAATAAATCAGCAACCCGAAAAAGCCCTTTGGGGTTCATTTTTGAGGTTTTTTTATGGAATGATTTAGTTATTGTTAACCGTGAAACTTAAAAAAACATTAAATGAAAAAAATCTTTACACTCTTTTTGTTCGTATTTATCTGTAGTTTTGCTGTTAATTCATATTCACAGACTTACACAGATTACACATGGGATTCACAATCATTAAAATTTAAAATCCCAAATACTTTTGAAGTAACTGATAACAACAGTGAAAAATTTTCAGCAGGTGACAATTTAATTTGGCTTACAATTTATCCAAAAACCGGAAGTGCATTAAAATACAGTGAAATGATTAATATGCTTACTTCATGGGCAAAAGAAAATGATGTATATGCTTACGGTACAGTTAAGACTGAAACTAATTTCAATGGTTTCTGGGGAGTATATCTTGACGGTAAATTAGCAAGCAATGACTTACCTGTTTACTGTGCGATGTTTGTACATCCTGATTATCCAAGTCAGTATTATTATGTTTGGATTAATTATAATGCGGATGATATCAGCACAGCAGAAGATATTTTACTAAGCATTAAACCAATGAGATAAAAATCCGGATGATTAAATTTCTGTTAACCGTATTATTATTTATAACACTTACACAAAGTTCAGTTTTTTCACAGGAGTTATTTATGAATTCTCCTGCTGCTGCGAATATTTCAAAAGGAAGACTTGAAGTAAGAAACAACGTGATGGCTTATGATGATTTCAGATATTATCATAACGCAGTGGAAGTGAATTACGGTGTGACAGGAAGATTAACAATGTATAATCATTTTTATTATACATTTAGTGACGGATATAAATTTATAGGTGATTATGAGCCGATGTTCAGATACAGGTTCAAAGATATTGACGGAAAGAATTCCCATCTGAGATTCGCAGGTCAGATGGGTTTTCGTATTCCGGTTGACTCAAGATCAATTGCCGGAAATGAAGTTGAATATGAATTACATCCCGGACACAAGATTAAAGTATTTAATTTTATAAATGATTTGACAGTTCCTATTATTGATTTTCACACCACTGATAATTACACGCTCCGTTCAGATATTATCGCTACAGGACTTTTTCACAAGTTAGCCGTTTCAGGTCATATGGGTTATAATCTTAATTTTGCTCAGGATAATTTTAAATTCGGTAATTACTGGGATTTCGGATTATCCTTCGGATATTTATTAATCCCAAAAGAATATGAAAGTTATGATCAGGTGAATTTAAATTTATATGTGGAAAACAAAGCGTGGTTTTTCGAAAAAAATAAATTCTTAGATCAAACGATAATAAATTCAGGTGGTTTCAGAATGGATACTTATGTGGGACTTCAATCAATTTTTTATTCCACGTTCATAGCAGAAGTAGGTTACAAAATTCCCGTACATTCAAACGAATATACCGAAACAAAAATTGAAACAAGACCGGGTGCCTGGCAATTCAGTCTTCGTTATTTATTTTTTCTCTGATTTACTTACCAAATTTTAACTCTATTTTCTACCGGCAACGCAATTGGTGCATTGTCAGGAATATTAAATGCTTCGTAGAAAGGCTTGAAGTGTAATAAAGGTGCAACCCCTCTAACAACTCCGGGAGAATGCGAATCTGTTTTCAATTGCAATCTTAAACCATCATCAGTTATAGTGTTTCTCCAGATAGTAGCCCAAGAAATAAAAAATCTTTGCTGAGGAGTGAAACCATCAATCAATTCCGGCTTCTTATTTTTTAATGATTTTTCCAATGCATAATAAGCAAGAGACATACCTCCGATATCAGCAAGGTTTTCACCTAAAGTCAATTCACCGTTTACCGCTGATGAATCAATAACGATGATACTGCTGTAATGATCGACAACCTTATCGGCAAGTTTATTATATCTTTTATTATCTTCAGGAGTCCACCAGTCATTCAAATTACCGTCAGCATCAAATTTTCTTCCTGCATCATCAAATCCATGTCCAATTTCATGACCTATAACTCCACCGATACCTCCATAGTTAACGGCATCATCAGCATTAGCATCAAAGAAAGGAGGCTGTAGTATTCCAGCAGGGAAAACAATTTCGTTTTTTGTTGCACTGTAATAGGCATTTACAGTCTGCGGATTCATTCCCCATTCATAAAGATCAACCGGTTTACCAATTTTATTCATCATTCTTCTGAAATTAAACTTGCGTGATTCAATAATATTATCAACGAGAGAATTTCTGTTTATATTCATCGCTGAATAATCTCTCCAAACGTCCGGATAACCAATCTTAACTTTGAAAGTTGATAATTTTCTTAATGCCTGTTCTTTAGTTTTATCTTCCATCCAATCAAGTTTATTAAGACTTTCTCTCAAAGCATCTTTAATATTATCAACCATATTTAAAATTTTGGATTTAGATTCAGGCGAGAATGCTTTTGCAACATATAACTCACCTAATGCCTCGCCTAAACTTCTGTTAATAACTCCAAGTGATTTTTTCCAACGTGGTTCCTGCTCTTTTATACCTGAGAGAAAAGCAGAAAAGAAATTAAAATTTTCATTTACAAATTCTGAACTTAAAAATTCAGCGAAACTATTCAATACTTTCCATTTCAGATATAATTTCCAGTCCTCTGTCAAATTTGAATTAAATAAATCATTAAGGAATGCATAGAAGCGAGGTTGCCCAACGTTAGTGCCGTTTGAGAATGAATTTTCATTCAGACCTGTTTCATTAAAATACACATCCCAGTTTACAGAAGGACTTAAAGATTTAAATTCAGATAAATTCATTTTGTGATATGTAGAATCCGGATTTCTTTGAGTTACTCTGGACATATATTTTTCCGCAAGCATTTTTTCGAAGTTGAAAATTTTATTGGCATCAGTAAGAGCAATTTCATCATCTACACCTGTAAGAATCAACATTTTAGATATGTGATCAATATATTTTTTTCTTATTTCTTCTGATCTTTTATCAGTTGAGAGATAATAATCTTTATCGGGTAAAGTTAGTCCTCCCTGATAAAACATAGGGATAACATTCGAACTGTTCCTTGCATCTTGCGAAGCAAAAAATCCGAAAGAGTTGCCGATTCCCATCTGATGTAAGTATCCGATTATTTTAATAAGATCATCATTATTTTTAACCGAATTAATTTTTTCAAACAACGGTAATAGCGGAGTGAATTTCAGATTTTCAATTTTAACCGTATCCATTGCAGTAAAATATAAATCACCTAACTTTTGTTTGTTTGTTCCTAACGGAGAATTAGAAATCATTGCTTCTTCTAAAATGCTTATAAGAAGTGATTCATTAGATTTTGTTATTTCACTGAAAGCACCCCAGCGGCTGTATTCGGGTGGAACAGGATTATTTTTAATCCAGTTTCCGTTTGCAAATTTATAAAAATCTTCCGCAGGATTTACAGATAAATCCATATTATCCAAAGAGACGCCTTTAACTTTCACAATATTATTGGAAGATTGAGAAAATAAATTTGTTACGAAACAAATCAAAAAAATTACGGCAAAAATATTTTTCATTTTAAAATTATTAGGTTGTTAAATTCTGATGATATAAAAATTAACCTTAATTCATAAAATTTAAAAGTTTAATATTTAGCATTGAGATTAAAACGAATCATTTTTAAATTTAATAAATAACCATTTAGATTATGAAAAAAGTTATATTTACATTTTTATATGTTTTTACATTGATAAACATTTCAAATGCTCAAATGTGGAATCAAAGACTTAATGGAAGAAGTGTTTGGTCTTTAGCAAAGGCACCACAGCCGAACGTAATATATGCAGGCGGATTAACCGGAGCAAACTCGAGAATTTGGAGATCCAGTGATTTAGGATTCAGTTGGGATACTATTTATACCGGGACAGGGCAGACTATGTGGGATATTGCATTCGATCAAAATGCGAATATGTATGTTGCAAATTTTTCAAATGGATTATTAAAATCAACCAATAACGGAACAAGTTTTGAAGTTATACCAGTTTCTCAATTTAATAATAAAAATCCTCAAGGTGTAGAATGTGGCAATGCGGGATATGTTTATGTCTCAACAGCACAGGGATTTTTTATGAGTTCAAACGGAGGTGCTAACTGGAGTGAAAGTGCGACATTGGTTGGGAATAATTGTTTACCAATTGTTGTGGATAAAGACAGTTCAAATATAGTTTATGTAGGTGTAACTTCTGCGGGAGGATTAGGAATTGGTTTTTACAGGTCAACAGATTTTGGTGTTACTTTTGGAGCAAATTTGAATCCCGGTAAAAATGGTTATGGGATTATTCAACTACCTATTAATGGTGATTTATATATGATTACAACAACTTCTCCTTATAATTTTGACAGGTCAACAAATAAAGGGTTATCTTGGTCAACCGTTTCAAATGCACCGAATGCTATGCGGGGAATAGCGTGGGGAGTTGATGGATTTTTTATAGGAGGCAACGGAGGTGTTTTTGTTTCTACAAGTTTAGGAATGAGTTGGAGTAATTTTAATTTCACATCATCTGCAACACCGGTTATGTATTCATTTCCATATATCTATACAGGGACAAGCGGGAGTAGTGGTGGAGTTTGGTTTACTTCTTGGCCACTTATTAATATACAACCAATAAATAATATCATACCTGAAAAATATGAATTGAAACAAAATTATCCTAACCCGTTTAATCCTGAAACAAAGATAGAATTTTCAATACCCGGTAAAACAAATGTTAGAATTATAGTTTATGATTCAAAAGGAAGTGAAGTTGCGAAATTATTACAACAGGAATTAGGAGCAGGGATATATTCTGTTAATTTTGAAGGTAAAGGATTGAATTCAGGAATTTATTTTTACAGAATTGAAACGGATAAATATTCGGAAGTTAAAAAAATGGTGTTATTAAAATAAAAATTTAGACAAATAAAAAATTTTTAATTTCCTTTTGAAATTTTTTGTGAGTTTTATAATGCAAAGTCTGTAAACCAGTTTTTGAAGCAGAGATAATATTATCTTTCATATCGTCAATTAATAAAGTTTCATCCGGATTCAAATTATATTTATTGATAACAAAATTAAAAATTTTAGACTGAGGTTTCATCATTGCAACTTTGTAAGATAAAATCCTGTATCTGATGTTAGAAATAACGGGAAAGTTTTTTGTTATAAATCCGAAATGTGCAGAATCAGTATTAGAGAGCAAATATATTTTTTGTTTATCCTCTTCCACAATTTTTTCAAGAAAACTTAACATTGGCGAATTTTCCCAAAAAATATCTGAATAGAGAAAAATAAAATCTTTATATCCCGTTTTCAGGTTAAATTTTTTTTTTAAAATTTTGAAAAATTCCTTGTGATTAATTTTACCTGTGGCGAGTTTTGTATCAAGTTTTTTTTCATTAATAAATTTAACAAATTTTTTAAGGTTTAAATTTTTTTCAAGTCTCGATAGTCCGTCATAAAAATACCAAAAGTCAAAAAAGATAAGTGTATTGCCTAAATCAAAAATAATATTTTTAATTTTCTTTTTTTCCAAAATCAGAGAAAAGTTTTCTCTATTACTTTTAGGTTATCATCAAGTTTATAAAGAATAGGTTTACCGGTAGGAATTTCAGTTTCTAAAATTTCTTCTTTTGACAGATTTTCAAGATACATCATCAATGCTCTCAAGGAATTTCCATGAGCAGATATGATTACATTTTTCCCAGCTTTTAGTTCAGGCTCTATCACTTTATGATAATAAGGTAAAACTCTGTCGGCTGTATCTTTTAGACTTTCACCGTTTGGTGGAGGCACATCAAAACTTCTTCTCCACATTTTTACCTGCTCATCACCGAATTTTTTTCTCGTTTCATCTTTATTTAATCCCTGAAGATCACCATACATTCTTTCGTTTAATGCTTCATCTTTTGTAACCGAAATATCATTTTGATTAATTTTATCAAGAATTATATCAAGAGTTCTGTTTGCTCTTTTTAATGCGGAAGTGAAAGCAACATCAAACTTGTAATTTTTTAAATTATCCGCAGCCAGATTTGCTTCTTCAATTCCTTTATCAGATAAATCAACATCAATCCATCCTGTGAATTTATTTTCAAGATTCCAAAGAGACTGACCATGTCTTACGATAACGAGATTAGGCATATTTTATATTTATTTATTTTTCCATTTAATAGAACATCCCATTGAAGGTATCTGTTCAAATTTTATTTCTTCATCATTAAGCAAGTGATTAATTGCTTTTTCAAGATCCTTTTCGGATACGGCATTTTCATCTTTCCAGTTATCATCAATTCTACCTTTATATTTTAATTTTCTATTTCCGTCGTAAACAAAAATATCAGGAGTGCAAACTGCATCATAAGATTTAGCAATTTCCTGAGTTTCATCTATCAAATACGGAAAAGATAATTTATATTTTTCGGCGAACTTAATCATATTTTCAAAAGAATCTTCAGGATATTTTTCTGTATCATTGGGATTAATTCCAACAAATCTTACACCTGAATTATAATATCTGTTCTGTAAATCAACGAGTCTGTTCATTATTGCTTTTACATACGGACAATGATTACAAATAAATGCTATAACTGTTACATTTGCACCGTCTAAATATTTATCGGAAAAAAATTTACCGTCTATACCTTTGAGATTAAAAGGAATCAGGTCAGAATCGAGTTTTAATTTATTTCCGTGCAACAGCATTAAAAATTTTCCTCTTCGTCTTCATCTTCTGCAACTTCAGGATGAAAATCTTCATAAATAAAATTTATATGACTGTGAGGTTTTTTTACATCTTCAACAGATTGATTCATAATTTCTTCCGTAACAAATCTATACATTTCTGTCAGGGGATAATCATTCTGAAAATGTATTACAATGTTTTTTTCATCTAAAAGACAAATAAGTTTTTTGTATTCATCTTTTAAAGATTCTTTATCCAAGTCAGTTAATTTTTTTAACTTTGGTTTTCCTATTTTGTCAAAGACTTTAATAACTTTGGCACCTTTTAATTCTTTGTCATGTTCTTCAACAAAATGTTTAAACTCTTCTTCTGCTTCATCTTCATCAATTTCTTCAACAAAAGTATCTTCTTCATATTCATCATCAATTAAATCAAAATGCTCCACATTACCTTTAGATACTGTCTTTTCATCATCGTCATCTTTTCTTTTTTTAGAGATTTCTTTTTTAGATGATTTAGGTTTATTTGTTTTATTTTCCTTTTTTTTATCAGACATATTTTAGTTCGGAATTAAATTTTTAATAAAATCGAAAAAGTTTGTTCATAGGATTAATTATATTTATTTTACAAAGATAAAAACATTAATATTGATTTCAAATTTATTAATAATTCATTTTAAAATAAATTTTTAAAAAAAACAATATAAACAAAAACGATTGGAGTGACAAATATTAAAGAGTCGAATCTATCTAACACCCCTCCATGTCCGGGGATAATGTGAGATGAATCTTTAACATCATTATATCTTTTCAAAAGAGATTCAAATAAATCCCCTATTTGTCCGAATACTCCTGCTATCAATCCGATAGCTATTGCATCATAAATAAAAATTTTATCGGGAAACAGAAAATGAAAAACAAAAGATGCAACCAAAGTGGCTATCAATCCTATTAAAGAACCTTCAATCGTTTTCTTGGGACTAACTGATGAGAGTTTATGTTTCCCGAATTTTTTGCCTCCGAAATATGCAAAAGTATCACAAACCCAAACGAGAATCATTATATAAATAACAAAATTAAATATCGGATTGTTCACAAGAGAATTCATTAAAAGGAACGGGATAGTAACATATATAAACCCAAAAACAGAAAGAATCAGATTAAACGGGTTGAGTTGTTTTCGTCTGAAAATTTCAAGTGTTGCCAATAAAGGGAGATATAATAAGAATAATAAATAAAAATTTGATACATCAAAATAATATAAAACGATTAAGCATAATGATAATAATATACTCACAATTTTGAACGGACGTGAATTATTTTTATCAAACAAAGTAAAAAATTCCCAAAGAGCAATTGCACAGGTGATTAAAGAGAAAATAAGGAAAAATATTCCGCCTTTAAGAATAACAAAAACCAAGACCGGAATTCCGATTAATCCAGTTAATATTCTTTTTGTATTTTCAGACAATCTGTTCCTTCTTTTTTAAGTTCATTATAAATTTAAAAAGAATCAGAAAAATAATTAAACAAACAATTCCGGTAATAATAAAATAAATTTCATCAGAACCGGAAAGATCTTTTGTGAAATCTTCTTTGCCATAGAGATAATAAGCGAGAGCGGCAATAAAATTATTCAGGAAGTGACAAATGATTGCCGGATAGATACTGTCAGAAACGACAGTAATAACGGAAAGAAATACTCCCAGCAATATCAACGGAATTAAATTTATCGGTTGAAAATGAAACATCGCAAACAGAACACCTGTCAAGACACATGCCTTAAACCAGGATAATGCTCTTTCAAAATTTTTAAGAATTAAACCTCTGAATAAAAACTCTTCACAGATTGCAGGAGTAACAGCGATTACAAATACGACTCCGATAAATTCAAATAATGAACCTGCATTGATTATACTAATGGTAAATTCTTCGAGTTGTTTAAAAATCTCTTGAGTTTGTGTATAAATGTCAGAAATACCGGGAATAGCAAGTAATAATTTTTCTTGTAAATAAATTATTACCTGAAGTGAAGGCTGAATTAAGATTATACCTAAAACACTCAACAGGAGAATATTTATTGGAGGTGCTTTTAACCTAAAAACTTCAGAAGTTTTATTTCCCTGTAGAATACTTAACAGTATGGCAGGAAATAATAAAAACATAAATTGAGAGAACGAAATTAAAAATCTCATAAGCACTACATTGGAAGAATCAATTTTTATATCTCCACCTGTTGCTATAAATGTTATCAATGCACCAATTACCTGATAAGAAATAAATACTACTATCAAAACTATACATACAAACAATACAGGATTGACATTTGCAAAAGGTGCTTTTTTAATTTCGTTTTCCAAAAGAAATATTAAATTTACATAAGATTTAAAAAAGTAATAAATAATTAAAGTTAAATAATTAAATATTTCTAAATTTAAATTTTATTAAAAATTAAGAATATTGTATCAATGAACGATAATTATAATTACACAACCCGGCAGGATAACGAAAATATTTATCAGACTATAAAAAGAAAAGATAATTACTTTCTGCATATTTTGCTTTTTGTTTTAACTTTTTTATCAGTAACACTCGGAGGTGTATTCTGGGCAGGTCAAGATCCGTTTCAACTTTTGAATTTCACATCAGGATTATTATATGCTGTTTTAATAATAACTGTCATATCATTTCATGAATTCGGACATTATTTTGCCGCTAAAATTCATAAAGTAGATGTAACATTACCTTATTACATTCCTTTTCCTTTTATTATGTTAAATCCATTCGGAACGATGGGAGCAGTAATAAGAATGAAATCCCCTGCATACGACAGAAAGGCACTGTTTGATATTGCGATAGCAGGACCAATAGCAGGTTGGATAGTGTCGGTAATTTTTTTAATAATCGGTTTTCTAACCCTGCCTTCGATAGATTATTTATATTCAATACATCCTGAATATGAAACCGAAGGAGTTAAGGTAGGTGGGTTCAGTTTTGGATATAATATTGTATTTTGGATTTTAGAAAAAACATTAACTTCATCACCGGGAGTATTTATGCCACCGATGAATGAAGTATATCATTATCCATTTTTATGTGTCGGTTGGTTTGGGCTTTTAATCACAGCATTAAATATGATGCCTGTAGGTCAACTTGATGGCGGACATATTGCATATGCAATGTTCGGAAAAAATCACAAGTGGCTTGCATATACAACATTCGGATTATTGCTTTTTTTTGGTTTACTCGGGCTATTACCATTTTTTGGAATTAACTCTTCAGTTGGATCTGTGAACTGGCTACTTTGGGTTATCCTGATTGCATTAATAATAAAAATTAAACACCCTGATACTGTAACTAATTTTCATGAACCACTTACAAAAGGTAGAATTATACTCGGCTGGATTTCTTATCTGATATTCATAATTTCATTTTGTCCTGTTCCGTTTACGGGAGATTTTTAATTCCAATTACTCCATACATTCTTCCTGAATTATTTCTGTCTCTTCTGTATGAGTGCAGAAATTCTTTGTTTTCAAAAGTGCATAAATTTTCAGATTCCAAATTAAGGATTTCAACATCACAAGATTTAATCTGAAAGATGACTTTAGATTTCAAATCAATAAAATATTTATTTTTATTCGCATCATAAATTTTAAATTCATCTTCAAATAAATCAGCAACATCTTTATCAACTTCAAAGTTTTTTTGTGAGATACACGGGGGTAAGTAAACATCAAACTTTAATTTTTCATTTGGATATTTAGTTTGAATATTCCTGATTGTTTTTTCTGTTATATTTAGTGATGTTCCTTTCCAACCTGAATGAATACCGGCGATAATTTCTAAATTAGGTTCATAAAAAAAAACGGAAGCACAGTCTGCGACACTTACAGTTAAATATATGTCTTTTTTATCAGTCCAAACTGAATCACACTCACCTGAAAATCCCGGGTTATCAACATATTTTACAATGTCTGAATGAATCTGTTTTTGAAAATTTATTCTTTCGTTAGGAATTTTGAGATTTGAAAAAAATATTTTTCTGTTTTGTTCAACATTTTCTTTTTTATCACCCGTATTA
>ERZ761607.2532-NODE-2532-length-19549-cov-6.180671_pt1 | contig 19549 bp, 19 predicted proteins | sample MGYA00511164_ERZ761607 | MGnify/ENA primary metagenome ERZ761607 (study PRJEB28899, sample SAMN02445080) | bioreactor sludge metagenome | biome: EBPR sludge | place: Australia: Brisbane, Thorneside Wastewater Treatment Plant | collected 2011-06-22 ... | reverse complement strand
GGCTGGTTTTTAGTGCGCAAAATAATACCACGAAGGGGCGAGAATCGTCAACAAAAAGAGCCGAGGACTTCGGCTCTTTTGCTTATACGTGCGCGGTGACTTTGGCTTCCAGTTTATCTTTTGGTTGAAAACCAGTCATGCGTTCTTTGATTTCGCCGCCTTTGAATAACATTAAAGTAGGGATTCCCATCACGCCATATTGCATCATGATGTTGGGGTTTTGGTCGGCATCCAATTTGACGACTTTGACCTTGCCCTCCCATTGACCTGCAAGTTGCTCAACAATAGGTGCAATCATTTTACAAGGCTGACACCAATCCGCAGTGAAATCTACCAACACGGGTAAATCGGCACTGATTACTTCTTGTTGAAAATCCTGTTCAGTTACATATTTGACGTTGCTCATTTGAACCTCCAGCTTTACAGACGATTTATAGATTATCTTAATTACGTTGACGAGCCTACTTCCCCGTGTTAGAATGCAACCCGCCTAAATAATGGGCGCGTAGCTCAATGGTAGAGCAGCGGCCTTTTAAGCCGTTTGTTGAGAGTTCGATCCTCTCCGCGCTCACAAAAAAGACTCCACAGATGGAGTCTTTTTTCGTTTTACCAAAGAGAAAAATCTCAGTGAACTCTGCGTTCTCTGTGGCTAATAGATTTATTTCTCATCGTCCTCATCGAATTCATCTTCATCAAATTCTTCGAGGTCGTCCTCATCATTGAGTGAGAGTAAATCAAATTCATTCAATTCTTCGTTGAAATCTAAATTTTCTAAGGCATCTTCTAAAAATTCAATGGCTTCTTCATCTTCTGTGTTTTCGAGCAAGTTGAGGATGTAAATCCGCGCATCTTCACCGCCGATTTGTGACAATGACCAAATTGCGGCAGAGACGACGTCATCATCCTCTTCTTCATCTTCTAGCATTTGGAGCATGATGGGTGCGGCTTCTTGAATGCCGAGTTCGCCTGCCGCTTCTGCCGCGGCAAAACGGATGCGTGGGTCAGTGTCTAGTAATTTGCTGACGACGCTATCATTCCAGACGTTATCATGTGAACGTCCCATGGCGCGTAAGGCCGAGGCTGTCCATGCGGGGTCTGAGCGTTGATAAGCAGACTCAATAATATTCATCATTTCTTCACGGGATGAATAACCAAGTGACTCTAATGCTTTTCTTCTTAATGATGGATTATCTTCACTGCGGATAACTGAAATTAAAGCATCTTCAACTTCATGCTGAATGTCAGAATCTAATTCTTCTAACTCGCCAAGCAACACAAATTCACCGAGTACGTTCGCCGCTTCCATGCGTGGAGCGAGGTCGGCGTCGTTAAGAAAAATGTTGAGGAATGAATCAACAAGTTTGGGGTCGTTTGATTCGGCGAGTAATCCAATAGCACGGGCACGGATTTCTGAATCTGAATCATCTAATAAGGCTTTGCCGATTTCTTCATACGAAACGAGCGTATCTGAATCAAGATGAGATAAAAGATTGTCGAGCAGAAGCAGTTTGCGGTTAGGTGTGACGCTTTTCCAGACATCCAAAAACAGGCGCAAAGATTTTGGGTCTAAATCTGAATAATAGCTGAGATGATTTTGCGGAATCTCTTTTTTAGAATCCAGCAAATGATCTAACACCGATTGAAAATCAAGTTCTGCCATTTATGGAACCAATTGTGCAGGGTTGACGAAATCCATGACGTTGACGAATATCATCAAGCCGATGAGTAATAACATAGCAATGCCATTGACTGCATTTTCCCATTCCATGGGAATTCGTTTTTTGAAAAAGATTTCTGGCAATGTAAATAAAATTCTTCCGCCATCTAAAGCAGGGATTGGGAATAAATTAAACACACCGAGTGAAATGCTCAGCACACCAATTAAATTTAATGTGTAATTGGTTGGGCGCGGATTAGGTGCACCAGTAGTTTGCGTTTGAGTGGCTTCTTGCCTGCTAGTGACATCTTCTTCGACTGAATAATTGAACAAATCATAAATTCCTTTGAAGCCGATAAAGCGTGCTTCATCAGATGAAATAGCACCTTGAATTAATGCAACTGGAAGATACACAATAGTGGCGGCTTGAACTGCTGTGATGGTTACACCACCTGTTACACTTTCAATCAATGTTGCTGGGCGAGTTGGTGTTGCGAGTGCAACACCCATTGCACCTTCTTGAGCCGTGCGGCTTGAAAGTGGCGTTGCAGTTAAAGTTATTTGTTCGCCGTTTCGTTCGATTAATACTTCAACTGGTTTATCAAGATTTTCTCGAATGAGCAAAATAGCCGGTTGAATTTCAGTCACCGATTGACCATTGATGGCAAGCAAAACATCGCCATCTTGCATACCGGCTTGTTGTGCAGGTGAATTTTCTGCAACGGTTTCAATCAAAATTTTGCCCGGCACTGGTACGCCAGAAGATGCAATCAAAATTGAAAACACAATTACAGCTGTAAGTAAATTCATTAATGGTCCAGCAACCAAAACCACCAAACGCTTCCATGGGCTTGCAGAAGCGAGTCCGCCGGGCACGTTCGGGTCGTTTTCACCTTTCGGGCGAATGAACCCGCCCAACGGCAACGCATGAATCGTAAATTCAGTGCCTTGCCATTTGCCGAGGCTCACCAATTTGTAAGATGGCAATCCAAAACCAAATTCTTCTACTTCAATTTTTGCCCAACGCGCCGCAATAAAGTGCCCTAACTCATGCACGAAAATCATCAAGCCGAGTGCAAAAAAGAAAACTAAAAACGATATCATTATTTTTTTCCTTTATTTCGTAATGACAAGATTATATCTGCAAATGGAATTGAAGAAGTTAAAATTTTATTAGATGAAATGCCCGCCTCTTTCTTAGGTAAACCTGATTCTGCTTCGGAGACATTTCTCTTATCCCCATCCCCGCGCTTAACCTTTTGTAGTTAAAGAGTTCTCGCCCCGCCCCCAACCCCAGCGACTAAAACATCTTTAACGCCATTTAATTCTCTTAACTTTTTCTCAACTTCTTTAGCATATTCACCCAAACACAACACATGCACATTCGCACCTGCATCCACTGTATAACCAACGGGTAAACCACTTGAACGCCACTCACGCACTTGATGAAAAATCTCAACAGTAGATGCTTGCCAATACATCAATGGCGGATTTGAAGTCATCATCACCGAATGCATCATATCTGAATCATGTTCAATGATATTTGCAAATGCTTCAAAATCTTTTTTCAAAATTGCATTTCGACAAATATCCAATCTACGAGTTGTATCTGCAACTCTCGCATCCTGTAACGGACTTGTCCCTGCAATGGCATGTCCTTCTGTGGAACCAGTTTTTTTATGTGCCGAACTGACCACTGCAATACAATCCACTAAATTCCAATGATTCACATCTGCAATCGAAAATGCAAAAGAATCTTCTTCACTTTTTCCCATTTGCCATTCCACAAATCCACTTGGGATAGAACGAGAAGCAGAACCAGAACCTCGTCTTGCTAATTTTGATAATTCACTTTCGCTTAAATTTAATCCCGCCGCCTTACTTGCTGACAATGCCAATGCCGCAAATGCCGCCGCGGATGATGCAATCCCTGCACCTGCTGGAAAATTATTTTCACTCGTCACTTCTGCTTTTTCATCCATATTCGCCATCTTGCGGACAATATCTAAAATATAAGAAACTCTATCAAGCCCTTTGCCTTTGACTTCAGTATTGTTGATTGTCAAAGAGTCTTGTTTAGCAGAATTAAACGAAACCGTTGTTTTCGTAAACAATCCATCCAAATTCATAGAAATAGAACCATTCACTGGCAACCGTAATTCATTGTCACGATTTCCCCAGTATTTGATAAAGGCGATATTTGGGTGGGCGAGGGCGGTGGAAGTTGTCATGTGCAAAGTTTATCATTATTGATTTCAAATTGTACTTGCCAAATCAAAACCCTATTGGTATACTGCCGCCCAACATGAAAACAGTTTTTGCTCACAGCCACCATCATCATTTGATTTTTACCCCGCATGTTCGGGATGTGTCTGTGCGCATACTTGTTTTTAGTAAATAAGTATTCCGTATTGAAATCATCAAACCCCGACCATGCTCGGGGTTTTTTGTTTAATTTTTTTTATGTATAAAGGACTTTTTATGCAAAACAATCAACATCTCAGGCTTTCACTTCCATCGAAAGGACGTTTACAAGAATCAGCACTTCATTTTCTTAATTCTGCTGGGCTTTCTGTATTTAAACCGAATCCACGCCAATATGAAGCACAAATCCCTGCATTGCCTGAACTTGGGATTTTGTTTCAACGCCTAGGTGATATTGTCGTCAGTGTTCGTCAGGGCAGTGTAGATTTTGGCATCACAGGCATTGACGTGATTGAAGAAAAACGTGGTGACAATGGTGACGTTATTATTTTGCACGACTCACTTGGCTTTGGATATTGTTCACTCATGTTAGCCATTCCTGAATCATGGGAACAAGTTAATGATGTTAAATCTTTAAAAGAATATGCAACTTCATTAAATCGTCCCTTAAGAGTTGCAACTAAATTCCCAAACCTTACAGCGAAATTTCTTAATCAACGAAATATTCCACATTCATTAATCGCCGCCGAAGGGACATTAGAAACTGCACCAACCATTGGCTATGCCGATATTATTTCTGATTTGGTTTCATCAGGTCAAACGTTGAAAGATAATCGTTTGAAAACAATCACAAATGGAATTATTCAAACATCACAAGCCGCATTAATTGCCAATCGTTACACGTTGCAAAAAAATCCTGAAGCCTTAGAAATGGCACGCCGTTTATTAGAATACATTGAAGCGCATTTGAGGGCAAAAGAAAATTTGTTGGTAATAGCAAACATGCGTGGGGTAAGTCCAGAAGCGGTTGGAGAAAAAATTTTTACACAAACAAATATCGGTGGCTTACAAGGTCCCACCATCAGCCCCATCATCACGCGTGAATCAAATCAAAGTTGGTATTCCGTCACCATCGTTGTGCGGCGCGATGTTTTACCAAAAGCAATTAGTGAGTTAAGAAATATTGGTGGTAGTGGCATTATTGTTTCGCCAGTCAATTATATTTTTGAAGAAGAGCCGCCGCGTTATACAAAAATGTTGAATGAGTTGCGAGGTTAACATGTTGAAACAATACACACCAACACAAGCAATACAAACAATTCTTAAACGAAACGCATTAGATGAAATTGAAATTAGTAAAAAACTTTCTGACAGTATCGAAAAAATATTTAATGAAAAATTAAATCCTGAACAAGCAGTTGCAAAAATAATAAAAGATGTGAAGACGCGAGGTGACTCAGCTTTACAAGATTGGACAAACCGCCTCGATTCAATTGACCTTCAACCTGCTCCTGTACCTCAACATTTGATTCAATCCGCACTTGATTCAATCTCCGCTACACAACGAGATGCTTTGCAAAAAGCCGCAACACGAATTGAAACATTTCATCGCAAACAACCAATTACATCTTGGTTTACAAATGAATTAGGCGGCATGTTAGGTCAACTGATTCGTCCGATAGAACGAGTTGGTTTATACATTCCAAGTGGAACGGCTCCATTACCATCAACAGTTTTGATGAGTGCAATTCCTGCACGTGTGGCTGGCGTGAAAGAAATTGTCGTTGTATCGCCGCCATCAAAAAAACATCCTGAATATTTAATTGACCCAATCATTCTCGCCGCTTGTGCCATTGCAGGTGTGGACGAAGTTTATCCGCTTGGTGGGGCACAAGCCATTGCGGCTTTAGTTTATGGAACACAAACAATAAAACCTGTTCATAAAATTTTTGGACCAGGAAATTTATTTGTCACATTAGCAAAAAGACAAGTTGCAGGCATTATTGGCATTGACGGTTTAGCAGGACCAACAGAAACAATCGTCATTGCTGATGAATTTGCAAATCCAAAATGGGTTGCGGCGGATTTACTCGCGCAAGCTGAACATGATGAATTAGCCTCAGCAATTTTGTTGACACCTTCACAAAATTTAATTAAACAAGTTCAAGCTGAAATTAAAAATCAAATTGAAGAATTGAATCGTGCAAAAATTATTTTGACATCACTAGAAAATCGTGGCGGTGCTATATTGACTCGTGATATTCAAGAAGCGATTGATTTATCAAATGAATATGCTCCTGAACATTTAGGTTTATCAGTAAAAAATCCTTGGGGATGGATAGAGAAAATAAAAAATGCTGGTGGTGTTTTTGTAGGCGAACATTCTTTTGAAGTGTTAGGAGATTATGTGGCAGGTCCAAGTCACATAATGCCAACGGGTGGTTCCGCATGTTTTGCCTCTCCATTAAGTGTGACAGATTTTATAAAGATTATCAGTTTGGTGGCATTAGATGAATCAACTGCACAAGAAATCAGTTCGATTGCGTCCGTAATTGCTGAATCTGAAAGTTTAGATGCTCATGCCAATGCTGCAATTGCGAGGTCAAAATGAAAATCCGCAAGCACCTTGAATCATTACCAGCATATACGCCGATTGAACCTTTTGAAATTTTATTCGCATGCATTGGGCGAACACCCGACCAAATTATTAAACTCGATGCAAACGAAAATCCTTATGGACCGTTGCCCGCAGTTCGTGAAGCGTTAGGTAGCATGGACTTTCCACATATTTATCCAGACCCTGAAAGCCGAGCCTTGCGAAATGAATTAGAAAAATTTACAGGCGTATCAGCGGAATATTTGTTAGCAGGCTCAGGTGCAGATGAATTATTGGATTTAATCATGCGCGTCTTTCTTGACCCAAATGATTGCATTATTTCTTGTCCGCCAACATTTGGAATGTATTCTTTCGATGCGGAATTAAATTCAGGTCGAGTGATTGAAGTTCCTCGCAACTCAGATTTTTCATTAGACTTGGATGCAATCCGCAAAGCAGTTGAGATTAACAAACCAAAATTATTTTTTATTACATCACCGAATAATCCAGATGGTTCATTGATTCCACCACAAGTTATGGATGAATTATTATCTCTTCCAACTTTGATTGTTTTAGATGAAGCCTACATCGAATTTGCAGGTGAAAATCTTGGAGCAAATCTAAGCCGAATCAAAGATGTCCCAACTCGTGAAAACTTAATTGTATTACGAACCTTCAGCAAATGGGCTGGACTCGCTGGCTTAAGAATCGGATATGGCGCATTTCCAAAATGGTTAATGCCCACGTTATGGAAAGCCAAACAACCGTATAACGTTAATGTCGCAGCAAGTGTGGCGGCACAAGTTTCGTTGGAAAATACAAATCAATTAGCAAAAGTAGTCGAGTTATTAAAAGAAGAAAGAACAAGATTGTTTCAGGCTTTACAAAATATCTCTTTTCTAAAACCGTATCAAACGCAATCAAATTTTATTTTATGCCAAGTCATTGACAAAGATGCCTTGGATTTGAAAACAAAACTGGCAAACGAACATGGAATCTTTATCCGTTATTTCAATAAGCCGGGTTTAAAAGACCATATCCGCATCAGTGTGGGCAGACCATCAGATACAGATGCTTTGATAAAAGCGTTAAGAAAGTTATAAAGTTGAAAAGTTGGAATGTCTAAAAGTTAATGTCAAATTCAAGATTAACCTTCAACCTTTTAAACCTGCAACTTTGAAACTACAGGAGAAAACATGAGAACAGCAGAAATATCACGTCAAACTAATGAGACACAAATTGAAATCAAGTTAGATTTGGATGGAACTGGAAAACACGAAATCGCAACTGGAGTTGGTTTCTTAGACCACATGCTTACTCACCTTGCTGTGCATGGACTCTTTTACCTGACTGTAAAGGCAAAAGGTGATTTACATATCGATTCACATCATACAGTAGAAGACGTTGCACTTGCTTTAGGTCAAGCCTTTGACAAAGCATTGGGTGACCGCAAAGGAATTATCCGCATAGGTGATTCATTTGCTCCAATGGATGAAACGTTGGCTCATGTCGCAATTGATTTATCGGGTCGTCCTTATTCAGTCATTCAAGCCGAATGGCATTCGCCGTATATTGGAAATCTCCCAACCACTTTATTTCCTCACTTCTTTGAATCTTTTGCTGTGACTTCAAAATGTAATTTACATGCCCGTATTTTGTATGGGCGTGACGACCATCACCAAGCCGAGGCATTATTCAAAGCATGGGCACGCGCATTAGATATTGCGACTCAAATTGACCCACGCCGAGCAGGAGGCATTCCATCTACCAAAGGAACATTAACCAAATGAACGATGTCATTTTGATTGATGCAGGCACTGGCAATCTTCGTTCGGTGCAAAAGGCATTGGAAACGATTGGTGCGAATGTTTTAAGAACCGATGACCCACAAAAAGTTTTAAATGGAAAGAAAGTGATTATTCCTGGAGTGGGAGCATTTGGTGATTTTATGCTTGGCTTGCGTGAAAGAAAATTAGAAGAGTCTGTCAAAGAGATTGCACAAAAAAGAATTCCATTGCTTGGAATTTGTGTTGGTATGCAAGCTTTGTTTGAAATTGGTGAAGAGATGGGCGAACACAAAGGTCTTGGAATATTATCTGGGAATGTAATTCCATTTCCGAAAATGCCTGAGCTGAAGATTCCGCATACGGGGTGGAATCAGCTTGAAGTTAAGGATGAGGCGCGTTTATTTAATCAAATAGAAAATCAATCGTATGTCTATTTCAATCATTCGTATTATTGTCAGCCTAAAAATGAATCAGATGCGATTGCACAAGTGAATTATGGAATCAACTATGCATGTGCCGTTCAATATGAAAATATTTATGGCGTGCAGTTTCATCCTGAAAAAAGTCAGAGTGTTGGTTTGAAAATTTTGAAAAACTTTTTGGAGTTGACATGAGTTTTACAATTTATCCCGCCATTGATTTGCGAAATGGAAAAGTTGTGCGATTGAAAGAAGGCGACCCAAATCGCATGACCTCTTATAGTGATGACCCTGCGCAAATTGCAACGCAATGGGTAAGCGCTGGCGCAACATGGTTGCACGTGGTCAATTTAGATGGCGCGTTTGGCGAAAGTGATTCAGCGAATCAAATTGCATTGAAATCAATTTTGAAACTTGGTGCGCGTGTGCAATTTGGCGGCGGACTTCGTTCAATGAATATGATTGAAAAAATTTTTGAAATGGGTGTGAGCCGCGCTGTGCTTGGAACGATTGCAATTGAAGAACCAAAGATTGTGGAAGATGCAATTAAAAAATTTGGCGCAGAAAAAATTGCGGTTGGAATTGATGCACGTGATGGATTTGTCAGTGTGCGTGGATGGAAAGATGATAGCAAAATGTTAGCCACTGACCTCGCGCTTCAAATGCGGACGTTTGGGCTTGATACTGTTATCTTTACAGATATTCGCAGGGACGGTTTGTGCGGCGGATTAAATATCGAATCGACTCGTGAGTTAGCAACTATGAGTGGATTGAATGTGATTGCATCAGGTGGCGTGCATATATTGGATGATGTCATCGCAGCGCGTGATGCAAAATTATCAGGTGCAATTATCGGTCGTGCTTTGTATGAAGACACAATTGATTTGAAAGAAGCATTGGATGGAGTTTCAAATGTTGGCTAAACGAATCATTCCATGTTTAGATATCAAAGATGGACGCGTTGTGAAAGGTGTGAACTTTGTCAACTTGCGCGATGCAGGCGACCCTGTGGAACAAGCTCGTTTATACGATGAACAAGGGGCTGATGAATTGGTCTTTCTCGATATTTCTGCAACTAACGAAGCGCGCAAAACAACTTTAGATTTGGTAAGCCGTGTTGCAGAAACTGTCTTTATGCCACTAACCGTTGGGGGTGGTATTCGTGAAGTGGACGACATGCGGAATTTATTATTGGCTGGTGCAGATAAAGTAAGTGTCAATTCAGCGGCAATCAAAAGACCTGAACTATTATCAGAAGGTGCAACACGATTTGGCGCTCAATGTATTGTACTGGCAATTGATGTTCGTAAAAATAATTCAAGTTGGGAAGTTTTTGTAAACGGCGGACGTGTATCAACAGGTATCAATGCGATTGAATGGGCAGTTCGTGGTGTTGAATTAGGTGCAGGTGAAATTTTATTAACCAGTATGGATGCAGATGGAACACTCGCAGGCTACAACATTGAATTAACTCGTACCATTGCAGAAGCCGTATCCGTACCTGTGATTGCTTCAGGTGGAGCTGGGAATATGAATCATTTTGCAGAAGTGCTCACCCAAGGCAAAGCGGATGCCGCACTTGCCGCATCTTTATTTCATGATGGCAAGTTGAAAATTCCAGAGTTGAAAAAAGAATTGTACAAGCAAAATATAGCAATTAGGCAAGGATGAATAATGAAAGCTGAAATTAATTTTGACTTAAATGGATTAATCCCTGCCATTGTGCAAGATGTAAACACAAATCAAGTCTTGATGATGGCATACATGAATCAAGAATCTTTACAACTCACACTTGAAAAAAGAGAAACAGTTTTTTGGTCAAGAAACCGTAATGAAATCTGGCATAAAGGCGAAACATCGGGCAACATTCAAAAAGTAATCGAAATCAAAATAGATTGTGATGCCGATACACTCTTAATTCTTGTTCAATCTGCTGGACCTGCTTGTCACACGGGTGAAGTAAGTTGTTTTTATCGAAACATTCTGTAGGGGCGACCCTTCCATGTTAAGCAAAGTATCTAATATTCACATGACGGGTCGCCCTTACCATTGGAGAAAAAATGAACATTCAAACTTTATTCGAAATCATCGAAGACCGAAAAAATAATCCAAACGAAAAATCATATACAACGAGTCTCTTCAATGAAGGCTTGCCAAAGATTGCACAAAAAGTTGGTGAAGAAGGCACCGAAGTCGTTGTTGCCGCACTCGCCCAAGACGACTCACGCCTTATCGAAGAAATCGCAGACCTCACCTTTCATACACTTGTATTGTTATCAGCGCGCGGTTTAACTCCCAAACACATCATCAACGAATTAGAAAAACGCCACAAATGACGAAAATTATTTTGCTTGATATTGATGGCGTGCTCGTTCAACCATTTGGGTATCGTGTCGCATTGCGTGCCACCGTCAAACATTTTCTTGGTTCACATATTGAAGTGGATGAAGATGTATTAACCGATTTAGAAAAACGCGGAATCTCCAGTGAATGGGATATGACACCTTTAATCATCGCCTCTTACTGGAATTCAATCTTGATTCAGCATCCGCAACATTCTCTTTCATTTGAAGTTTCTCAAGCCGCAGTTCAACTTCAAGAAATAAAATCAACTTCACCGATACAAATTGTTATTCCAGAATTTAAATTAATAGTGGGGCAATATCCATCAGAATCCGCATTTCATGAAAATTGTTTTTCAACGATTCCACTTGAATTGAGAAAAAAATTATTATTGCACACACGCAACATAGATTTTTCTCACACGATGAGAATCTTTCAGCATTTCACATTGGGTAGTGAAAATTTCAAAAAGACTTATAACCTACCTGCCGAGTTTGAAACCGATTCATTTTTATTGAAAGATGATGTATCCAATATCAATGATGAAATTCGAGAAAAACTTTTGCAACATCATATTGCTGGATTTACAGCGCGCCCATCCAAAATCCCTGTTCAAGTTGCAGAAGCAATTATCGGCTACGCTCCAGAAGCGGAACTTGCACTTGAGTTGGTCAATCTCGATATTCCGTTAATCGCTTTTGGAAAATTAGAATATATTGCATCCAAATATGGACTCGACTCAGCGATATTAATCAAACCCTCACCCTTTCAAGCATTGGCTGGAGTTTTGGCGGCATGGACAAAAGATGAATGGCTAGCGTTGCAATCTGCGTATCATTGGTTTGAAAAAAATGAATTAAGTGAAACTTTCAAGCAATTACCAAAAGAATTTGAGCTAATTGTCGTGGAAGATACGATGGGTGGAATTCGTTCTGTGCAAAGTGCTGGTGAAATTTTGCAACAAGCAGGTTTTGATGTTCACATCAAAACGATTGGTTTAACTTCGGACAGTCAAGCCAAAGCATCGGCATTTAAAAAAGCGGGAATTGAATGTTTTGATACTTGGGAAGAAATTATTACAAACCTAGAAATTTAATGTATTGTAAGTTCTTTCGAAAGCTATATGCTTTCCACACCATCCGAAAGTCATGGTATAGATTGAAATTGTGGGAATGAGTGCTAAAATCTTAATTGTATTCAAAATATTTTATACCGATTCATCCAAAGTAGTCTCAATTAATTGGAGCGTAGAAATGGAACGTGTAGTAGTAACTGGAATGGGTGTAGCAAGTCCATTAGGTTGCAATATAATCGAATTCTGGGAGGGATTATTAGAAGGTCGCTCGGAAGTGCGGTCATTGGAAGACACTATTTTTTCTGGGCTTACTACAAACATTGGGGCATTGGTTTGGGACTATAACGAAGCTAAATATTTTGAGAGCAAAGAATCCCGACGCATGAGTCGTTCATCACAATTAGGATTGGTGGCAGCACAAGAAGCAATATCACAAGCAAAGTTGGATAATGAATCTATAAATCGCCAAAATTTGGGTGTCATGGTTGGCAGTTCGATTGGTGGATATACCGCCGCAGAATTTTTCATCACTAACTTTAATAAAGGGTTGCGCACAAGTCCGTTTACAATCCCAGTTTCAATGAATATCGGACCAGGCTCCAACATCTCTATAAAATATGGATTCCAAGGACCGCTTGTCAATGTAGATGCCGCATGTGCCACAGCCGCACATTCTATTGGAAATGCATTCAACATGATACGCAACGGAAGTATACAAGCCGCTATCACTGGAGCCGCTGATTGTCCTTTTTCTCCAACTGTAGTATCTGCATGGTCAGCGATGCATGCTGTTTCGACTCATGAAGATTCCCCAGCAGAAGCCTGTAGACCTTTTAGCAAAGACCGTGATGGATTGGTATTAGGCGAAGGTGCAGGGATTTTGATTCTCGAATCCGAAACTCACGCGTTGAATCGAGGAGTCCCTATTTTGGCAGAACTCAAAGGCCATGGCGCCAGTGCAGACAGTCATCATTTAACGCAACCCAATCAAGAAGGACCAGTCAAAGCTATGCAACGTGCATTGAAAGATGCGAATATGACTATTCATGATATTGATTACATCAATGCCCATGCAACGGGAACAGAATGGAACGATAAAAATGAGACAAAAGCAATCAAAGAAGTTTTTGGTGAACGTGCCTATAAAATTCCAGTGGTTGGGAACAAAGCCGCATTTGGTCATTCGATTGCAGGCAGTGGTGCACTGGAATTAATTGGTTGTGTTTTGTCTTTGCGTGATCAAGTTGTACCTCCTACTATTAACTATAAAATACCAGACCCAGAATGTGATTTGGATTATGTGACCGAAGGCAAGCGAAATTTACCTTTAAAAAATATTATGAGCAACTCTTTTGCGTTTGGGGGAAGCAACGCAGTATTGATTGTAGGAAAATACGAAGCTACGAATTGATTCCGATAAACCTGTGACTAAGAAAAACTTAACCACTTTACTAGTCTTCATCCTGACGACTATCTTTTATCTTTACACTCTTTCCCCATCACTTGCTTGGGGGGATGGAGTCAAACTGCAAAGTGATGCCATTCTCGGCGAATCATTCATTCTTACCGAAATGACATCTGACGAATTTATCCCAGACTCTTATCCTTTTGCAAAGGTTGGGGTTGCGGCGTGGGATCATCCTTTGTATGTGATGTTGGGTCATACGATTGTAAAAACATTTCCATTTATCAATTCACTTTGGGTAGTGAATTTTATCTCCGCAATTTTTGGGATTGCATCCGTCATTTTAGTTTTTCAACTATGTTATCAATACACAGGTTCGCTTTTCGCATCCAGTTATGCCGCACTTGCGTTAGCGGTCTCACATACATTTTGGTGGAATTCGATTACGCCAGAAGTTTACACACTGTTTATCTTTTTATTACTTCTTAGCCTTTATTTTTATGAGCAATACGAAAAAGATAATAAACGAATCACTTTGATATATAGTGGATTCTTTTTAGGTCTGGCAGCTTCAAATCACATTTTGGCTTTTCTTGCCATGCCCGCATTGGTCTTATATTTTTTATTTTCAAAAAAATATAAACAACTTGACATCAATCATCTTAAAAGAATCATACTGGCACTATTTGTATTCTTGGCTGGCTTTTCAATTTACATCATTCAATTTTTTCGTGTTTCCCGTAGTATCCCGCTTGAACAACTCACAGGCTCATCCGTTGGTTCCACATTTTTGAGTAGCTTAGTCAACTTATCCTCAGCCATATTGGCAGAAAGCTTAATCACATACTTGCTTTTTCTCACTCTTCAATTTGGACTTATTGGAATTATTTTAGGCATAGTAGGATTTCGCAAAATAATTGTTAATCATTCGCAATCTTTGTATAAGCTCATTGCATTTTTTATCATCTTCACATTGTTTGGAATTTTTTATCGAGTCACCGATCAATTCGCATTTTTTCTGACGTCACATGTGTTCTTTGCAATGCTGATGGGAATTGGGGCGCATCAGCTCTTGATGACTCTTAAAGAAAAACCACGCCTCATTCTGACTTTCATCCTGATTCTCACCATCATCTTGACTCCACCCTTCTACCACTCCATCCCGCGCATTGCGGCAAACAACGGCATAGATGACTCCTTCCTCAACATCCCACAAATCGGGACAGGTGTCCGCAATGGATTCGCCTATTATCTCGACCCATATAAACGTGGAGACTTCAATGCCTACAATTTCGGAATTGAAACCATCACAAACTTAGCTCCCAATGCAGTTGTTATTGCCGAATGGTACACGGATACAGATGAATATTTCGTACTGCGCTATTTTCATAAAGTAGAAGGCTTGCGTTCAGATATCACAATTTACGGATGGCCCACTGAAGACCCATTTTCATTTGATTCACAATTGGTATTGGATGTAATCGAAGATTCTTTTCCAGAACACCCTGTTTATCTTGCATCACTTAGTGAGAAATTTTACGCATCTTCAAAATTGATTGAGATGTATTGCATAGTTCCTGAAAACAACTTGTATCGGCTTTATGAAAAAGAAAATAATGAGCTTGAATGTTTAGGATTGGATTCTGTTACTGAATAAAATTCCAATCCCATAAGCGAAGTTCAACTCCGTGACCTTCCACCGCAACTGCTGAACCATAATCTGCACTAACTTCAAAAGACATCAATGTCCATCGAGTCGCTTCCTTTTCATCTGGGCGGGTAGCACGGATAATGGCAGGTTCATTTGGAGCTAGGGAAACATCAAAACTTTCCAATGGAAGTGATAAGCCTAGTCCATGAGCTTTGATATATGCTTCTTTACGAGACCAACATGCAAAGAAGGCGGTCTCTCTCTGTTCAAGAGGCAAAGACTGCAACTCGTCGACTTCTGCCTTTGAGAAATATTGTTTTGCTATGACAAAAGAGGAAATGCCTTGACGGACTTTTTCAATATCCACGCCCACTCTACGATCTTGTGCAACTGCGATCAGCGCGAAATCTCCTGAATGAGAAACATTGAATTCCATTTTGAAATTGTCTAATGCAGGCTTTCCATATTTGCTGATGGAAAATATGGGTTGATTAGGTTGACAGCCGAGATAACGTGACAGAACATCACGCAGACTTGCACGTGCTATAAGGAAACGATGTTTATCTTTGTCGAATTGAAATCGTGAAGCACGTTCGGTTTCATCTGCCGAAAGAGTAGATTCCATTTGCTTAACAGAATCAGGTTCAACGTTAAGAGAGACGCGCCACACATCTACGTGCTGAGGTTGTAAATCTAAATTAGCAGGGGGTTGAGTCCACATAATATATCTATTTTATTACAAAGATGAAAGTATTTGTTGAGTGACAGATTCTTTGGCAGCGTTGATAAAGAAATGGTCACCTTCAAAAAAGTTTGCTTCAAAATGTGAGTTGGTATGAATAGCCCATGCTTCGATACGTTCACGGCTCACACGTGGGTCATCAAGCCCGCCAAAAGCGAAGATAGGACAATTTATTGGCGAAGTGGATGCAAATTGATACGTTTCAATCAATTCAAAATCGGCACGCAAAGTAGGAAGGAGCAATTGCATTAATTCAGGCTGATCTAAAATTTCAGATGGCGTGCCGTTGAGGTCTTTTACAGATTGAAGAAATTCTATATCGGATAATGAATGAATTGGTTGATTAGGATTTGGAATATGTGGCACACCACATGCAGACATAAAAAGTGCAATGGGTTGTGGAGAATTATTTTGTTTCAACACTTGTGCAAGTTCAAACGCGATAATGCCGCCCATGCTATGACCAAAGAATGCAAATGGTTTATCTAAGAATGGTTGAATTGCTTGATAAATGTTTTCAACCAAAATAGAAAGTTCTTTGATAGGTGGTTCTTTATAGCGTGAACCTCTGCCTGGATAATGGACAATCAAAGCTTCAATGTTATCTGGAAGTTCTTTGCACCATTTATGAAACGCAGAAGGAGCACCGCCTGCATACGGAAAGAAGAACAGGCGAGTTTCAGCCTTTGGATTTGGTTTAGGGCAGGCAAACCACTGATTTGAATTCACTTGATTATTAATCACCAAGAGTGCGTTTGGAAGTATTGAGGCGTGAAGCTATAGGTTCTGTAATGGTTTCCCATGCTTGACGAATATATTCTTTTGCCAAAATTGTCGGTGCAAATAATGGTGAATGAGCTTTTTGATTTTCAACACCATCAGGAAACATCTCTTGCAGTTTTGTGAATGTCGCCTCATCACGTACACCTAAGACCATTTCACAAGACGTAGGCAACCACAACCAGCGAAGTCCATGAGTTTGTGCAACTTTTAAGCATGGAAGTATTCCCGACCACCAAAAATCATGCCACACGAAAATCGTTTTTGAATGTGTGAAAGGGAGAATCGATTCAAAGTCACGTGTCACTTGAGGGTGACTATGATCACCGTCAATAAATACAAGGTCTTGCTGATTGTTTTCAACTGCCCATGCTGTGTCTGCAGGTGAACGCCCTTTTTTATTGACAAGTAAACTCAATTCAAGTTTATTCGCCAAATCACGAGCAACTTTGGCACAAGCTTGTCCTCTTCCTTCCACTTCACTATCTAACGTTATTACCTTTTCTCCGCCATGATGGCGCATAGCATCGGCAATGTAACAGGATGAAAAACCAAAAGCATTGCCAATAATAAAAGCATGTTTTGGACGAAATTGTTCAATCAATCTTCCAAACACAGTACATTCATCTTCTCCAATGCTGATTGGAAGCAAAGTTCCTGATAACACTCGATGTGGACCACCTTTATTAATCAAACCACGTTTCCATACCAACGAAGTTTTAGCTACTTGCTCTAGTGCATTCACAACACGATTTAAACTGTCAGTCACAGAGAATTCTCCTCTACTTATTATTTTATATGTATAACGATGTTTGAATTAGTTACTTAATTCTTCACCAAAGATACAAGACCTGATTTAACAAAATATTTTACATAGGTGTCAATCAAATTGTCATCCACTGACGGGCACACAACGGATGAACCATTCAAACCTGTAAGTGTATTGGTCAAATCAAGGCGAGGCAAACTCAAACTTTCTTTTCCAACCTGATTAATCAATGGCAGAAATGCATGGAAGGCTTCTTCAGGGAATTGTTTTGCCAAAGCATAGTAATCAGTCTTCCATTGTGCGAAAGGAAGCTGTTTGATTGGCACGCCTCTTGCCGCAATCATCTCAAAGACACCAATGAAATTGGATTGCTTAATTGACGAGAGGTGGAAAGTTTTTCCAAATGATTCGGGCTGACTAGCAAGGTGCACAATCGCATTGCTCACAAAATCCACAGGCACAATGCCGCCCATAATTTCTATGTCAGGCACTGAACCCATTTTGAAAATAGCACGCACAAGACTATAAGTCATATCACTGGTGTTTAAGATACCAGTGCGACTATCACCGAGGATATTATCTGGGCGGAATATAGTCATAGGAATACCACGTTGTGCCGCAACACGCATCAAACCTTCTGCCACCCATTTGCTTTGACCATATCCACCAAACGGAACCCCGACTTCTTCAAGATTCGCGTCTTCGTAACATAATGATTTATCACGCAAGTCACCTTTCATAAAGACAGAAAGTGAAGATACAAAATGAACAGGCTTGATTCTTTTTGTGCTTGCCAGTCTCAACACTTCATGCGTGCTTTCTACGTTGACAGGCTTGAGCGCGTGATATGGATACACAAAGTTCACCATCGCGCCGTTGTGATAAATGACATCAATTTCACTCGCCAGTAATTCGTATTGCTCATTGGAAAGTCCAAAACGTGAATTATCTAAATTACCAATAACAATTTTAATTCGCGGAATATAACTCTCATTCCAAAGTTCATAGTATTCCAAATTCTTTTTCAGTCTACGCAAACCATCTTCTTCATCTTTCGCGCGTACAAGGCAATGAATCACTCCTTGTGTTTTTTCTAATAAACTTTTCAGAAGATAAGCACCAAGAAAGCCTGTCGCTCCTGTAAGCAAAATATGCTTTGGATTTTCTATATGTTGATAGTAATTTCCATCTGCACGAATTACATCATCAAGTGCTATTTCATTTTTTAATTCATCCAGCGAGATTTTACCGAAATTATTATTTTCACCAGCAGGTAAAGTGCGAGCTTCTTCAACTGCATTTGCAAGACCAACGATCGTTGGGTTTTCAAAAAGTTTTACAAGCGGAAGCTTCACTTGAAAATGTTCTTGCATTTGGAAGATTAACCGTGTTGCAATTAACGAATTTCCTCCAAGGTCAAAGAAATTATCGTGAATGCCGACACGTTCCAAATTCAATACTTCAGCACAAATATCAGCAATGGCTTGTTCATCTGCATTGCGCGGTGCAACATACTCCGCACGCGTGGCAAGATTTTCTTGTGACAATGCAGGTAATGCTTTGCGATCTACTTTGCCGTTTGGTGTCAAAGGCAATGAATCAAGATTAACAAATGCAGATGGAATCATATATTCAGGAAGTTTCGTGCGCAGGAATTCTCGCAATTGATTTACATCCGCTTCTTTCTTCGGGTTAGCTGATACTACATAGGCAACCAGAGTCGCATCTGACGCATTATCCTTCCGCGCTACAACAACAGCCTGCTGAACAGACGGATGCTCTGCCAAAGCAACTTCTATTTCACCTGTCTCAATTCGATAGCCACGGACTTTTACTTGTTGATCACTGCGACCAAGGAATTCAATATTTCCATCTGATAGATAACGAGCAAGGTCGCCCGTTTTATAAATTAAGGACGATAAGTTAAATGGATTAGCTATAAACTTTTCAGCAGTTAATTCTGCGCGATTCAAATATCCGCGGCTGAGACCATCACCACCGATATACAAATCACCGATGACTCCAATTGGAACCTGTCGCAGATTTGCATCCAAAATATAAATCTGTGTGTTGGCAATCGGCTTGCCAATACTTACGCTACCTGAAATATCTTGCCGAGA
>ERZ761607.2529-NODE-2529-length-19562-cov-5.059312_pt1 | contig 19562 bp, 15 predicted proteins | sample MGYA00511164_ERZ761607 | MGnify/ENA primary metagenome ERZ761607 (study PRJEB28899, sample SAMN02445080) | bioreactor sludge metagenome | biome: EBPR sludge | place: Australia: Brisbane, Thorneside Wastewater Treatment Plant | collected 2011-06-22 ... | reverse complement strand
GCACGCAGGAGGTCGCGCAACCCGCGGACGAGCCCACGGAGGAGACAGGCGATGCGGCGGACGATTCTGCGGACGACGCTGCGGACGATTCTGCGGACGATTCTGCGGACGATTCTGCGGACGACTCTGCGGACGATTCTGCGGACGACTCTGCGGACGAGGGGGGCGTCGACTTCGCACCCTTCGGCATGGTCGAAGCGTTCTTCCTCTGGAGCTTCCGCGACCCCGACAACGGGATCGTCGCGCTGCGCGGCTTCGACAACCGGCACGCCAGCTTCACCCTCGCCAACGTCGTCTTCGGTGCCGACCTCGCGTACCGCGACGCCTACGCGCGCATCGCGCTCCAATGGGGGCACACCCCGGCCAGCTACTACGGCGCGGAGCCCGCCGACCTCGGTGGTGTGGGGGTCGGCAGCACGGGGCCCGACCTGTGGCAGGTCGTTCAGGAAGCCTACGTCGGTTACCGCGCGAGGCTCGGCTCGTACGAGATCCCCGTCGAAGCGGGTGTCTTCCTCTCTCCCGTCGGCAACGAGAGCCTCAACATCGCTGGTCAATGGCACTTCTCTCGTAGCAATCTTTTCTACGGGCTTCCGTTCTATCACTCGGGTGTACGCAGCCGCGTCGAGGTGGGGGCGTTCACCCTGGGCGTCGGGGTGTTCAACGGCATCAACAAGATCGTCGACGACAACCGAAACAAGTCGGTGATCGCGCACGTGGGTTGGGGATCCGAGCGCGCCCACGCGACGCTCCTCTACCTCGGCGGACACGAGCAGCCGCACGGCACGCCCGGTCGCGCGTGGCGGCACCTGCTCGACTTCGCGTTCGACTGGACGCCGACCGAGCTCGTGTCGTTTCGCGGACAGCTCGACGGCGGTACGGAGGCGACCATGGGCGACGAGCGCCATTGGTGGCTCGCGACCGCGCTCGACGTCGAGGTGCGGCCCGCGTCCTGGCTCGGCCTCGCCGCGCGAGGGGACTTCTTCCGCGACGCGTCGCCCGACGGCGCGTCCCCGCTCTACTGGGCGGGTGCGGAGTGGGTGTCGAGCGTCACGGCGACCGCGCGGTTCACGCCGACCCAGGGTCTCGATCTCTACTTCGAGTACCGCCACGACCACGCGGAGGCGGGCGTGTTCTACGAGGGCGACGTCTCGGATCCGAGCGTGCGCTCGCAAGACACGATCACGGTGGGTGTCGTGGGGCACGTGCGATGAACGACGACTACGACTCCCTCTGGCGCGACGCGGCCAAGCACGGGCGCGCGGGTCGGCTCGACGAGGCGGAGTCCCTCGCGCGTCACGCCCTCGCGCGTATCCCGACGCGGCCGGAGGCGTTCGTGGTGCTCGCCGCGATCGCCGAGTGCCGCAACCGCACCGACGAGGCGCAGGAGTATCTTCGCGCGGCACTCGTCTTCGCGCCGACGCATCCACCCGCGCACGCGAGCCTCGCGCGGCTCACGCGCCTCGGGGCTGCGCGAGCGCCGCTCTGGGGAGACGAGTGACACCGCGGCCCGATCCCGCGCGTGTCGTCGCGGTCAACGTGCGCTTCGCGATCGTCGCGTCGCTCGTGGTCGCGAGCACCTGCGTGAGTCGGTGGTTGGCGTTGCTCGGTGCGTTGGGGTTGGTCGCGCTGCTCGCGTTCGATCGCGAAGATCGGGAGGACCGCGAAGGATGACGCGCGGAACGACGCGAGGCGTGCCGTCAGATCCCCCAACGCTTGCGCTTGCGCCAGAGCGTCGAGGGGTCGATGCCGAGGATGCTCGCGGCCTCCTCCTGAGTCGTCGTGCGCGCGAGCACCGCCTGCACGTGCGCGCGCTCGAGCGCCTCGAGCGTGACGTCGCCACCGACTCCGAGCATCGCGGTGACCTCGTGCGGTCGGGCGCTCACGCGGGGCGAGAACGACGTCGGCTGCAGCGTCGTGCTGCGGGTGAGCACGAGCGCGCGCTCCATCTCGTTGCGCAGCTCGCGCACGTTGCCCGGCCAGTCGTAGGCGACGAGCGCCGCCTCCGCCTCGGGGGAGAGCTCCGGCTCGGGGCGACTTGCTTGTTTCGCGGCGAAGGCGAGGAAGTGGCGCGCGAGCGCGGGCAGATCGTCGCGGCGCCTTCGCAGCGGCGGCACGTCGATCTCCACCACGTTGAGGCGGTAGAGCAGGTCGAGCCGGAACGCGCCTTCCTTCACCGCGTCCTCGAGGTCGCGGTTCGTCGCGGCGAGGATGCGCACGTTCGCGCGGCGGGTGCGGGACTCACCCACGCGCTCGAACTCGTGGTCCTGCACGAAGCGCAGAAGCTTCGCCTGCATCGCGGGCGAGATCTCGGAGATCTCGTCGAGGAAGAGCGTGCCTCCGTCCGCGGCCTCCACGCGCCCGATCGTGTCCTTCACCGCACCGGTGAAGGCGCCTCGTGCGTGGCCGAAGAGCTCCGCCGCGAGCAGATCTCCCGTCAGCGTCGGACAATTCACGGTGACGAAGGGTCGCTCGCGCCGTGGACTGCGATCGTGGATCCACCGCGCGAGGACCCCTTTGCCGGTGCCGCTCTCGCCACGCAGCAGACACGCGACGTCCGAGTCCGCGGCGCGCTCCGCCACGTCGAGCGCGTTGCGCATCTCGGTCGAGCGCGTCGTGAGCACCGGCGAGGGCTGGGTCGCGTCGAGCATGTCCTCGAGCGTCTGCACGCGATCCTCGAGCTTGCGACGGCTCACGAGGCGTGCGAGCACGTGGCGCACCTGCGCGGGCGTGAAGGGCTTGGGCAAGAAGTCGCTCGCGCCGCGCCGCATCGCCTCGACCGCGGTCTCGAAGGTCGCGAAGGCGGTGATCACCACGATCGACGTGCTGCGGCTCGCGTCGAGCAGCTCGGGCACGAGCGCGAGCCCGTCTTGGTCGCCGAGCCGGAGGTCCACGAACGCGACGTCCACCGGAGCGCGGCGCAACGCACGCAGCGCGCTCTCGGCGTCGCTCGCGAGCTCGACGGTGGCGCCCGTGCTCTCGAGGCACGCGCCGAGCGTCTTGCGGATCGGAGCTTCGTCGTCGACCACCAACGTCCGCAGCGTCATGCGCGCAGCTTGGACCGCGCGTGCGTCCGCTGCACCCTCGGCGCGCGAGGTGCGTCGGTTCGTCGGTCGTGCTCGACGCGCGCGGCGCGCAGGCGTAGGAAGGTCGCGCCGTGACGGATCCCATCGGCCCGCTCGCTCGCGCGCATCGACGTGTCCGCAGCCTCGCGCTCGTGGTGGGCGCGCCCGCGGTGCTCTTGCTCGGTGGCGCGCTTCCTTCGACGGGCGAGCCCTTCGAGACGCCCGCGCGCATCGGCGCCGCGTCGCTCGTGGTGCTCGGCGCGGCGCTGCTCGTGCGGCGCTGGGTGCTCGGCGCGTCGCTCGTCACGCTCGGACTGCTCGGCACGGTGGGGGCGCACGCGCTCGCGCTCGCGACGAAGCCGCACGCGGTCGTGCTCGCGCTCGCGGTGGTGGTCGTCGTCGTGCTGACCTCGCTGGCGACGCCGCCCGAGCATCACGCGCGGCGGCCGCCGAAGTGGCAACCGCCGGTGCTGCACACGCTCGCGCTCTCGTCGCTCGCGGGGTGGTTCGTGGTCGTCGCGCTCGAGCGGGACGCGCTGCTCGATCAGAGCGTCGCGGCGGCCACGCTCGCGCTCTCCCTGCTCGGGGTCGGCATCTGGACCTGGCGCGAGCCGCGGCGCCGTCGCGTCTTCGGCGTCGCGTCGCTCGCGCTCTTCGTCCTGCTCGCGGCGTTCGCGCGCGATCTGGACGCGCTGCTCAGCGCGGCGCTGCCCGCGGCGCTGCTCCCGCTCCTGGTGGTGCGCGGCAACGAAGGATCGTGGGTGGCCTCGGCCGCGTCGTCGGTGCTGGAGCACCCGCCGCGCATGCTCGTGGTCACCTTCCTCGTGCTCTGCTTCGGCGGTGCGGTGTTGCTCGCGCTCCCGGCGTCGACGGAGTCGGGCGTACCGATCTCGATCGTCGACGCGGCGTTCACGGCGGTGAGCGCGGTCTGCGTCACCGGCCTCGCGACGGTGGACACTCCGACCACGTTCAGCCCCTTCGGCGAAGGCGCGATCCTCTTCCTGATCCAGGTCGGCGGCCTCGGGATCATGACCTTCTACACCGCCGCGCTCGCCGCGCTCGGCAAGCGCCTGAGCTTGCGGCACGAGAGCACCATCGCGGCGTCGATCAACGTGCGGGAGCGGCAGGAGCTCGTGCGCACGTTGGTGCGTCTGCTCGCGTTCACCTTCCTGGTGGAGCTCGTGGGCGCGGCGCTCCTCACGCTCGCGTTCGTGCTGCGGGGCGAGGCGTTCTTCGGCGCGCTCTGGCGCGGCGTCTTCACCTCGATCAGCGCCTTCTGCAACGCCGGCTTCGCGCTCCAGTCGGACAGCCTCGTCGGGTACCAGGACGACCCGCTCGTGCTCCACGTGATCGCGATCGTGATCGTGCTCGGCGGTCTCTCGCCCGCCGCCGCGCTCGCGTTCCCGAGCTTCGTGCGGCGTCGACCGGTCGCGCTGCAGATCAAGCTCGGGCTCGTCGCGACCGCGGTGCTGCTCGTCGGCGGCTTCGTGCTCTACGCGTTCCTGGAGTGGAACGTGTCGCTCGCCGGGATGAGCGCGGTCGATCGCCTCCACAACGCGTGGTTCCAGTCGGTCACGCTCCGCACCGCGGGGTTCAACAGCGTGGATCTCGCGCAGACGCGCCCCGCGACGCAGACGCTGATGATCGTCTGGATGTTCGTGGGCGGTAACCCCGGAGGCACCGCGGGCGGCGCGAAGACCACGACGGCGGCGCTCCTGGTGCTGATGGTGATCGCCGCGATGCGTGGGCGTCCCTTCGTCGACGTCTTCGGCCGCCGCGTGCCGCACGCGACCATCTACCGCGCGGCGGCGGTGTTCACGGTGGGGGTGCTCTCCGCCGTCGGTCTGCTCGCCGCGCTCCAGCTCACGCAGGCGATGGCGCTGCACGTCGCGGTCTTCGAGACGGTGTCGGCGCTCGCGACGGTGGGTCTCTCGATCGGCGGCACCGCGCAGCTCGACGAGGTCGGCAAGGTGCTCGTGATGATCGGCATGTTCGCGGGTCGCGTCGGCCCGCTCACGCTCTTCTTGTTCCTCTCGGAGCAGAAGGGCGACGAGCTCTGGAAGCACCCCGAAGAAGAGGTGGACGTCGGATGAGCAAACAAGCCTTGGTGGTCGGCCTCGGTCAGTTCGGGCTCGCGCTCTCGCGCGCGCTCACGTCCAAAGGCGTCGAGGTGCTCGCGGTGGATCGTCGCGAAGAGACGGTGCGCGCGGCGGCGGCGTTCGTGACCGAAGCGGTGGCGCTCGACGCGACCGACGAAGTCGCGCTCGCGCGGACGTTGCCCGAGCGACGTGACCTCTGCGTGTGTGCGATCGGCGACGAGTCGCGCGAGAGCTCGATCATCGTGACCGCGCTCTTGCGGCAGCTCGGCGCCAAGCGCCTCGTCGCGCGCGCGACCAACCCGCTGCACGAGCGCATTCTGCGGCTCATCGGCGCGCACGAGGTCGTGAACCCCGAGGCCGCGTTCGGCGAGCGTTTCGCCAATCACCTGCTGCATCCGCTGGTGGTCGACGAGATCCAGCTCGGGAACGATCTCGTGCTCACCGAGCTGCGTCCGCCCGCGAGCTGCGTCGGTCGGAGCCTCGCGGATCTCGCGTTCCCACGCCGCTTCGGGATCACGGTGGTCGCGGTGCGGCACGGCGAGAACGGCGCGGTGGAGATGCCGGATCCGAAGCGCAGCCTCGCGGCCGACGATCTGCTCGTGGTGGTCGCCAAGACCGGTCAGGTCGGTCGCTTCATGGAGAGCCTCGCGTGAACACCGTCGGCCGACAGGTGCTGCGCACGCTCGCGGTGCTCGTGGTGCTCCAGGTGCTCACGTCGTTCGTGGGTGCGTGGCTGCTCGGCCGCATGACCCCCGCCGTCGAGCGCATCCTCGTGGAGAACGAACGCAGCCTCGAGGCCGTGGAGCGGATGGCTCTCGCGCTGGCGGATGCCAAGCACGTGGCCGAGGCGCGGTCGCGTTTCGTCGCCGCGCTCGAGATCGCGGAGGGCAACGTCACCGAGGAAGAGGAGCGCGTGGAGCTGCGCGCGCTGCGCGACCGCCACGAGGCGGCGTTCGCGGGCGATCGACGCGCGCACGATCGGGTGGCCGAAGCGCTGTCGCGGCTCGGTCGCATCAACCGCGACGCGATGGAGCGCTCGAACCAAGAGGCGCAGCGGCTCGGGCTCGCGGGCGCATGGGTGGTGGCGCTCTTCGGCGTGATCGGGCTGCTCGGGAGCGTGATCGCGGTGGTGCGCACGCGGCGTCGGCTCGTGGCGCCGCTGCGCGTGCTCGCGGACGTCGTCACCGATCACGCGCGCGGTGGAAGCCACCGTCGTTGTCCGCGCACGGAAGGCGGCGAGCTCGGCGAGGTGCTCGGCAACGTCAACGAGCTGCTCGACCGCATCGAGCGCGCGAAGCCGAAGCTGGAATCGATCGATCCGCGCGAGGAGTCGCTGCTGCGTCTGCTCGACGCGCGTGAGGAAGCGACGTGGATCCTCGACGCGTCGGGGAGCGTGAAGGCCGCCAACGCGGCCGCGCTCGACGCCCTCGCGACGGAGCCCGAGTTGCGCGCGCGCTTGGCCGAAGCCGTCGCGGCGGGCTCGTTCGAAGGCGCGAAGGTCACCGCGGTGCGCGGAGGGGCGTTGATCGAGCGCGCGTGATCGCGTGCGATCCACGAGACGATAGGACCGACCGAACGCGAAGTTTGTGTGAAGAATCGCGTGACGAATCGCGCCCGTACTCGCCATCCACGCGGTCGTCACGCGAGGAAACGTGCGCGCTCGTCCGGGGTCGGGATGCGGCATTGATCGAGCTTGCCCCAGATGCGGTAGCGCAGGCGCGCGACGACGCGGTAGCCGAGGTCGGTGAGGAACGCGGGCACGAAGCGGAAGATCGCGAGCGCGCGCGCGAAGCCGCGGACGTGCTTGCAGACGTGGAAGATCGCGTGGCTGCGCACGTGCACGCGCTCGCCGGACTCGCTCTGCTCGACGAAGATCACGGTCTCGAGGGTGCGGGGCAGCGACGGGTGTCGTTCGAGGATCGACGCCGCGGTCGGACCTTGGAGCGGCGCGAAGCGGAGCTTGCCGTCGGGATCGTGATCGAGGAGCCACTGCACGGACTTGTCGCAGAGCCCGCACATGCCGTCGTAGAGCACGAGTCGCGGGGGCAAGCTGGGCGCGTCCGATCCGTCCATGCCGGGAATCATGGAGCCTTCGTCGCCTGCGTCCAGCTTCGCGCACCGACGGCGTCGGAGCGGCTGCATGCGAAGTCGCTCTGCGAGGGTGGCGCGTGACGAACTGACGTTTTTGGAGCCGGCCGACAGGCCGAGCGACCCGACGTCACGTGAGCGTCGCCGTCAGGCGACCGAACCAAGCGAACTGGCGCTCACTCCGTCGCGGCGTCGACGCGGAACGCGCTCGTGTCGAGCGGGCCTTCTCCTTCGCCGAGCGCGCGCAGCAGATCGCGCAGCGCGGTCTCGTTCGGTGCGATCGTGAGCCCACGCGCCAAGTGCACGCGCGCGGCGTCGCGCTCGCCGGCCTCCGCCGCGAAGAGCGCGTGTTGGTAGCTGTGCCAGAGCACCCGACGACGCGTCTCCGGATCGCGCGGCTCGCCGAGCAGACGTTCGAGCTCCGTCCAGCGCGCGAGCTGAGTCGCTTCGCCTTCGCGCACGTCGGTCTCGGTCGCGCCGGCCGCGAGCACGCGGAACTGCAGCTCGTGCGGCGCGAGGGTCTCGTACACGTCGCGCGGTACCCGCAGATCGAGCTCCACGATCACCGGGCGCTCGCCCGCGACGGTCTGCAACGCGGCGAGCCCGAAGCGACCCTCGAGCAGGTAGTCACCGAGCAGCGCGCGCAGCTCGGGGGCCTCGTGCGCGAGGCGCTCGACGAGACCCGGGTACGTCAGGAAGGGGACGGGCACGAGCGTGACGTCGGGGCGGATCCGCTCCGTGGCTTCGCCGCCCCAGAAACGAAAGATCGTGCTCGGATCGTGGGCGATCAGGATCGCGCGCGGCGGCAGCTCGCGGCGGATCGGATCGTCGAAGAGGTCGGTGTCGCGAAAGCCCGCGAGGCTCGCGGTGCGGCCGAGGGTCGCGGGCGGGACGAGGGCGAGGCCGAGCGTGAGCGCCGCGAGGGCGAAGGCGCCACGTGGAGAGAGGAAGCTCGCCAGGGTCGCGACGAACGCGCCAGCGAGGATCGCCGCGGCCGCGAAGGCCGGCATCAGGTAGCCGAGGGCGTCCGGGTTGTGGCGCACGAAGCCGAGCCACGCGCGCGCCATCACGAAGATCACGAGCACCAGCGACCAGAGCACGCCGACGCGTCGCCCGCCGGGTCGTCGGATCAACACGTAGGCCCCCGCGATCGCGAGCGCGAGCGTGACGACGTGCAGCCCTTCGCCGAGCTGCACGAGCACGTCGAGCGTTCGGTCGCCGAGCGGATCGGGGACGCCCGCGCCTTGGTTCTTCTGGAAGGCCTGCGCGCTGACCACCCACCAGACCCGCGCGGCGGTGTCGGGCTCACCGAGCGTGAGGAACGCGCGGCCCGCGCGGAGCGGCAGGTAGAGGTAGAGGATGAGGCCGGAGAGCACGAGGCCGGCGCCCACGAGGAACGGGCGTCGACCACGCGCCGCCACGACACGCGCGAGGGTCGCGGCGCCTGCGGGCAACAAGAGCAGGCCGAGGAAGTGATGGTTCGCGAGCGCGAGCCCGAGCGCGAAGCTCGCGTGGTAGAGCGGGCGCGCGTCGCTCGTCGGCCACGAGGCTTCGAGGCGCACGAGGCGTTCGATCGCGAGCATCACGAGGAACGCTTGGAGCGCGTAGACCTCGGGTCGCACCGCTTGCATCCACCACGCGTAGCTGCCGCACGCGAGCCAAGTGCTCCCGATCGCGAGCACCGAAGCGGCACGCGACGGCGCACCCGCCTGGTCGAAGGTCGCGCGTGCGGCGCGGAAGACGCAGAGCGCGGCGCCCGCGGTGAAGAACGCGCTCGCGAGCGCGACGCGGTACGCGAGGGGGCCGATGGGGAGCAGCCAACCCAGGAGCGTGGTGACGATCCCGAAGAGCGGATGACCCGGCGGATGCGAGATGCCGAAGTCGGTCGCTTGCGCGACGAGCTCGCCGGAGTCGAGCCAGTAGTCGTGGGCGGAGGTCGACGCGAGCCACGCGGCCAAGGGGACGCCGACCGCGAGGGCAGCGGGCCACGGGCCCCCCTCGTGGTGTTCGGCGGACGCCATGTACGTGGGCGAGGTTAGGCGATCGAGGTTTCGGGCGTGAAGTTCTCGGAGGGGCTCGTGGGCGGCGCGCGACCCTTGGAGAGGTGCGGGAGGGCGTGAGGTGTCGCTCTCGTTGCGGAGCTCCGCGCGAGGTCGACGACCGCATCACGGCGGCTCGTCACGGCCCGACGTTGATCTCCGGGCCCGGTGTAGTAGCTCCTCGCATGAGCCGAGTGACCGACGCCGTCGACGGATCCGAAGAGCGCGTGGCGCGCGCGCGACGAGGCACGGTGGTCACGAGCCACCCTCGCGCGGTCGAGGCTGGCGTCGCGGCGCTGGAGGCCGGCGGCAGCGCGGTCGATGCGGCGGTCGCGGCGGCGTGTGTGCTCGGAGTGGTCGACCCGATGAGCACGAGCCTCGGCGGCGACTGCTTCGCGATCGTCTGGGACGCGGCGGAGCGGACGCTGCACGGCTTCAACGGGAGCGGCCGCGCACCCGCGCTCGCGAGCGCGGACGAGCTGCGCGCGCGTGGGCTCTCCGAGGTGCCGACGCGTGGGTGGGCGAGCGTGACGGTGCCGGGCGCGCTCGACGCGTACGCACGGCTCCTCGCACGTTTCGGTCGGCGCACGCTCTCCGAGGCGCTCGCGCCCGCGATCGAGGCGGCGCGCGAGGGCTTCGAGGTCACGCCGGTGGTGGCGCGCGATTGGGCGGCCGCGCGCGAGGTCCTCGAGGGCGGCGAAGGCACGACCGGGTTCTTGCCTGCGCCGAGCGTGGGAGAACGCTTCCGGAATCCCGCGCTCGCGGCGTCGCTCGCGGCGATCGCGGAGGGCGGTGTCGACGTCTTCTACCGCGGCGCGATCGCGGAGCGCATCGACGCGGCGTCGCGTGCGGCCGGCGGCTGGCTGAGGCGCGAGGATCTCGCGGCCCACGCGGGCGAGTGGGTGGTCCCGCTCGAAGGTTGGTACCGCGGGCATCCGATCTACGAGCTGCCGCCGAATGGGCAGGGCGTCGTCGTGCTCGAAGCGCTCGCGCTGCTCGAAGAGCATCCGCTCGCGGATCTCGACGAGGTCACGCGCACGCACTTGCAGATCGAGGCGCTCAAGCTCGCGTTCGCAGACGCGTTCGAGCACGTCGGCGATCCCGATCGGAGCGACGTGCTGCGGCTGCTCGATCCGGTCTACCTCGAGGGACGTGGCGCGACGCTGCTGAGCTACGCGGAGCGCGCGAACGACGCGCCACGCACGGGCCTGCCGCGCGATCTCGCGACGGGTGGCGACACCGTCTACGTCGCGGTCGTCGACGCCGACGGCAACGCGTGCTCGCTCATCGCGTCGATCTACGAGCACTTCGGCAGCGCGATCGCGGTCGACGGGATCGTCCTGCAGAACCGCGGTGCGCTCTTCGTGCTCGACGACGCGCACCCGAGCGCGCTCGCGCCGGGTCGTCGCCCGTACCACACGATCCTGCCCGCGATGGTGTTCCGCCACGACGCGCCGTGGCTCGTCTTCGGTGTCGTCGGCGGCTATCAGCAGCCGCAGGCGCAGGTGCAGCTCCTCGTGCGCACGATCGATCTCGGCGAGTCGATCGCGGACGCGGTGAAGGCGCCGCGCTTCCGGTGGCTCGAAGGATCACGCGTGCGGCTCGAGGCGGGCACCTCGCGTGAGGTGATCGAAGGGCTGCGCGCGCGTGGGCACGCGATCGTCGAGTCGGACGCGCACGGCGGCTTCGGCGGCGCGCAAGCGATCGCGCTCGAGCCGGAGGGCAGGCTGGGCGCGAGCGATCCACGCAAGGACGGCGTGGTCGGACACACCCGCGAGCGCGTGGAGGCTTGAGGGAGTCGCGTCGATCGCAGGCTCGACGGAGCGATCTCAACGGAAGGCGCCGCGCGAAGGATCGCCGCCGACGAGCTCGGCCAGGAGCTGCGCGCCCGCGCGAAACGTTCGCGCGTCCGGCACGCCTGGCCACGTGAGCCACACGAATCCGTCGTGTGTCGCGACGCGACAGGTCCCGACCTGCGGCACGAGCGCGCGCGCGGCATCGGTGAGCAGACCCGAGGGCAGCCCCTGCGGCTGTCCCTGCGCGAACGAAACGTTCAGCGACGGAAGCCCACGGGTGTCGACGAGCTTGAGCACCAGGCCGTCGCGCGAGAGGCCCGCCGTGACGTCACCGCGCGGGGTCGCGAAGCGGAGCATCGGCGGTTGACCGCTCGGGGGTTGGAACGTCGCTTCGGCGACACGCGCGAGCTCGGCGAGCTCTCCGACGCGGTAGCTCGCGACCTCACCGACCATCGTGCTCAGCGACTCGAGCTCGTGGTCGTGCAGGAGCGCGCCGAGGACCAGCGCGACGATCTCGCCTCCATTCGAGGTCACGTTCGGGCGCTCGAACGAAAGGGCGGCGTGACGCGCGCGCGGCGTCCACGCGACGCGGATCGCCGCGAGCGACTCGCCCTTGATGACGAAGCGTGCGTCGAACGCCGGGTCGTCGAGCGAGAGATCTTGCGCGCCGAGCGCCTTGCCCACCGCGCTGAGCAACCCCTCGGACGAGACACGAAAGCTCGGTCCGAAGCCGAGCCCGTAGCGGGCGCGCGCGCGGGTGTACGTGGTGGACGTCTTTCCGTGACTGACGACGTGGATGTCGATCGTCACCGAGGCGTGCGCGTGCGGCACGACGATCGAGGCAGGCCGGCGAAACAGCCAGCTCCCGGTGGCGGGTACGAAGAACCCACCGCGCGCCTCCGCGAACTCGCGCCAGAGCATCTCGCGGCCCGCCTCGCGTCGTCGCACGACTTCCGTCGCGAAGTATCCAATCCCGACGACGAAGAGCGTGCATCCGACGAACGCGAGCAGGACGACGATCAAGGCCTGCATCGTTCCGCTCCGCGGGGCCGTGGGGAGGTCACGCTCCGTCGCGTGGCCGTTGGTTCGACGGGGAGCTCGAGAGAGCGTGCTTCGGACGCGCGCGCGGCCGCGATCATCGGCACAGACTACCAGAGCCCATCTCAGGACCTCCCGCGGCCGCCTCGCGTCTCGAGCGAGAGGTCGAGCGAGCGCAGCGAGCCAAGGACTTCGCGGTCGTGTTTGACCGCGACGCGTGCGCGGGGGACGATCACCTCACGCGCCGTTTGGGTACGCGCGGGGGTGGTGCACCATGGGCAACTGGCGTTGGATCAGCGAGGGGCAGCCGGCACATTGGGACGCCGACAAGAAGCGCATCGTCGGGTCGGAGGCGCCCGGCGTCTTCGACTCGCGCTACGCCGAGCGTCGTGAGGGCGACGTCGTTCCCGGCCGGTGGTGGCGCTGCGAAGAGGACGGCAAGGTCGTCGGCTACGGCTGGATGGACGTCGTCTGGGGCGGCGCGGGGGTGTTGCTCGCGGTGTCGCGCGACGCGCGCGGACGCGGAGTCGGCAGCTTCGTGATGGAGCAGCTCGAACGGGAAGCCTTCGAGCACGGCATGCAGTACGTCACGAACGTCGTGCGACCCACACATCCGGAGAAGACGCGCATCGTCGCGTGGCTCGAGAAGCGCGGCTTCCACAGCGGCGAGGACGGGCGTCATTTCCGCAGCGTGCCGACGCGTCGCGCGTCCGTGCCGCCGAGCGCCTGATCGTCGACGCGTGAACGCGCTCTGACCGCATGACCTCCGAGCTCGACGCGACGATCGATGCGGCGCTCGCCACCCTCGCTGCGGCGGGCTTCGACGCGAGCGGCGACCTCGCGACCCTGGCGCAGCTCACGATCACGCCGCCGGTCTCGCTGCGACCCGGTCTGATCGAGCCGCTGAAGACGGGCGAACGCCTTCGCCTCGGTCGCACGCTCGGCGAAGGCGGCATGGGCCTCGTGCGGCTCGCGGAGCAGCGCGTGCTCCACCGCGAGGTCGCGGTGAAGACGCTCAAGGAGCACCACGAGCTCTCGATCCGAAAGCTCCTCCAAGAGGCGTGGATCACCGGCTCGCTCGAGCACCCGAACGTGGTGCCGGTGCACGACCTCGGCGTCGACGAGGACGGCGTGCCCTTCCTCGTGATGAAGAAGATCGAAGGCGAGGTCTGGTCCGAGCTGCTCCTCGCGCCCGAGCGCGTGCGCGATCGTTTCGCCGCGGACGACGTGCTCGAGTGGCACCTGCGCGTGCTGCTGCAGGTGTGTCGCGCGCTCGCGTACGCCCACGCCCGCGGCGTCGTGCACCGCGACCTGAAGCCCGAGAACGTGATGGTCGGCTCCTTCGGCGAGGTCTACGTGCTCGACTGGGGCATCGCGGTCGCGCTCGCGGATGACGGCTCCGGCCGGCTGCCCCTGGCCGCACACGCGACCTCGGTGGCGGGCACGCCGGCGTACATGGCGCCCGAGCAGCTCGGCGGCGAGGATCCGCGCATCACGCCGCGCACGGACATCTATTTGCTCGGCGGCATGCTCTTCGAGCTGCTCACCGGTCGCCCGCCGCACTCGGGCGATTCGCTTCGCGCGATCTTGGCCGCGCTCTTCGCGCCGCCCGATTTACCGGACGACGCGCCGGAGGAGCTCGCGCGCATCGTGCGGCGCGCGATGGACTCCGATCCGGAAGGTCGCTTCGAGAACGTCGACCAGCTCCGGCTCGCGATCGAAGGCTTCTTGCGGCACGCGGACGCACGTCGGCTCGCGGCGAAGGCGGACGCGCTGCGGTCGCGGCTCGAGATCGTGCAGCGCGACGGCGCGGACGAAGCGGCGGAGACGATCTTCGCGGAGGCGCGCTTCGCGTACCGAGCGGCGATCGAGGCCTGGCCCGGAGGCGACGAAGCGCGCGAAGGGCTCGACGCGCTCGTGCTGTCGCGCGCGACGCATCTGCTCGATGTGGGCGATCTCGCGGGTTGCGCGCGCCTACTGGGCGGTGCGCGCGAGGTGCCGAAGGCGCTGCAAGAGAAGCTCGCGCGCGCGCAGAAGGACGAGCGCGCGGCCAAGGATCGGGCGGCGGCGCGCGAGCGCGACGAGGATCGCGAGAAGGGTCGACGCACGCGCGCGTTCTTTACGGCGGTGCTCGGGACGCTCTGGGTGATCTTCCCGCTCACACCTTCGCTGATCGGTCGCCGCGAGCTCACGAGCGCGACCAACGTGGCGCTCGTCGCGTCGTTCTTCCTCGTGGTCGTCTCGGGGCTCACGCTCTGGGCGCGCGACTCGATGCTCGGCACGCGCTTGAACCGCGCGATCGTCGGCATGCTCTTCGCGCTCCTCGTGATGCAGCTCGTCTTCGCGATCGGGTTCGGCGCGTTCCTCGAGCTCCCGCCACCCCAGCTCGCGGTGGGGCTCCTCTTCTTTCACGCGACGCTCGCCGCGTGTGCGGTGGTGGCGGTCGATTTCTGGCTCGTGCCCACTGCGATCGGCTTCGTGGCCGCGTTCTTCGTCGCCGCGGGCAACCCCGACCACGCGAACGCGTGCATGAGCGCCGCCAACGGCGTGCTGCTCGTGAACGCGCTGGTGATCAACTACCTCGACCGCTGGCGCGTGATCGTGGATCGCGCGAAGCAGCACGGATCGAAGGGCCGCGCGAACGACACGTGAAGCGCGGCGAGCGGGCCGTCACGCGACGTGTCGAGCGGCGGACGCACGCGGCGTGTTTCCACGCGCGTGAGCGCGGTCGCGAGCGCGCCGCCGGTCACTGCGCTTCGAGCGCGCGTACGACCGCTTCCAGGCGCTCGCGCTCCACCGGACGTCGCGCAGCCTCCGCGGCGGCTCGCGTGGCCTCCAGCGCCTCGTCGCCCCAGATGCGCACGATGTGCTGCGACGCTTCTTCGTGAAGCGTCTCGCTCGCGGCCATCTCGAGGAAGTCGCGCAGCATCGCGGGGTCGCCGCGGCAGCTCGGATCCTTCGCGTAGCCTTCGAGGTACTCCGGCAACGCGCCCGAGAGCCACCGCTGCGCGACGTACGCGCGGCCGAGCAAGAGCGGCGGGCGACAGTCGTTCGGGTTCTGTGCGCCCACGGAGCGGATCGAGCCGATGTACGGACGTCGGAGGCGTCGACCGTTGTCGAGCATGCGCTTGATCGGCACGAGATCCGCCGGGACGTCGTCGGCGGTCCACGGGTCGCGCGCGTCCGGCAGGCCCTCGGGTTGGTGCAGCGCTTCCAGTGGCGTTCCTGGCGCGACCGCGGGCAGGAGCTGCGCGACCGCCTGCGGTTGCGCCGGCGGCGCGTCGTCGCCTCCGAAGATCAGTACGCCGAGCCCGATCACGAGCACGAGCGCGATCGCGACCATCCCGCCGAGCAGCGCCGACGGCGGCAGCTCGCGCAGCGGCGCCGGCAGCTTGGTTCGCAGCCGCTCGAGCCGAGCCTCCAGCTCCAGGCGCGCGGAGACCTCGCGGATCTTCACCGGCACCTGCGCGCTCAGCGAGTGGAACGTCTCGCGGAGCGCATCACTCGCGTCGAGGAGGCGCTCTCCCGACGGGCGCGCGTCGACCGACTCCAGCGCGGCCAGCATCGCGGCGCCGTCCGCGAAGCGTTCGTTCGGGTCTTTCGCGAGCGCCTTGTCGACGATCGCCTCGAGCGCGGGCGAGGCGTCCGCGCGCAGGCTGCGGAGCTTCGGCGGCGTCTGCACGAGATGCGCGCGCAGCATCGCGGCGGGATCCTGCATCGGGAAGGGCAGCTCGCCCGTCAGCAGCTCGAAGAGCATCACGCCCGCGGCGTAGACGTCGGTGCGCGCGTCGCACGTGCCGCCCGAGGCTTGCTCCGGCGCCATGTACGCGGGCGTGCCGACCACCGTGCCGGCGCGCGTGAGCTTCGGGCTGCTCACCGCGGCGGGCGCGTCGTCCACGAACTTCGCGAGCCCGAAGTCGAGCACCTCCACGTGATCGCTGCCGTCGGGCAGCACTTGCAGCAGCGCGTTTCCGGGTTTGAGATCGCGGTGGATGATCCCCATCCCGTGCGCCTGCGCGAGGCTGCGCAGCACCTGGATCATCAACCCGATCACGCGCGCGGTCGGTAGCGGCCCCGCGTGCACCTCCAGCAGCCGATCGAGGTCTTGGCCCTCGACGAGCTCCATCACGAGGAAGGGCAGGTCGTCCTCGACCCCGTAGTCGGTGATCGTGACGATGTTCGGGTGCCGCAGCGCGGAGAGGGTCTTGGCTTCGCGCTCGAAGCGTTGGCGCACGTCGACGGACGTGCGGAAGCCCTCGTGCAGCACCTTCAGCGCGACCGGACGATCGAGCTTGAGGTGCGTCGCGCGGTAGACGCGCCCGATGCCGCCTTCGCCGAGCAGCGCGTCGACGCGATAGCGCCCTTCCAGCACCCGACCGACGAGCGGATCGGCAGCCTCGAGCGGGAGCGCGTCGACGGCGCGAGGCGTGGCGGCGTTCGCCATGAGCGTCCGCATGGTAGTACAGCCGATAGGAAGTTCGAGCCAGGCCACCGCGTCGTTTCGAGCAGCGACGCAACGCTCCGTTCGACGACTTCGGGCTCGGCGTGCGCTCGCCGACGTCTCTCGCGACGACTCGCCGCGTTTCCTCGAAGATCGCTGGTGATCTGGGCGGCCCGCGAGGAATCGCGCCGCGCTCTGGCGCGCGGCGGAGGAATCGTGCGGCGCGGCCCTCAGCGCACCGCGAGGATCGCGTAGGTGCGTTTCTTCTTCGCGACCTGCACTTCGGCCTCGTCGCCTTCGAGCTTGCCGACGAGCGCGCGACCCACCGGCGACGCGGGCGTGATGAGCCGGATCTCCACTCCGTTCGACTCCACCATCCGGCCACCGGCCACCGGGACCATCATCCAGAGCTGCGCGGCGTCGTCGTCGATCTCGACCTCGATCAGCGCGCCCGCTCCGATCGGATCGTCCGGCCCGAAGCGCGGCAGCTCCATGAATCGAAGACGCGTGATCGCCTCGCCCGTCTCCTCCACGCGCTGCGCTTGGCCACGCGCGAGGTACGACTGCTCGAGCCCGCGGGTGTCCTTGTCGTTCTCGGGCTTCGCCTCTTCGTGCGTCGCCGCCTCGCGCGTTGCCTCCGCCTGCGCGACGAGGAAACGAAGCTCCTCCTCGAGCTGCACGATGGCCGCCGCGATCACCGCACGTTTGTCGATCGTCTCGATCGTCATGGTCGCGCACGATAGCAGGCTCGCGGGAGGCGCTCGCCGCGTGCGACAACGTCGTCATGCAGCGCCTGACCCTCGATCGCCAAGGACACGTTTTCCTCGTCGGCTTGAACCGCGCCGACAAACGCAACGCCTTCGACCTCACGATGCTCCGCGAGCTCGCGGAGGCGTACACGCAGTACGAAGACGAGCCGGAGGCGCGTTGTCTGCTCCTCTTCGCGCACGGCGAACACTTCACGGCGGGCCTCGATCTCGCGGAGGTCGGGCCCGCGGTCGCGCAGGGAGCCGCGCTCTTCCCCGAAGGCAGCGTCGATCCGCTCGGAATGCGCGGGCGCGTGCGGCAGAAGCCGGTGGTGATGGCGATCCAGGGCTGGTGCCTCACCATCGGCATCGAGCTGGCGCTCGCGTGCGACGTCCGCGTGGCCTCCGACGACGCTCGCTTCGGTCAGATCGAGATCAACCGCGGCATCTTCCCCTTCGGCGGCGCGACGATCCGCCTCCCGCAGATCGCGGGTTGGGGCAACGCGATGCGCTGGCTGCTCACGGGCGACGTGTTCGACGCGCGCGAGGCGCACCGCATCGGGCTCGTGCAGGAGGTGACTCCGCCCACGAACCAGCTCGACGTCGCGATGGAGATCGCGGAGACGATCGGGAAGCGTGCTCCGCTCGGAGTGCGCGCCACGCTCGCGTCGAGTCGGCAGACGATCGAAGAAGGTCCGCGCGAGGCCGCCGATGCGCTTCTCGAGCACGCGCGCGTCCTCATGCGGTCCGAGGACGCGGCGGAGGGTCTGCGTTCGTTCGTGGAGCGACGCGAGGCGACGTTCCGGGGTCGATGACGTTCCGATGTTCTAAGCGTTCGAAATGTTTTGATGATGTCGTCCGCCGCGTCGAATTCTGATTTCCGTGTTGATGAATTGTTCCGTCAAATAGAGAATGTCCCTCCGAACTTGGGGAGGCTGCGATGCTCGAACGACGGCGCGGGTGGAGATGGTTGGCGCTCTGGGGAGCGACGCTCCTGGGCGCATGCGGTGGTGGCGGTGGCGGTGGTGACGACGCCGGCAGCGACGGCGGCACCGACGGATCGATGCGGACCGACGGGTCGACGGTCGATCGCTGCGACGTCGACAACGGCGGCTGCGACCCGCTGACCACGTGCACGTCGACGGGTGGCGCAGTCACCTGTGGCGCGTGCCCGAGCGGCTACACCGGCACGGGCGCCGACGGATGTGTGGACGTCGACGAGTGCGCCGCGGAGCCCTCGCCGTGCAGCGAGCTCGTGGAGTGCGCGAACACCCCGGGCGGCTTCACGTGCGGTGACTGCCCCGAAGGCTTCGTGGACGACGGAGAGGGTGGCTGCAGCGACATCGACGAGTGCGCGACCGAAAACGGTGGCTGTGCCCAGACGTGCACCAACGGCGACGGGGACTTCGAGTGTTCGTGCGACGAGGGCTACGTGCTCGGCGCCGATGGGCGTGCGTGCGACGACGTCGACGAATGTGCGACTGACAACGGCGGCTGCGACGAGCTCGTGACGTGCACGAACACGGACGGAGGACGCGAGTGCGGGATGTGTCCGCTCGGCTACGACGACGAGCTCGACGACGGGACCTCGTGTGTCGACGTCGACGAATGTGCGGCAGAGCCGGGGCCTTGCTCGGAGCTCGTGGTGTGCACGAACTCGGAGCCGGGATTCACCTGCGGCGACTGTCCGATGGGTTACGTCGACGACGGCGCGGGTGGATGCTCCGACATCGACGAGTGTGAGACGGACAACGGCAACTGTGATCCGCTCGTGGCATGCACGAACACCGACGGTTCGCGCACGTGTGGCGACTGTCCGAGCGGCTACTCGGGCGATGGCGAGACCGGCTGCACGAACGTCGACGAGTGCGACACCGGCAACGGCGGCTGCGAGCAGACGTGTACGGACTCCGAGGGCTCGTTCACGTGCTCGTGCGCGAGCGGGTACGTCCTGAACGCGGACGGCGTGAGCTGCGACGACGTCGACGAATGCGCGACGGCCAACGGCGGATGCGCGCAGACCTGCAACAACTCCGAGGGCGGCTTCGCGTGCTCGTGTGGGAGCGGATACGTCCTGAACGCGGACGGCGTGAGCTGCGACGACGTCGACGAGTGCGCGACGGACAACGGCGGCTGCGGGAGCGCGACGTTCTTCACGTGTACGAACAACGTGGGCGCGGGGCCGACGTGCATGGACATCGACGAGTGCGCGACGGACAACGGCGGCTGCGGGAGCGCGACGTTCTTCACGTG
>ERZ761607.2528-NODE-2528-length-19572-cov-4.970334_pt1 | contig 19572 bp, 16 predicted proteins | sample MGYA00511164_ERZ761607 | MGnify/ENA primary metagenome ERZ761607 (study PRJEB28899, sample SAMN02445080) | bioreactor sludge metagenome | biome: EBPR sludge | place: Australia: Brisbane, Thorneside Wastewater Treatment Plant | collected 2011-06-22 ... | reverse complement strand
GGCCAGGATGATGGCGATGATCGCCCGTTCCTTGCCGGTCCACTCGACGATCTGATGCGCGATGGTACGCGCACAGCCGGAGTCGTCCATCAGTTTTCCGAAGACGGCGCCGAGCAGGAACAACGGGAAGAACTTGATCAGGTAGTTACCCAGGGCAGGCATGAAGACCTGAGTGTAGGTGGCCAGGATCGGTGCGTCGAAATCGCCGAGCAACAGGCCGGCCAGCGCACAGATCGGCGCGATGAGGATGACGTTCCAGCCGCGGTAGGCGAGGAAGATCAGCAACAGAAGTGATACCAGGATTCCCAGAATGCCGAGCATAATCAATCCCTCCCGCACCAGACCAGCAAACACGGTCAAAGATGTCGCACGCCTCCCACTGCAGTATGGGAGCACCTTCCCGGGAAAGTCAATCAAGAATTCCCTGTCGGGGATTGTCTGGTGCCGGCAGATGCGGTCATGCATCGGCCCTGATCGACCCGGTGCCGGCGATCGGTAGGCGTCTGGCGGCTGCAGCGATGGGTTGGCGCGCGATTTGACGCCCGTGGCGGGTGGGGCTGCCAGATTCCTTCAGGGAGTCGGCGCGACACCTCGCACGCTGACCCCGCTGGGCGAATAGTCGGCTGTCAGGGTCTCCCCGTAGCGGGCCGCGAAGGTGCGTGGTGGATTGCCGGCGTAGAAACGAAGCGGCACGGAGATCTGTCTAAAGCCCGTCCCGCTGCCCATCAGCTGGTGCACGACGAAGTGCAGGTGCGGGCCTCGCGCATAACCGGTTGCCCCGGATCGTCCGATCAGCATTCCGGCGGTCACCTGCTGTCCGGGCATGACGTGCACGCCCCCGGGAGCCAGGTGCGCGTAGGTCGCAATGCTGTCGTCGGCGTGCAGGAGGCGCACGAAGTTGGCCTCCGTGAGCAAGTCGCGCGCCGTCCCGCCGAACTTGTGACGGGCTTCGGTTTCGATCACCACTCCGTCGCGGGCAGCGACGACGGGCGTATTTTCCGGCATGGTGAAGTCGACGGCGAACTCGCTATCGGGGGAATGGTGGGTCAGCCGCGGTCCGTCATGGCTCTGGCCGATGGCAAAGCGGCGATCGTTCTCAAACGGCAGGCGATAGAGAGCAGTGGCGTCGTGCTGCGCGCGGTAGTTGCCGGTGCTGTACGTGGTTTCGCTGACGAAGTGGTGGGGTTTTCCGGCATGCGCCGGGGGGACCCGCAGCAAAGCGACCTGACTGTGCGGCCGAATCACCGCGTAAATCGGCATGAAGTGACTGCTGCGGATGTTTTCCCGCTCGGTCAGTGCCAGCCTGACCGATACTGGCGCCGGGCCACGATTGCGTGCGACGATGTGCTGACCGCCATCGACCGACTCGGAAGTGAGCGAGAAAGGGTAAGGCTGGGCGGCAAAGGAGGCGCCACCGAGTGTGCCATTGATGACGAGGCAGAGGCTCAGTCGGCAGCAGAGGCGGAGTGGCGCCGAAGTCATCGGGCAGTGGTCAGGCCTGTCTGTCGCGCGGCGCGAATCGGCGCGGCTGTTCGCCGATCACTGGAGCGGGAACAGCCGGCGGGCGCCCTCAACCCTGTCCGGGGGGATTGTCCGCTGCCTGCTCAATAGCCCCAGTAGCTGCCCGGCGGGGGGGGATACGAGACTTGTCCGGGGATGACATACACCGGCCGGGGCGGCGGCGCCACGTACACCGGTTGTGGTGCCACATGGACTGGCGGAGGCGCATAGTAGCTTGCCGCGGCGACGCCGGCGGCGATGCCGGCAATTGCCAGTACCGCTGCCGGTCCGACCCAGCGTGGGCCGTGCGGGTGGCCGCCGTGGCCACGGTATGCCGGGGGTGCGTAGTAGCCGCCGCGAGCTTGGCCGCTACGGTAGTGATCGCCACCGTAATTGCCGCGATGCCCGTGATCGGCGAGGGCCGGGGTGGCACATCCGAGCGCGAGACTCAGTGCCAGGGAGAGGGAGGTGATGGTCGTTTTCATGAGTCGAATAACGCCGCCCCGCCGCTTTCGATGACGACGTTTTCGAGAGAATCGGCGGACTTTTGTGACCGGATGTGACCGGGTTCCGCGCTGTGGGCAGCGCCGGAGCGTCTACCGCCGCAGTGGCGAGAGGTCGAGCCGGCCATTGCGCATTGCCGGACACCAGAAATAGGCGCCTGACCGGGGGCGGGTGAATCCGAACAGCGCGTCGACAACCCCGTCCTCGCTGCCGACCATTCGCCGCAACTGCGCTTCGAAGGGATCGAAGGAGACGGCGAAGGCGACGAACATCAGCCCGCAGCGATGGCTGTCGGCCCAGGGCATCGAACGGCGCAGGACGAAGGCCTCGGGCGTGAAGCTCTCCTGCGCCGTGCGCTTGACATGTGCCGATTCCGGCGCATCCTCGATTTCCTCGTTGTCTGTCCGGCGGCGGCCGATGCACAGATCCTGTTCGTCGGCCGGCATCCGCTCGAAACGGGTGAAATCGTGCACCCAGCGTTGCACGGCGACGAAACTCGAAGCGGCAAGGATCGGCCGATCGGCGCCGACGATGGCGGCCGCAACGGCCTCGTCGCCGGTCGGGTTCTCGGTGCCATCCTGGTAGCCGGTCAGGTCACGGCCGCCATCGTGCAGGAAGGCGTCGTGCGCCTCTTCGAGACGGAAGGCGGGCACCAGCGCCTGCTCGATCCGGCGTGCGCGATGCAGGATTTCGCCGCGGTCGCTGCCACGCAACCAGACCCAGAGGGCCGCCGGGGTGGCCGGCAGTTCCAGCCCGGGGCCGGCAACCGCCGGGAAACTGCGCAGTTCGCCGATCTCGGCGCCCAAGGCGGAAACCAGCGCGCGACCGAAACCGACCACCGTTCGTTCGCCATCTGCCAGGTCGCCCAGTGCGCGCAGGCGGTCTGCCGGGCGAGCCGCGGGTTCGAGCGCAAAGACCAGGTAACGCGCCAGTTCGGGCAGGGGAAGCAGGATGCCGGCTTGTGGAGTACGCATGGTGATAACAACCTCGGTTCGAAAAGTGGCCCCGCAGGGCGATCAAGTGGCATGGTGCGCGCGGCCTGAAGCTTGCGATCGGTGACCACGGGGGATGCTCAACAGGTGGCGATCTGCCGGAAGGTGGCGCCCGTACCGATTTCGGCAGTGTTGCCCGGGCTGCACAGGACGCGCTCGACCCTGGCCATCGACGGTCCGTGCTGCGCCCAGAGAACGAGCGCATCGACCGTTTCTACCGGGCCGCTGACCAGGGCTTCGACGCTGCCGTCGTGCCGGTTGCGTACCCAGCCGGCGAGACCCAGCCTGGTTGCCTCGGCACACAGCGACCAGCGGTAACCGACGCCCTGCACCCGACCGTGGATACGCAGGTTCCTGCAGACTTCCTGGCTCATCTTCAACTCCGGATTGGGGACTGGGGGTGCGGTGGCTGCCAATACTGGCATAATCGTCGTCCATGAAAAGAAGAATTTCAAGAGGGGCGGTGGCGCCACATGCGGCTGGCGTCAGGCCATGCTGAAGACCCTGCTGTTGATGCCACTGCTCGGGACCGGGTTGCTCGCCCTCGTCCCGAAGCGCAACTTCGATCTGCTGCGCCATCTGGCAAGCATCGTCGCCGCCGCGACGATGCTTGGCGCCGGGTTGCTGCTGCTCGACTTCGACCCGGCGAGTGCCGAGATCCAGTTCTTCGAGACACGTCCCTGGAATCCGCGCGTCGGGTCGAGCCTGGCGCTTGGCATCGACGGTATTTCACTGCCGATGGTGCTGCTGGCGACGCTGCTCTGCTTCGTCGCCATCTTCTCGTCGACCGGCATCCGGCACGGAGCCAAACTCTATTTCTCGCTCCTCCTGATTCTCGAAACCTCGCTGCTGGTAGTGTTCACGGCGCGCGACTGGTCCTTGTTCTACGTTTGTTGGGAACTGACGCTGATCCCGCTGTTCTTTCTCGTCGACCGCCTCGGCGGTGCCAATCGCCACCGCGCCGCGCTCAATTTCGTCCTGTACACCCTGGGTGGCTCGGTGTTCATGCTGATTGCCTTGCTGCTGCTCTACGACGTGGCGCCCGGACACAGTTTTGCGATGGCCGACATGGCAGCCGGTGGTGCTCAGTTGCCGGTGCACACCCAGGTGCTGGTGTTTCTCGGCCTGCTCCTCGGCTTCGGTGTCAAGATGCCGATCGTGCCGCTGCATGGCTGGCTTCCTCTGGCCCATGTCGAGGCGCCCAGTCCGATCTCCATCCTGCTCTCCGGCATCCTGCTCAAGATGGGCGCTTACGGACTGATCCGTGCCGCGGCAACCCTGCCGGCGGCGGCGCAGGCCCTGCAGGGCTGGTTGGCCGTACTGGCGTTGGTCAGCCTGATCTACGGCGCGGTGCTTGCCTGGCGGCAGGTCGATCTGAAGGCGATGATCGCCTACTCGTCGATCTCGCACATGGGCGTCGTCCTGCTCGGCATCGCCGCACTCAATCCGGCCGGCCTGAGCGGCGCCCTTACCCAGATGGTCGCGCATGGTCTGACCGCCGGACTGCTCTTCCTGCTGATCGGCCTGCTCTACGAGCGCACCCACAGCCGTGATCTGGCCGACCACGGTTCGCTCAACCGGATCGCGCCCCGCTTCGCCATCTTCATCATTTTTGCCGTGCTGGCCTCGGTCGGTCTGCCGGGCAGTGCCGGTTTCATTGCCGAGCTGCAGGTGCTGGTCGGTGCCTACAGCCGTTGGGGTGCCTGGCTGGTGCTGCTGTCGATCACGCTGCTGATCTCTGCGGCCTACGCGCTGCGCGTCATCCGTTGTCTGTCGACCGGTCCCGAGCGACCGTTCGCCGCGGTTCCGGCGGGTGTCGTCTGGTTTGCCGACCTGACACGCGGCGAATGCGCCGCAGCCTGGCTGCTGGCGGTCGGGGTGGTCGCCATCGGCGTCTATCCGGCGCCGCTGCTGCGCCTGATGGCCTCCTCGCTGGTCAGTCTGGCTGGACAGTTCGGAGTCTGATTGAGCAGCAACAACCATCCGGCAAGTGCGGTGCCCTCCGCCGCGCCGGACCAACCTGTGGAGCGGCTGCGCGCCTGCCTGCGGCAGGTCGCCCATTTCCTGCCGGCGCAGGCACCACTGCGCGATTTCGTCCATCACAACACTTTGCACGCTTTCCAGCATCTGCCGTTTGGCGAGGCGCTGGAGGCTGCGGCACGCCTCACCGGTGCTCGCCCGTGGCTCGATGAGGCACGTTGTCGCGAGCTCTTCCGGCAAGGTCGGATAGATGCCGGCGACCTGGCCGTCGCCTTGCGACAGGTGCGCGCGGCGCGCGCCGACGAAGTGCTGGTGAGCACCGCAGTACATGATCTGCGCCGTGGCGAAGTGCTGCAGGCGGCGCTGCTTTGCCCACCGGTGGCCATTTCACCGGTCGCCTTGCGCTGGCAGCTCGAGGAGCGCGCGGCTGGTGAGCGGCTGCAGCCGGGGGGCGACCCCTTGCTCAGGCAGCGGCTGCTGGCCAGTGCCGCAGCGGCGGGGCGCGATGAAGCCGCAATCGTCGCTGACCTCTGGGCGGCGGCATGCGCTTTGTGCGGGCCGCCGGCCGCCGCCATGCCGGACCTCGACGGCATGGGGCCGGATGCGGTGGCCGATCTGTGGCAGCAGATGCTCGACCGGATCGGGGACGAATGGACGCCGGGGCAGTTGCTGGCCCACCTGACCGGCGAGGATCGGTGCCAGACGCTACAGACGAACTTGATTCGCCATCTCGCCGCACATCTCGATCAGGATCTCGCTGCCTGGAAAAACCCGGCCCAGCACAGGGGCTTCTACGCCGCCTGGCGACAAAGTGCCGGTAGCGACTGGTCCTGGGAACTCGACGAGTTCGCCGGCACCCGGCAGGACCTCGCGCAGTTGCCGGATGACCCGCTGCAGGCAATACTTGGTGAGCTGTTGCGCCTGGGCATCGCCGAGGCACGCTGGTGCGGCTATCTGCAGCGGCTGGCGCTCGATCTGCCGGGCTGGGCCGGCATGTTCCACTGGCGCCAGGCGCATCCCCGTGCGGCAGACCCACCGGTCAGCCTGACCGATTTTCTGGCGGTGCGCGTCGTCCTCGAGCGTCTGTACGGGGAACAGTTGGTGCGTCGCATCTGGGGGCTGCCGCTGAACCTGCCGGAACTTGGTCGGCATCTGATCGGCCGGCCGGCTGAGCTGCGCTTGCGACACGCTTTCGGTTGCCGCCGCCTGCCCGAAGACCTGCTGCTGGCGCTGCAGCCGCAGCTCGGCATGGCGGCCGATGACGCGGACGCCGGCTGGGCGCGCTGCGCCGCCATGCTGACCGAATGGCGGGCGACCGACAGGGGCGGCGCGAGCGCGGCGGGCGCCCGCGCTGCCTGGCCGCTGTTCGTGCTCGCTCAGCACCTCGGACTGAGCGGCGGCGAGCTGCGCGCGCTCGGCGAGAACGGCGCGCAAGCCCTCCTCGCCTGTGCCGATTCGCTGACCGCCGGGCAGCGTGGCGAGGTCTGGCTGCTGGCCTACGAACGTCATTATCGGCAACAGATCCTGGCCGCCCTGACCGCCAACCACGGCCGCGCACCGGATCTCTCGGGCCGGGTGGCAGCGCAGTTCGTTTTCTGCATGGACGATCGAGAGGAGGGATCGCGCCGCCATCTCGAGGAGGTCAATCCGGCTTTCGAAACCTTCGGTGCGGCTGGCTTCTTCGGTGTGCCGATGTTCTGGCAGGGGCTTGACGACGAAGCTCCGGGCGCACTCTGCCCGATCGTCGTCCGGCCGACCAACACGATCAGGGAGCGCGTGGCGGCCGACGCCGCGGTGGCGTACGAGCGGCATCAGCGCCGGCGGCGCTGGCGTCTGCGCTGGCAGGAGCGCCTGCATCAAGGCAGTCGGCGCGGCTGGCTGTCCGCCACCCTGCTCGGCGTCGGCGCTGCTCCGCTGGTCCTGCTCGGCTTGCTCGGCCGGACGCTGGCGCCTGGCCGGGTCGGAGCGCTGCTTGCTGGCTGGCGCGCCGCCTTCGATCTGCCCTTGCGCGGCGCGTTGCAGTTGAGCGCCAGCGCTGGTGAAGCAGGCCGCGCCGCCAGTGCCGACGCGCCGCGACTCGGTTTCAGCGAAGACGAGCAGGTGACGCTGGTCGCCGGCTTTCTGCGCAGCATCGGGCTGACCGAGGGTTTCGCACCCCTGGTGGTGATCGTCGGGCACGGTTCCGACAGCCGTAACAACCCCCACCTCGCTGCCTACGATTGTGGGGCCTGTTCCGGCCGGCATGGCGGGCCGAACGCCCGCGTCCTTGCGGCGCTGGCCAACCGCGCGGTCGTCCGGCAAGGACTGGCTGCACAGCAGATCGTCATTGCCGATCAGACGCAGTTCATCGCCGCCGAGCACAACACCTGCGACGAGACCTACCTGTGGTATGACGTCGAGCAGCTTCCGCATGGCCATCGGGCAGCCTTCGCCGCATTGCGCCGGGATTGCGAGGCGGCCGCCGCGCTGCACGCCGTCGAGCGCTGTCGCCGTTTCGCCTCGGCGCCCCGCGACCCGACGCCGCAGCAGGCGCTGCAGCATCTCGCCGAGCGTCGCCAGGACATGGCGCAGACACGCCCCGAGTTGGGCCATGCGACGGTCGCGGCGGCTTTCGTCGGCCGCCGCAGAATGAGCCGCGGCGCCTTCTTCGATCGGCGCGTCTTCTTGATTTCCTACGATCCGCTGCCCGACAGCGAAGGTCGCGTGCTCGAGGCGACGCTGCTCGCGGCGGGCCCGGTTGGTGCCGGCATCAACCTCGAATACTATTTTTCGACGGTCAACAACGAAGGCTGGGGTTGCGGCAGCAAGATTCTGCATAACCTCGTCGGGTTGTTCGGCGTGATGCAGGGTGCCAGTTCGGATCTGCGCACCGGGCTGCCACTGCAGATGGTCGAGATCCACGAAGCGATGCGTCTGCTGGTCATCGTCGAACAGACGCTGGAAATCGTCAGCGCGATCTATCAGCGGCAACCGCCGCTGCAGGAACTGATCGGCCACGGCTGGATTCTGCTCGCCGCCAAGCACCCGGTGAGTGGTGCAATCCATCTCTTCGATCCGGCCAGCGGCTGGCAGCCGTGGTCCGACGAAGTGGCCGGCAAGCTGCAGCTACCTGTGGTCGAATGTTCCGCCGACTGGTTTTCAGGTTGCCGCGAACCCTTGCCGCCGGCCCTGCTGGTGCGTCCGTTGGGGGAGCCATGAATGCTGTCGACTTCCTGTTCGCGGCAGTGAACGCGTCCACCCGGGTGGTCTGGCTGGTGCCGTTGTTGCCGTTGCTGGCGGCGCTGCTGATCGCCCTGCTGTTGCTCTCGCGCCGCGCGACGGGCGATGCGGGCGAACCGCTGAGCGCCGGTATCGCCAGCGGCAGCGCGCTCGGCGCGTTGCTTCTGCTCCTGCTCTTCGACCTGGCGGCATTGGGCGGCGGCGCCGCCAAACAGCTCGCCTTCGGCGAATGGTTGCACATCGGGGTGGTGCCGGTCCATCTGTCCTTCGTGCTCGATGCCTACAGCCTGCCGGCGGCAACCCTGGTGGCCCTGCTCGCCTGGATCACCCTGCGTTTCTCGGCTACCTACCTGCACCGCGAGCCCGGCTTCCAGCGCTTCTTTCTCGGCATGTGCCTGTTCCTCGCCGGTTTGCTGCTGATCGTTCTGGCCGGCAATGCCGTGCTGACCTTCGTCGGTTGGGAACTGGCCGGGTTCAGTTCCTGGTTGCTCATCGGCTACGCTTGGCAGCGGCCGCTGGCCACCGGCAATGCATTGCTGGTCTTCCTCACCAACCGGGTCGGCGATGCCGGCTTCATGCTCGGCATTGGCCTCGCGGTGTGGTCGGTGGGTACTCTCGAGTGGACCGGGCTGGCCGGTGACGGGAGCATGGGGATGGTCGCCGCGCGCCTGCTGGCGCTGGGCTTCCTGCTCGCAGCGCTGGTCAAGTCGGCACAGTTGCCGTTTACACCGTGGATTGCGCGCGCGCTCGAAGGACCGACACCATCGTCGGCGATCTTCTATGGCTCGCTGCTGGTGCACGCCGGCGTATACCTGTTGTGCCGTCTGCAGGGCCTGCTCTTGCAGGTGCCCGACCTGATGGCGCTGGTTGCCGTGGTCGGCCTGGCGACCGCCGTTTACGGCGGGCTGTGCGCGCTGGTGCAGAGCGACGTCAAGTCGGCGCTGGTGTTCTCGACCGTGACGCAGGTCGGTCTGATGTTCTTCTGCTGCGGGGTCGGACTGTTCTGGCTCGCCGCCTGCCCCGCCGGGCTGCATGCCAGCTGGCGCGCCTACCAGTTCCTGCTCGCGCCGGCCTACATGCATCTGGTGCGCCAGCCGGCGCGACCGGTGCCGCGCTGGCTGGCCGCGCGGCGCTGGTGGTACACCGCAGCCCTGCAGCGGTTCTGGATCGAACCGCTGGCCAACAGTCTGCTGACCCGGCCGACCCTGGCGCTGGGCAGGGATGTGCGCGCCCTCGACGAAGGTTTCATCGACCCGCTGGTCGGAGCACCACGCGACGATGCGGACCAGGCAGCGGGCGATGCGGTTGACGACCTGATTCGTGGCCACGGACTGGCCGGCCGGGTGCTGTTCAACGCCGCCGATCACCTGCAGCGCATCGAACGCCGCCTGCTGCTCGGCGACACCGGCGCGCTGGGTCGACACCTGCGCCAGGCAGCACACTACGCCGACGCCATCGAAGCTCTGCTCGAACAGCCGCGCTATCTGATGCTGATGGTCATGGCGACCTTCGTGGTGATCCTGTGAGCGAGATCTGGTGGGCGGCGCAGGTCGGCTACCCGCCGTTGGCGACGCTGCAGTGGCTGCCGCTCGCCGGTGGCCTGCTGCTGCTGGTGATGCGCGAGGACGACCTGGCGCTGGTCCTCGGTCGGCTGTTCGCGGTCGGCGAACTGGTGGTGGCGATCGACCTCTACGCCCGCATCGACGTGTCGACCGGCGTCCTGCAGTTCGCCGAGCGACTCGATCTGTTCGCCTACCATGCCGCGGCCGACGGGGTCAGCATGCTGTTCATCCTGCTCGCGGCGCTGCTCGGTGTGCTCCTTTCGTTCTACGGCATGGCCCGGCAACAGATCTCGCCGGTGCAACTGCTCAGCCTGCTGCTGATCATCGAGAGCGCGCAGATGACGATGCTGACGACGATGAACCTCCTGTGGTTTGCCGGCGCTTCGGCGGTGCAGCTGGTTGTGGTCGGCTATCTGCTCTGGCGCTGGGCCTCGGCCAGGGAAGAGAACCTCGCACTGTCCCGCTTTCTGCAGTATCAGGTTTTCGGCTGGGCGCTGCTCGTCGCCGGGGCGGTCGTTCTTGCCTGGAGCCACGCCGACGTGATCGGTGGTCGCTGGAGCTTCGATCTTTTCGATCTGCTGCGCACGCCACAGATCGGCAAGTACCAGTCGGCGGCCTTCTACCTGCTGTTTTACGGCCTGGCCATCCGCACCCCGCTGTTTCCCCTGCATGGCTGGCTGCCCAACTCGGCCGGCTACGGGCTGATCGCCGTCGGCCCGGTACTGCTGCTCGGCGTCAAGGTGGGTATTTACGGCATGGCGCGTTTTCTGCTGCCGCTGACCGCCGAAGCGGTGATCATCTGGCAGCCCTACGTCGTTGCCTTTGCCATGGTCGGCGTCTTTTTTGCCGCGGTGATGGCCTTTCGGCAGGCGAACCTGCGCCGCTTGATGGCCTTCGCCGTCGTCAGCCACACCAGCCTGATCGTCATCGGTCTGTTCACCCTGCACCCGGCAGGATTGCAGGGCGCCTTGTTGCTGGCGGTCAACTTCGGTCTGGCGATCACGGTGATGCTGTTGATGGTCGGCTACGTCTATCGCCGCACCGGTACCACCAGCCTTGACCGGCTGGGCGGCCTGTTCGATCGCATCCCTTTCATCACCGTCGCTTTCCTGATCGGCGGCCTGGCACTGCTCGGCATGCCCGGGACGCCCGGATTCGATGCGGTGCATCTGGTACTCGAGGCCTCGATCGAGACCTTCGGCGCGCTGCCGACGATCGCCACCGCGCTGGGCAACGTGGCCGCTGCCGGTTTCCTGCTCTGGGCCTTTCAGCGCGCCTTCCTCGCGCCGCGGCCGCGCGACCTGCCGGCGGCGCGCATCGCGCCGACCAGCGCGATGGAGTATTTCGTCGGTGGCGCGACCCTGCTCGTCCTGCTCGCCGCCGGTTTCTACCCCGAGCCGTGGCTGCGCCTGACCGATAGCGCAACGCAGAGCTTGGCGGCGTATTTCCCGCATGGCTGAAGCGTCCACCTGGCCCCTGCTGAGCCTTCTGCTCGTCCTGCCGCTGGCCGGCGCGCTGGCCAGTGCCTTGCTGCGGCGCCCGCCCTGGGCACAGCGCATCGCCCTGGGCAGTGCCGGGCTGACCCTGTTCTGCTCGCTGCTGGTCGTCTACGCTTTCGATGCGGGTGACCCCGAATTTCAGCTGCTCGAGTCGGCCCCCTGGATCCCCGGCCTGAACATCCGTTATCTGGTCGGGATCGACGGAATTTCCGTGCTCTTCCTGCCGGCGACCGCGCTGCTGTTCTGTGGCGCCGTGGTGGCGGGCTGGCGGGTCAGCGCGACGGCCTCGCCACTTGCTCCGGGGCTGTACTTCGCCCTGTTGCTGCTGCTCGAAGCCGCGACGCTGGGTGTCTTTTGTGCGCTCGACACGATCCTGTTCTTCTGCTTCTGGGAATTCACCCTGCTGCCACTCTATTTTCTGGTCAGCCTGTGGGGCCTCGGCGCGGCGCGCCAGCGTGCGGCAGTACGCTATTTCCTGGTCATGCTGGCTGGTGGCGTGCCGCTGCTTTTCGGACTGCTCGGGCTGGCTTTCGGCAGCACAGGGGGCGGCGTTCCGGTCTTCGACCTGCCGACCCTGCTGGTCACGCCACTGCCGGAACGAAGCCAATACCTCATCTTTCTGCTCTTGCTGCTCGGCTTCGGGGTCAAGGTGCCGCTGGTGCCGCTGCATACCTGGCTGCCGTCAATGGCGATGGGCGCGCCGGCGGCGATCACCGCACTGCTGGTCGGACTGAAGCTGGGCGCCTACGGCCTGATTCGTTTCGCCATTCCGCTGGCACCGCTGGCGGCGCGCGATCTGCACTGGCTGCTGGCCGGTTTCGGGACGGTTGCCATCCTCTACGGCGGAGTTGCGGCGCTGACGCACAGCAATCTGCGCGGCATGCTGGCGTACTCGAGCCTGGCTCATGTCGGGCTGGTGCTGCTTGGTCTGGCGTCGTTCTCGGTTTACGGGCTGCAGGGCGCACTGCTGCAACTGCTCAATTTCAGCGTCGCTGCGGGCGGCGGCTTCCTGGTGCTCTCCTTCCTGCAACGCCGCATCGGTTCGACCGACATCACTCAGCTCGGCGGCGCGCTGCACAGCATGCCGCGGCTGTCCGGTTTTTTCCTGTTCTTCGGATTGGCCGGCATCGGACTGCCGGGAACCAGCGGTTTTCCCGGCGAGCTGCTGATCATCGTCACCGCGCTGCACGATCATACCGGTGCCGGTCTGGCCGCCCTGTTCGGCATGGTGCTCGCCACCGCGGCTTTCCTGTCGCCGTTCCGGCTGGCGTTTTTCGGGCCGGAGAAGCGTCCCGCGATGGCCGCCGCCGAGGACCTGCTGCCGCGCGAGATGGCGGTGCTCTTGCCGCCGTCCTTGCTGATCCTGACGGTCGGGATCCATCCGCTGCCGATCCTGGATCTGCTCAGGCCGACCGCCGAGGCCTGGGTAGCGGCGCTGGCGGGGTTGTAGGCGACTTCGTCCGTCGCACCGGCGATGACATTGGTCGAACTGTGCGCGGTCTCTGCCGGAAACCCGATTCTCGTGGTTTCGTCGACCCCAGGGTAGTCTGAGCAACGGCATCTGCTGCCCAGACCATTTTTCTGAAGCGGCAACGGGTGACGGATGGTCCGTTCGTGGGCGGGCTTCAGCGACCCCGGGAAGGAAAGACGCTGACGCGACAGTTGAGCGTCAGGGAACTCAGCGGTGGCAGTCCTGCCAGCCGTTTGCCGATCTCGTGCTCGATCTTGTTGACCAGGTCCCGGTCCTGGTGGAACTCCCGGGGTAGGAAGATCTCCGCTTCGAAGCGGCCGCCGAGATAGTGCAGAACGACTCGTTCGGGCTGTGGCAGACCGACGAAGGCGGGTGACAGGTGTTGCATCAGTTCTTCGCGACCAGGCAGGTTCTGACCGATGTTGTCATGGTCGAGATCGTCCTCGACGTCGACATGGACGAGGACGTCGGCCACTGCCGAGCGGCTTTCGAGGACTCGTTTGCGGGTCATTTCGGCGATGCGGTGACCTTCCGATACGCTGATCCTCGGGTCGACGCAGATGTGGGCATCGACCAGCGAGCGATGCGCCATGCGTCGGGTACGCAGATCGTGCAGGTTGCTCACCCCCGGGGTGTCGATGATCACCTGGCGGATGGCATCGACCTCCTCGACCGAAAGACCGGTGTCGATCAGTTCCTGCAGCGCGTCCCAGGCGAAGACCACGCCCATGCGTACGATCATGAAGCCGACGATCACTGCCGCGACGGAGTCGGCAAAGCTGTAACCCATCAGATTGCCGACGATGCCCAGCGCGACGACGAGTGACGACGCGGCGTCGGAGCGCGCATGCCAGGCGTTGGCGATCAGCATGGGCGAGCGCAGCCGCTCACCGACATGCAGCATGTAGCGGAACAGACCTTCCTTCGCCACCAGGGCCAGGCCAGCCGTCCACAGGGCCATCGGCGCGACCGGCGGCAGCTCTTCCAGGGATTGCAGTTTGACTCCGGCGCTCCAGATGATGCCGGCGCCGGTCGCCGCCAGAATCGCTCCGAGGGCAAAGGATGCCGCCGTCTCGATGCGGCCATGGCCATAGGGATGGCTTTCGTCGGCCGGGTCCTTGCTGTGATGGGCAGCGAAAAGGACCAGGAAGTCGCAGACGAGGTCGGAAAGCGAGTGCAGTCCGTCGGCGATCAGGCCCTGCGAATGGGCGATGATGCCGGCGACGATCTGGGCGCCGGTGAGCAGGATATTCACCAGGACGCTGATCCAGGTGACCCGTTGCGTCATGGCGTGCCGCTCCGGGTCGTCGTAGGAAACGTCAGGCACGTCGTCTTGGCTGTTCATGGCTCCCTCTGTTTTTTTAGGCTGTATTTTCATTCTACAACGACGATACCCCGCACACCCCAAGGTTGCCGGGGGCGGGGTGGTCGAGCGGCAGGCGCGGATTTTCGTCGATAGACGTTAAGGCAAGCTTAAGACGGGTGGTTGGCGCTCCGGTACAATCTCGCCCTTCGACTTGGGCGGCTGCCGCAGCGATGTGCCGTCCTTGACCCGCCGCCTGTGCAGGCAGCCCCATTCATCCGGAGCCGTCATGGATATCGTCATCACCCCGGTCACCCGCACCACGGTCGGGTCGCTCATCGCGCTGGCACGCCAAGTCTGGCAATGTACCTATTCCGGGATCATCAGTCAGGAGCAGATCGACTACATGCTCGGCCAGCGCTACAGCCCGCAGCGCCTGTTCGAGGAACTGGCGATGCCCGGCGTCTGGTGGGACCAGGCGACGATCGACGGTCGGCTGGCGGGTTTTTCTTCCTGTCTGCTGGCCCCGGCGGGGAGTGAAATGAAACTCGACAAGCTGTACGTGGATCCGCAACGGCAGCGCACGGGCATCGGCGGCCGGCTGATCGCCCGGGTGGAAGAGCATGCCCGGGCGAGCGGCTGCCGAACGCTGATTCTGGCGGTCAACAAGCGCAACGAACGGGCCATCGCAGCCTACCGCAAGCAGGGCTTCGCCGTCCGCGAGTCGGTCTGCGTCGATATCGGGCAGGGCTTCGTCATGGACGACTTTATAATGGCCAGGTCACTGCGCGCGCCGGCTGCACAATCCTGAACCCGTATGAAGCTGACTTTCGTCAAGATGCATGGCCTGGGCAACGACTTCGTCGTGCTCGATGGCGTTCGCCAGTCGATCAAGCTGAGTCGGGCGCAGGTGCGCCTGCTGGCCGATCGGCATTTCGGTGTTGGCTGCGACCAGGTGCTGCTCGTCGAGCCGACGCACCAGGCGGGAGTCGATTTTCGCTATCGCATCTTCAATGCCGATGGCGGCGAGGTCGAACAGTGCGGCAACGGGGCACGCTGCTTCGCCCGTTTCGTGCAGCAGGAGGGCCTGACCGCCAAGCGCGAGATCCGCGTCGAAACCATGCGTGGCGTGATCGTGCCACGCCTCGAGGATGACGGTTCGGTGACCGTCGACATGGGTGTGCCGACTTTCGACCCGGCACGGGTTCCGTTTGTCAGTGACGCCGACGATTTGCTGCAGGTACTGCAGGTGGCCGACGAGGCGATCACGATTACCGCCGTCGGTATGGGAAATCCCCACGCCGTTCAAGTGGTCGGCGACGTGGATACCGCGCCGGTCGAGCGGCAGGGTCCGCTGATCGAGGCGCACCCGCGCTTCCCGCAGCGCGTCAACGCGGGTTTCATGCAGGTGGTCGACCGGCAGGCGATTCGCTTGCGGGTTTTTGAACGGGGTGTGGGCGAAACGCTGGCCTGCGGCAGCGGCGCCTGTGCCGCCGTGGTCGCCGGCATCGCGCGCGGCCTGCTCGTTTCGCCGGTTCGTGTCGCAACACGGGGTGGCGAACTGAGCGTTGCCTGGCGTGGCGCGGCTGCTCCGGTTCTCATGACCGGCCCCGCAGTCACTGTCTTCAAGGGAGAGATCGAGTTATGAGAGCGGAAGAAGTTGCGCGCTATCTGCAGGAAAATCCACAGTTTTTCGAACAGCACGCGGATCTGGTCGCCAATCTGGTGGTGCCGCATCCGCATGGCGGGCGAACGATTTCGATCACCGAACGCCAGATGCTGGCGTTGCGCGACAAGAACCGGCAGCTCGAAGGCAAGATGGGCGAGTTGCTGCAGTTCGGCGAGGAGAACGATGCGATCAGCGAAAAGATGCACCGCCTGGCGGTGGGAATGATCGCTGCCAGGAGCTTTCAGTCGGTGCTGCACACGCTCAACTTCCACCTGCGCGACGACTTTGCCGTGCCGCATGTCGCCGTGCGTCTGTGGCGCCACCCGGAAGGGCGCGAGGAGCTGCCGGAGTTCACCGATGTCAGCCAGCAACTGCAGGCGTTCGCCGAAACGCTGACGCAGCCCTACTGTGGATCGACCAGCGGTTTCGAGACCTCTTCCTGGTTCGGTGAGGCGGCGACCCATGTGCGCTCGCAGGGGCTGATCGCCATGCGCAACGGAGGCGGCACGATGGGCATGATCGCGCTCGGCAGCGAAGATCCCGAACGTTTCTACGCCGCAATGGGCACGATCCACCTCGAGCGGCTCGGCGAGATGGCTTCGGCAGCCCTCGCGCGCGTTCTCGTTTGAGGTCGCGCCGCGTGTCCGGCGAGACTCCCAGCGGGTTACCGGGCGCCTGCCGCGCTGCGTGTGGCGTTTGCGCTCCGCCCGCACCGTTTTTGCGCTGTGCCGCATCGACCCGCCTGACGTTGACTTCGGGTGAGACGGTGCCGTCCGGGCTGGCCGGATGAGCAGCCGCGGGCGCCTCGCCAGCATCGGCGCCTACCTCGACGAGCTCGCCCGGCAGCGGCGCCTGTCGGCACATACGGTGCGGAATTACCGGCACGATCTCGAGCAGCTCTGCGGCCTGCTTGGCGAATTGCCCGGCGAGCTGTCGGACGATGACGGCTTTGCCGGCGTTCAGACACATCACATACGCCGCTTCGTCGCGCAGTTGCACACGCGTGGCCTCGGTGGCCGCTCGCTCGGGCGCACCCTTTCCGCGTGGCGCGGCTTCTATCGCTGGCTTGGCCGGCACAGCGAGACGACGCACAATCCGGTCGCTGGCGTGCGGCCGCCGCGGAGCCCGAAGGCGCTGCCGAAAGTGCTGTCGCCGGACGAAGCGAGTCGGCTGCTCGCCGCGGAGAGCGAAAACCTGCTGCAGGTGCGCGATCAGGCGATGTTCGAGCTGTTCTACTCGTCCGGATTGCGCCTCGCCGAACTCGCCGCGCTCGACCTCGCCTGTCTCGAGGACCTGCTGGCCGGCGAGGTGAGGGTGCTCGGCAAACGCAACAAGCTGCGCATCGTCCCGGTCGGCAGCAAGGCGCGGGAGGCCGTTGCGGCCTGGGTGGCGCAGCGCGGCAAGCTGGCGGCCGCCGACGAAGTGGCGCTCTTCGTCAGCCAGCGCGGCAGCCGTCTCGGGGTGCGCATGATCCAGCTACGCCTGCGCCGTCGTGGTCTGCTGCAGGGTCTGCCGCAGCGGGTGCATCCACACATGTTGCGCCATTCGTTCGCCTCGCACGTGCTGCAGTCCTCGGGCGATCTGCGTGCCGTGCAGGAAATGCTCGGGCATGCCAGCATCGCTTCGACGCAGGTCTATACCCATCTCGACTTCCAGCATCTGGCTGCGGTGTACGACCAGGCACACCCGCGCGCCAGGCGCAAGCCGGAGTAGGTCCTTCGGGCGAAGAGCTGAGCCGAAGGTCCGAAGGTCCGGATGCCCGCTGGCCAGACCGGGCAGGACGGGCGGGGAGCGCGCCTTGCGCCGCGCCGCGTGCTTGCCCGCCAAGCTTCCGTTTTGCGCCGGGGAGGGCTACCATTCGCCGCTCGTTGACTGGCCGGCCTGCGGCGGGCGCGCCCTACGCCGGTCGGTGCGCCGTGTCCTGCGTCACCAGCCGGTGTGGCCTGATTTTGTTCCAAGGAGCGTAATGACCGAAACCGACGACATCCTGGCGGTTCCGCTGTGGATCAACGGCCATGCCTTTCTGACCATGGCGCCGGCCTTCTTCGATGTCTGCGCGCCGCGCAGTGGCCACCTCGTCCGCCGTACGCCCCTGTGTGGCGCCAGCCAGGCACGGGTCGCCGTCGAGGCCGCCGCCAGCGCCCTGCCGGGCTGGGTTGCCTGGCCACTCGCCGAACGGGCGGCGCGGCTGGTGGTGCTGGCCGACGCGCTGGCCGGTTATGCAGCGCACTTTGCCGACCTGATCGCCGAGGAGACCGGTCAGCCGGCCACTTCGGCCGCGGCCGAAGTGGCCGCGGCGCTGCAGGTTCTGCGGGGCGCGGCGGACAGTGCCGAGGCAAGCGCTGGCAGCGTCGTCGTCGGCCTTGTCTGCGACGATCGCACCCCCTTGCTCGGCCTGTTGCAGCGCGCCGTCCCAGCCCTGCGGGCGGGCGCCACGCTGGTCATCAAGCCAAGTCCGCAAGCCCCGTCGGTGGCGGTGGCGCTGGCCGAACTGACTGCGCAGTGTGGTTTTCCGGATGGTGTATGCAACGTGCTGCACGGTGATCTGGCGGCGATCGACGGACTTTGTGCCAGCGCCGAGGTCAAGTTGCTGCTGTTTGCCGGCGACCCGCTGCTGGCCGCCCGGGTTGCCGTGATCGCCACCCGGCACGGCAAGCCTTTCGTGGACTGAAGCATGCACCGCATCGTCCATCTCGAACGGGATTCGATCATCGCCCAGCTTCGCCGGCCGGATTTCCCGCATCACTGGGTGGAGCATGCGCAGACCGTGCAGGCGCAGGTCGGCAAGCGGCTGGCCGGGGCAACGATCACCATCGTCAACAAGCTGCGGATCGACGCTGAACTGATCGCCACACTGCCAGCATTGCAGATGGTCGCCGTTGCCGCCACGGGAACCAACAACGTCGACCTCGACGCCTGCCGGGCGCGCGGCATCGCCGTTTCCAACATCCGCGGCTACGCTGTCCGGACGGTTCCCGAGCACGTCTTCGCGCTGCTGCTGGCGCTGTCGCGCAATCTGCCGGCCTATCGACAGGCGGTCGCTGCCGGCAAGTGGCAGGCAGCGCAGCAGTTCTGTTGCTTCGATTACCCGATCCGCGACCTGCACGGCGCAACGCTGGCGATCGTCGGTAGCGGCAGTCTGGGTGGCGGCGTCGCGCGGCTGGCCGAGGCCTTCGGCATGTGCGTGCTGCGCAGCGAACGCAAGGGCGCGGCGCAATTGCGCCCGGGTTACACTCCGTTCGCACAGGCGCTGCGCTCGGCCGATGCGGTTTCCCTGCACTGCCCCTTGACTCCTGAAACCAGGAATCTGATCGGCGCAGCCGAGTTGCACGCGATGAAGCCGTCGGCCCTGCTGATCAATACGGCGCGCGGTGGTCTGGTGGACGAGGCGGCCTTGGTCAGTGCCCTGCGGCAGGGCTGGATCGCCGGTGCGGGCTTTGATGTGCTGACCGTCGAGCCCCCGAGCGAGGGCAATGTCCTGCTGGCGCCCGACTTGCTGGCGCTACCGAATTTTCTGCTGACGCCGCACGTCGCCTGGGCCAGCCAGCCGGCGATGCAGACCCTCGCCGATCAGCTCATCGTCAACCTCGAAGCCTTCGCGCGCGGCGAGCCGCAAAACCGGGTCGCCTGAATTCGACGGGGCGCACGGCGAGCAGGAGGGCCAGCCTGGCCAGCGTTGCTTTTTGTGCGGTTTTCCACCATCCTCCGCGCCTTCGGGATGGCGTTTTCGATGCTCGCCAGGTGCTGAGCTTCCCCCGAAGTTTCGTCTTCCGAAGGTGACGTACCCTTGACGTTTCTTTGATGGGCGAACGATGAAGCGTGCTTATCCGGTTGTCTCCCAGACGCACTACCGGTAGGATGTGGAGCATCTGC
>ERZ761607.2527-NODE-2527-length-19579-cov-5.747541_pt1 | contig 19579 bp, 18 predicted proteins | sample MGYA00511164_ERZ761607 | MGnify/ENA primary metagenome ERZ761607 (study PRJEB28899, sample SAMN02445080) | bioreactor sludge metagenome | biome: EBPR sludge | place: Australia: Brisbane, Thorneside Wastewater Treatment Plant | collected 2011-06-22 ... | reverse complement strand
CTCAAAAGAAGCGCCGACGCTCACGCGGCCGTTCCCGCAAATCCTGATTCCAATTTCCCCGGGAACTCCGAGTTTCCGGGGAAATATTTTAAGGGCAAGTTGTGAAAGCAATCATCACCGGCATAAACGGGGCGGTAGGCACGGCCTTAAAGGCGCATTTAACCAGCCAGCAGGCTGAAGTAGTGGGTTGGGATCGCACGGCCGTTCCGCCCAACCATCTCCCCGCCGCCGAACAATTCCTCGACGCCGTTCGCCCCGACGTGTTGTTCCATCTGGCCGTGCCGTCGCAAGCCACCGGCCTCGAAAATGAAGGCTGGCTGGTGAACGTGGAATGGCCGACGCAGTTGGCCCAACTGTGCCGTCAGCGCGGCATCCGCTTTCTCTTCACCAGCTCCGTCATGGTCTTCACCGACGATGCCGTTGGTCCGTTTACGCCGCAGTCGGTGCCCGACGCCCGTGAGGGGTACGGCTTTGAGAAGGCCACGGCCGAGCAGCGGGTGCGGGAGGCCAATCCCGACGCCGTCATTGCCCGGCTGGGTTGGCAAATTGGCGAAGCGCCTGGTTCCAACAACATGATTGACTTCCTGTCAAAGCAGGACGTGGTGCGGGCCAGCGAGAAGTGGTTCCCGGCGTGCAGCTTTTTGGTGGATACGGCCGTTACCCTCCATACCCTCGCCCACGCCGCCCCCGATCTCTACCTGCTGGACAGCAACGACCGCTGGAACTTTTACCAGATTGCCACGGCGCTGAACGACCTGCACGGCAGCCAGTGGCGCATTGAAAAAACGGCCGATTTTATCTATGACCAGCGCATGAGAGATCCCCGTGCCAACCTGCCCTCGCTGGACAAACGCCTGCCCTCCCTCGCATAATTACAACCGGAAAAAATGAACCGCAAAGACGCAAAGTGCGCAGAGGTTTGATAGCTCGCAGGGAGAAACTCAGCGTTCTCCGCGTCTTTGCGTTAAAAAAAGGAGAAGGTGATGGGTGCCTGGGGACCGGGTAATTTTGCCAACGACGCCGCACAGGATTGGCTGTACGATTTTGGTGAAAACGATTTTCGGCTGATTGACCGCACGCTGGCGGGCGTGGCGGCGATGATCGAGGCCGATGAGCTGGATGCGTGGGAAGCGCAGGAGGTGCTGGCCGCCGCCGAGTGTGTCGCCGCTGCCGCCGGATTCCCGCCCGACAATCCGCCGCAGGAGCTGGCCGAGTGGTTGGTCGAAAACAGCCCCATGCGCGTCAAGCCAGAGTACATCGAGATGGCCCGCAAAGCGGTAGCGCGTGTCCTGGCCCAATCGGAGCTCCGGGAAGTGTGGCTGGAAAGTGATGAGTTTGATGGGTGGGAAACGGCCGTCCTCAACCTCCAATCCCGCCTCAACCAAATTCCCTGACAAACAAACGGATTTTGCAAATGATGTGGTTATTCCGAAACAAATTTTCCCCGATGCTGTGGCTCATTGGCCTGCTGCTTTTGATAACCGCCTGCAGCGACCCCAATCTGCCTGAAATTCCCGCCGAGGAGCTGGTCCAACGGGCGGCTGAGCGGATGAAAGAGAGCGACGGCTTCCAATTCACCATCGCCCGGGACGGCGCACCGGCTTTCCTCGATCCGGGCGAAACTCTCTCTTTTCGCCGGGCAACGGGGGCGTATGTGGCCCCAGACCGCGCCCTGGCCACGGTGCGCGTCATCGGCCCCGGCCTCATCACCGATGTGGACGTGATCAGCGTGGCCGAAATTCAGTGGCAAACCAACGTGGTGACTGGCGATTGGGAGGAGCTGCCGCCCAACTGGGGCTTCAATCCGGCCGTCCTGTTCGATGACAACATTGGCATTCAGGCGGTGCTGCTGGCCGATCTGTCGCAGGTAGCCCTGGCCGAGCCGGAGAATCTGGCGGAGAGTGAGGGACCGGATGAGCTGATTTATAGCGTTACGGCCGTTGCCTCCGGCGCAAACATCTACCAGATGAGCGGCTTCTTGATTGGCCCCGAGCAGGTGGACATCCAGCTGTGGATCCGCCCCGAAACGTTTGAACTGGTGCGCATCGTCCTGCGCGAGCCGGAGCCAGAATACGAGGAATTGGAAAGCATCTGGCAGGTGGATATTTCCAACTACGATGAGCTGATCGACATCCAGCCGCCGGTGATCGAGTAAGTAGGGAATTAGCAATTGGGTAATTATGTCAACCGCTTGATTACTAATTACCCAATTACCTTTTAGTTCCGGCGGATAATGTAGATGCGCCCCCACTGGCCCAGTACGGCGATGGAGTAGCCGGTCAAGATTTCCAGGCCGGGGCAGGCGCGCACGGCCTCTTTGACCAGTTCGTATTCGCTGCTGAGCACCACGGCACGGCCGTTTCCCCCCATCAGCACCCGCTCCAGCTCCCGAAAAAATGCCGGGTATAGCTTCTGCAATGCCTTAGGCGAGCTAATCTGCTTGCCAAACGGCAAATTAGTGGCCACCCGGGTGATGCTGCCCGTGGCCAGCGGCAGTCGCACGGCGTCGGCGTGCAGCGTACCGAAGGCGGTTGGCGGCTCCTTGCGCAGCGCCTCGACGTTTTGTCGGGCGGCCTGGACGTGATCATACACAATGTCCCCGGCGAGCATCTGGGCGTAGGCTCCGGCGTAACGCCGCTCCATCACCAGCGTGCCGCTGCCACACATCGGGTCCAAAAAGATGTCGTCGTCAGCCGGTTGGGTGAGGTGAATCATGGCGGCGGCAACCGACGGCCGTAACGCCGCCTTCAGCTCCACGGGCTTGTTAAACCGATGACGCATCGTGCGGTCGGTCAGGCGCAGGCCGCAAACCAGGCGGGAACCGAGCAAATTGGCCCAGATTTCCAGCTGGGCGTGGTCATCTACCAGCCGCCAGCGCGGATAACGCACCTTCATGCCGCGCTCCACCGCCTCGCCCAGCTGCTTGCGGAATATCTCGTGGCTGCCATACAGGCGGCTGATCACCCGGTAAGACGGCCGTCCCGCTTCATTACGCTGCGTCATGGCCACATCAATTGCTTGCTGGAATTCCGGTGAGTTCGTCACCAGTTCGGTGAGCTGGGGCAGCACTTGTTTGGTGCGCGGCACTTTGTCCAACGACACGGCCAGGGCAAACACATCCTCCACCGTGCGCAGGTTAAACAGATCGTCGCTTTCACCTTCGTAGCTGAAAATCAGCAGACCATTTTGCTCTTTGGCAAAAACCGTCTCGCCGAATTTGGCTCCTGGCAGCTTGTCGCGAATTTCCAGCCAGGCGATCTCTTCCACGCCGGGCATCGTTTGAACATAGTAGGTGCTCATAGGCTGTTACTTCCCAAAACGATCCTCACTGCGGGCGCGGAAAAAGAGGCGGATGGGCACCCCGGTGAACGGCCACTGCTCGCGCAGCCGGTTTTCCAGGTACCGCTTGTAACCAAAGTTTACCCATTCGGGATTGTTGACAAAAAAGACAAAGGTAGGCGGCGCGACGCTGGCCTGGGTGGCGTAGAAAAATTTAGACCGCCTGCCCCCCTTGCCCGGCGGCGGGTGCTGGGTGATCGCTTCGCGCATAAATTTGTTCAGGTCGCTGGTGCCAATGCGCTGGTAACGCGCCTCGTTTACGTCCACCACGTGGGGCAGCACCCGGCTGACACGCTGCCCGGTCATGGCCGAGATGAACAGCACCGGCACAAAGGGCAAAAAGTTCAAATCCTGCCGCACTTTGGCCTCAAAGTCCTGCATGGTGTAGGTATCTTTTTCAACGGCGTCCCACTTATTCACCAACACGATCGCCCCCGCCGTTTCATCGGTGATCATGCCGGCCACGTGGGCATCTTGGGCGGTGATGCCTTCTTCGGCGTCGATGAGCATCAGCACCACATCGGCGCGCTTGAGCGCTTTCATGGCGCGCAGTACGCTGTATTTCTCGATGCCGGGGTCGATTTTGCCGCGCCGCCGAATGCCTGCGGTGTCGATCAGCGTAAATTCCTGGCCGTGCCAGCGAATTTTGGTGTCGATGGCGTCACGCGTCGTGCCCGCAATGGGGCTAACGATGACCCGCTCTTCGCCGATGAGCTTGTTCACCAGGGTTGATTTGCCCACGTTGGGCCGCCCCAGCAGGGCGATTTTGATCGAGGTATCGTCGGTGGCATCTTCTGGTGGGGAGGGGGGAACGGCCGTAACCACCGCATCTAGCAAATCTCCCGTGCCATAGCCGTGCAGCGCCGAAATAGCAAACACTTCACCCACGGCCAGCTCGTAAAATTCATAGACGTGGTCTGATTGTTTGTTGGATTCCAGCTTGTTGGCGGCTACAAACACTGGCTTGTTCGACTGGCGCAAAATGTCGGCCACTTCGCGGTCGGCGGCGGTGACCCCCACCTGGCCATCCACCAACAGAATCACTACATCGGCGTCGCGAATGGCGATGGCTGCCTGCTGGCGAATGTAGGGCAAAAACTGCTCCGAATCTTCAGACAGCGGCTCGGTGTGCCAGCCCGTCGTCACTTCAATACCGCCCGTGTCTACCAGCGAGAAGGCGACGCCGCCCCACTCGCCATCGGCATAAAGCCGGTCACGTGTGGTGCCCGCCGTCTCAGAAACAACCGCCACGCGGCGGCCAACAATACGATTAAAAAGGGTTGATTTGCCGACGTTGGGTCTTCCGACCAACGCGACCAAAGGTTTCACTTTCATAAGCTATCTACTAAAACAGTCTGGGTTTGGGCAGCCAGGCAAAGTTTGTGGGCAAGCGTGATGGGGTGGAAACGGCCGTACTCTCGTCACGATCCGTTGCTAGAGTCTGCTGTATGTCCAATGGCAAAGATTCAATGTCCGAAAAATTTTCCGTCGGCGTGATCGGCTCCGTGATAATTACGTCGATGACCGAAGGCTGAATGGAGCGCAGCTCCAGGCCGCGATCTGGCACGTCTACATCGGGTTCCAATGAGTATTCGCCCAGCTCCAGCCCAAACAGGTCCAATGAAACCCGCACTTCTTGCTCTGTTAACGTATCCAACACGGGTGATGGCCCAAACAAAACTACCCGCACGGTGTCTGGATCGACAGTTACTTCCAGGTCTTCATTGACACCCAGAAGCTCGATCGGTAGATTATATATCTTTGTGCTGGAAAAGGGTTCAATTTGGACCGTAACTGTGATTTCATCCACACTGTCCAACGAGATGCCTTCCGGCAAAAGCAGCGATACCTGGGATTCAAACGTCTCTGTTAGCCCCGTTATGTCAATTGGCTCGGTTTGCACACGGAAGGGCAGCGCCAGCTGCGTCGGTCGTCCGGTTACCAGCACGCTGGATGGTTCAATGGTGACCCCCAACACCCGGTAACCCGGTGCCGGTTGGCCAACCACATCCGCAGTGATCACCTTGCTGGCAAAATCGGCCGATTCATTGATCGGAATGGTTACCTGCACCTGGTCGGCGCTGAGCTGCAAGCCGCTCACGCTGGCCACGCGCCCCTGCCGGTTGTAGAAGAGTGGTTGGGGCGACTCGATGCGGGTCTGGGTGTCATCGTTCAAAAAGACGGTCACCTGGGCAAAGTCCAAACGGTCCACTTCTGATTCGGTGCCGGTGACGCTGATCACCGGCGGATCGATGAGCGGTTCGCCCATCGTGTGTCCACGCGCCACATCGCCGCGAATTTCCAGCTCCACGTCAATTTGCCGCGTCACCAGCTTTTCCAGCCGCACCGTCACGATATTGGGGATGGGATCATCGAGGGTAACCTGGGGGTTGGTGGTCTGTACCTCAACGGGGACGCTGACCTCGCTGCCCAGCGGCACTTCGCTGAGGTCAATGATGGCGCTGAAATCGTCGGGTGACAGCTCAGATACCACAGAAGTAGGGCCTTCGTAGCTGATCAGGACGGATGGATTGTCTTCGGAGGGGCTGATGCGCGAAGCATCTTCGGGGAGGCCGATGAAAGTGGCGGGGATTTGCAGCGCTCGCTTCAGGTCGGGGTCTTCCACCTGCATGGCGTTGACCCAAATAACCACAGCCAGGATGAAGCACAGGATGAGGGTGACCAGATTGGCCACGAGGGATCGGGTTAACCGCATCATGTCTCCGGCCTCTTGCTGCTCTGGCGGTTGTGCAAGAAGGCGTGCAAAATATCATCCAATCGGGAGGGGTCCTGGCGACGAATGACACGGCCGTTGTGGGCAATCGACACCTGTCCCGTTTCCTCAGATACCACCACCGCCACCGCATCACTCACCTCGCTAATACCGAGGGCCGCCCGGTGCCGCAGCCCCATTTGCCGGTCAGACAGGCTGCTGGTGGAAAGCGGCATCACGCAGGCGGCCGCCGCCAATCGGTCATTGCGCATGATCACCGCACCGTCGTGCAGCTCCGTGTTTTTGTTGAAGATGGTCAGCAGCAAATCGGGCGACACTTCGGCATCCAGCAGGATGCCCGTGTCGATATATTCCTGCAGGCCGGTGTCGCGCTCAAACACAATCAAGGCACCATGCCGCCGCTGCGAAAGGCGGATGCTGGCGTCTTTCACGGCCACCACCACCGGACTCACTTCATTTTTGCGTAAAAAGCGGAGATAGCTGCCCGTCCGCCCCAGCTGCTCCAGGGCACGGCGCAGTTCCGGCTGAAAGATGATGGGGATGGAGAGCAGCAGGGTGGGCAAAATCCAGCTGACCAGCTGGCGGAAGGCGGTGAGGCCAGGAATAGAGGAGAGCAGCAAGACGATAAGGGCCAGGCCGACAAACCCTCGCAGCACCTGCACGGCACGGGTACCGCGAATCAGCAGGAAGGCGCTGTAGATAACGGCCGTTACCAGCAAAATGTCAATGGCGCTGATCCATAAAGCTGGGGAGCGGTTCAGCGCGCTAATGAAACTCTCCCAGGAAAAAACGTTCATAGATTGGCGTGACGCTACGGCTTACGGCCGTAGTTGGGCTAACAATTGGCGATAGCTGGCGGCATTGGGAGGATTTAAAGCCAGAATTTTCTCTATCGTGGCATAGGCGGCGGCCACTTCGTTGGCCTCAAGCTGTGCTTCACCCAGCTTATCCAGCAGTTCAATCGCCTCGGTGTGCCGTTTTTGTTGGAGGTAAAGACGAGACAGCCGGTCGACCAGGTTTTTGTCAGACGGCCGTTGGCGCACCATATCTTCTAAAATGCCAACCACCTTGGCCCCACGGCCGCCGCGAACCAGCTGCTTCAGGTAATTGTCCAGCTCGCCTACCGCGTTCACCGGCTGGCCCACTTTGTAATAGAGGTCAACCAGGGTGATGGCCGTGCGTTCGTCGTTGGGATCCAGCGTGCGCAGCTCTTTGTAAGCCGCCAGGGCCCGCCGCCAGTCAAAGCGCTGCATGTCAATTTCAGCTGCCAGGCGCAAGAACTGTGCCTTCCATTTCCGTTCGACGGTGCCGCGTGGTGCCAGCTTGAGCGCTTCCTGGTACGTGTCGCGGGCTTTGTCTACCTGCGCCAGCTGGTAATATGAATCGCCCATCGCCAGGTAATGCTCCAGGGCGCGATCGATCTGGCCATGCCGCTTCATCAGGTCAATTAACCGGCCGCGAATAGTCAGATCCAGCGGGGTCATCTCCACCGCTTTTTCGTAGGACAGGATAGAGCCATTGGTGTCACCCCGAATTTGGTAGGTGTCGGCAATGGTCATGAATTTTTGTGCGGCCGTTTCGCGGCGGCCCTGTTTGCCCAGCAGTTCACCCAACTGGATGTGGGCAGGCAAATAGTCGTTGGACAGCTGAATGGCGCGGTAGGTTTCTTCAACGGCCGTATCATACATCCCGCGCCGGGCATACTCCTGGCTCAGGTAGAGCGATTCCAGCACCTGCTCCGAACCGGCGGTGAGCATGTCGCCCAAAATCATCATGCCGGAATCAGAAATGGCGTCCAAACGGCCGCGGGCTTCCTTCGCCTTGTCTTCCCACCCCTTGTGGCTGAGGAATTCCACCAGCGCATTGGCAAACGCCGATGCCTGGTCCCGCTCACCCTGGGCCATCAGGCTGTCGGCCAGGTTTTCGTACAGCTCAATGAGTCGGTCGGCCTGGTTGTGCTGCACCGTGGCCAGATCGACGATCTTGAGCACATTGATAAAATTCTCCAGCGCTTTTTCAATGCGCCCGCGCGCCCGGTGGCATTCACCCAATGAAAAGTAGCTGGCCAGCCGGAAGTCATGGTCCTTTACCGAGAGCTGGAACTCGCGGATGGCGTCTTCAAAGCGCAATTTGTCCTGGTAGAGCAGGCCGAGGTTGAAGTGAGCGGCCGTATTGTCCAAACCCAGCCCCATCGCCTCTTCATAGGCGCTGATCGCCTCGTTGGTCATGCCCCGCGTCTGGAAATCCAGCGCCTTGCTGATGAGTGTGGTCAGCTGAAGCGTTTGGGTGGTCAGGTCGCCGTCTTCATCACCAAACAAATCTACGGCCAGCTTTTCCGAAGCCAGGCGGCGCGCATCTTGCACCGGGCTGGCGGCATCGGCCGCTTTGACGGTGCTGTTGCCCGCCTTTTCGCGCAGGGCGGCGGCCATGTGCTGCGCCACTTCGCTGATGCTGTCTGAGGATTGGTAAGTGGGCCGATCCGATTCACCCGCCAGCTTTTCGCCGCTGCGGATTTGCTCAATGGCCGTTAAAACTTCGGCGTTGCGCGGGTCTAGCTTCAGCGCCAGCTGACACGCTTGCAGCGCGTTTTCCGCCTCGCCCTGCGAATTGAGGATGCGGGCAATGGCCAGATATTCGCGGATGGCGTTATGCACCGAGCCTTGTCGCTCGTAAATGGAAGCCAGGCGCTGGTGGCCGCGCAGCAAATCTGGTTCCAGGCGCACGGCCCGGTTCCAGTTATCCATCGCCTCAGTGAGACGTCGCCGGTTTAGCTCCACTTCGCCGATGGCCATGTAGGTTTTGCCCGCTTCGCCGTACTGCCCCAGGCGCTCCTGCACATCGGCCACCTGGCGCAGGTAAATGACGTCACCGCGCGAAAAACGAGCGGCTAACTTGTAATTCTCCAGCGCCTTTTTGAGTTGGTTTTGTTCCAGGTAGGCCATACCTAAACCAGCATACGGGGCCGGTTCATTGGCAATTTCTGAGATGGCAACCTCAAATTCACGAACAGCCTCACTCCACTTCTGATCCCAGCTGTGCGAGTGGCCTCGGTTGAGCGCTTCTTCGAATCGGGCACGGTTTCCTGCCACGCCAATGCCTCCAAAAATTGTTTAAGTTGGGCTGCCCAGCAGTGTGACCAAAATGGCCTTTTGGGCATGCAGCCGGTTTGCTGCCTGCGGGAACAATACAGAATTCGGGCCATCGGCGACTTCGTCAGTGATTTCTTCGCCACGGTGTGCGGGCAAACAGTGCATCACCAGGCAGTCGGGTTTGGCCAGGTTAACGAGCTGTTGGTTGATCTGGTACGGTGGGAAGACTTTCAGGCGTGCGGCCGTTTCCTCTTCCTGCCCCATACTTGTCCAGACATCGGTGTAAATAATATCCGCATCGGCCACCGCCCGGTTCGGATCTTCATACACTTCTATAGAAGCTCCGGCGGTACTGAACTTTTCACCCAGTTCGTAATCCTCTTCGGTAAGGGTGTAGTTCGGCGGGGTGGCGATGGCAAAGTGCATGCCAACCTTCATACAGGCAAATAATAGAGAGCGGGCGACGTTATTACCATCCCCTACATAGACCATTTTTAATCCTTCCAGTCGCTTTTTTACCTCCAAAACGGTAAAAATATCGGACAGTGCCTGGGCGGGATGGTTGTAATCGGACAGCCCGTTGATGATCGGTACAGAGGCGTACTGGGCCAGCTGCAAGATATGGTCGTGTTCAAACACGCGGGCCATGATGCCATCGACGTAGCCAGACAGCACGCGGGCGACGTCGGCCACACTCTCGCGGCCACCCATCTTAATTTCCGTAGGCGACAAATAGAGGGCATGGCCACCCAGGTGTACCATGCCCATTTCAAAGGAAACGCGGGTGCGCAGGGAAGGCTTTTGGAAAACCATGGCCAGGCTTCTGCCCTGAAGCAGCGGGCGATTGCCGCCATTTTGCCATTCTTGTTTTAACGAGAGGGCCAGATCAAGCAGGTTGTGTAGTTCATCGGGGGACAGATCAGCAATGCTAAGAAAATGTTTCACGGTGTTCATTCTCCAGGTGGGTGACGTGGTTTTTAGGGAGTGGCGGGTAGACGGCCGTATCCAAAATTTCCCCAAGGGCGCCACTGCTTACCTTAAAAAAGTATACCACAGGCAAAAACAGAGGAAAAGCATTAAACATAACTTGACGCAGTATGCAGTTATGGTAAGATACAAAATGCAGAGGGGATGTTATGTCATTTTCATAATGTCTCTAGTTGGGGGCCATTGAAGGTAGGTGCCACATGGATTTTGTAAAGAATCGACCGGGATTGTCTGTTCTTCTCGCTGTAATTTTAGGGTTTGTCATTGGGCTTACCTATGGCTGGGTGATTGATCCGGTGGAATGGACCGGTGCCGGCCCGGGCGATATGGAGCAGGTTGAACAGGATGTTTACCTGCAAACCATTGCCGATGCCTATTCCTTGCAGCCGGGGAACACCGCTCTGGTAACTCGCGCCCTGGCTAGCTGGCCAGATGCCGTTACTGCCATTTGTGATTTGCGCAACAGCCGTACGGCCGATCCCGCCGCCCAAGAACGCCTCGATGCCATTGCCATGGTCCAAAGTGGTGGGCAGTCCTGTGGTGCTGTGCCGGTGCCCGGCACCGAGGGTGTGACGCCCGTACCCGAAGCCGCCGAAGACGATTCTAATTTAGGCACGATTCTGGCCTTGCTGCTGGTGTTGGCCCTGGTTGGGGCCGGCATCGTGGTGGTGTTGAATCGCCGCAACAGCATGATGGCCGAAGGTGACAACGTCGATACCTATTACGACAACCTGCCGGAAAGTGCGCCGACGATGGTGAGTGATGGCGGGGTCAGCGCGGTGCCGATTGCCCGCTTCCAGAGTGATTACGCCTACGGCCGTGACAACTACGACGACTCGTTCAGCATCGAAAACGCCAGCGGCGAGTTCCTCGGCGAGTGCGGCGTGGGCATTGCCGAGTCGATTGGCAGCGACACGCCCAAGAACGTGACCGCCTTCGAGGTCTGGCTGTTTGATAAAAACGACATCCGCACCATCACCAAAGTGGTGATGAGTGACCATGCTTTCTTTGACGAAGCGCTGAAGGCCAAGCTGGCACCCAAGGGTGAACCGGTGCTGGCTCGCGAAAATGAAGTGATTGTGCTGGAAACAGCCACGCTCATCATCAACGCTGAAATCAAAGAGATGCAGTACGGGGCCGGTTCCTTGCCGCCGCAGAGCTTCTTTGAGAACTTCTCCATTGAACTGTCGGCCTGGGCCAAAGAAGGTGATTACGGCGATCCAGACATTGACGGCCGTGTTGACGAACTGCTTGAGTATTAGGCAGCAAAAAGAAATTGATGATCAAAAGCCCCGGCTGATTTCAGTCGGGGCTTTATTGTTTATGGAGGAGGTTTCATGCGTTTCCTGGTGACCGGCGGTGCCGGTTTTTTAGGGGCAGCTCTGGCCAACCGATTGGCCGCCGATGGCCATGCCGTGACCGTGTTGGATGACCTGAGCAATGGCAGCCCCAGTAGTTTGCGGCCAGATGTGCTGTTGACGCAGGGAGATGTGCGCAACATTCCGCTGCTTTGGTCGCTGCTGCGGGATGTGGATTGTGTGTATCACCTGGCGGCCAAGGTATCTGTGGCGGAGTCGGTGCTGCATCCGCAGGCGTACAACGAGGTGAACGTGGGCGGCACGGTGAGCCTGATGGAGGCGATGCGCGATACGGGGGTGCGGCGGGTGGTGTTTACGTCGTCGGGGGCGGTGTACGGCCGTCTTCCCACCCAGCCGGTCCACGAAAATGATACGCCAAACCCAGACTCACCCTACGCCGTCAGCAAGTGGGCGGCGGAGCAGTATATTCACACCATCGGCAAGCTGAACCACATTGAAACGGTGGCCCTGCGCATTTTTAATGCCTACGGGCCGGGCCAAAGCCTGCCTGTCTCCCACGCACCGGTTATTCCCCGATTTTTGCAGCAGGCGCTGACGGGTGGTTCGCTGGTGCTGCATGGCAGCGGCGAGCAGACACGCGATTTTATTTATGTGACGGACGTGGTAGCGGCTATGGTGGCGGCGGCGACGGCAACGGCCGTTAATCGCCGGGTGATCAACGTGGGCAGCGGCACGGAAACCAGTTTAAATCAACTTGTCAGCGAGATTGCTCAGGTGGTGGGGCAGCGGGTAAACCCGTTGAAAAACCAGCAAAAGGCGGTGGGTGTGCCGCGCCTGGTCGCCGACATCAGCCTGGCGCAGCAGCTGCTGGGCTTTCGCCCTCTGGTTGGGCTGGCCGAGGGATTGCAGCGCACATGGCGTGAGGACGGCCGTTTCCAGCCATAAAAAAAACGCCGACACGTTTGTGTCAGCGTTTTGATGCCCAAGAGAGGACTCGAACCTCCACGCCCAATGGGCACAGGCCCTCAACCTGCCGCGTATGCCAATTCCGCCACTTGGGCTTAAATACGTTGGCAATTATAGCCATTGCCAGACGGCTGTCAATGCAGTATTGAACCTCAAGCGGGAACCAGAGTCGCAACGGCGGGTTTGGTTGCGCCATTGGCGTAGGGCTGTTTGAGCGGCGTTGGAGCCATCTGCAAAACGGCCGAAGCCCAGGTCAGCCCCGAGCCAAAACTCACCAGCAGCAGGCGATCATCCAGGTGAATTTCCCCAGATTCCAACCCATCACAAATGGCCACCGGGATGGACGCGGCCGAGGTGTTGGCGTATTTGTGCACCTTCACCAAAAAGCGCTCGATGGGCACATTCATGGCACGGGCGGCAGCTTCAATGATGCGTAAATTGGCCTGGTGCGGCACGATGCAGTCGATGTCGTCCAGGGTCATCCCAGCTTGTGTCAGGCTGCGCTGGCCAGTGCTGCCCAATACGCGGGTGGCGAATTTAAACACCTCACGGCCGTTCATGCGCAGAAAGTGGCGTCTTTCATCAAACGTCGTGGCGTTGACTGGTTCGGCCGAACCCATCGCGGGGGCGATGATGTGCTGGCTACCGCTGCCATCGGAGCCCATGTCGAAACCGAAGAGGCCGCACGGCTCGCTGGTGGCCTGCATCACAAATGCGCCCGCCGCGTCGCCAAACAGCACGCAGGTGTTCCGGTCTGTCCAATCGACGTAGCGGCTGAGCAGTTCAGAGCCGATGATGAGAATGTTTTGGTAAACGCCACCGCTGATGAACTGCTGGGCGGTGGTGAGGGCGTACAAAAAGCCGGTGCAGCCGTTGGCCAGCACGAAGGCGGGCACGTTGGTGGCCCCCAGCATGTGCTGCACCTGGCTAGAAACGGCGGGGGTGATGTAGTCGCCCGTGGTGGTGGCGACGATGATCAGGTCCAGGTCGGTGGCTGCCAGGTTGGCTTTTTGCAGAGCGCGGTGGGCGGCAGCGACGGACATGGTGGCATTGGTTTCTTCAGGGGCGGCTATGTGGCGCTGGTGAATGCCAGTGCGCTGGACAATCCACTCATGGCTGGTATCTACCAGCTTTTCCAGATCGTGATTGGTGAGCACTTTTTCGGGGACATACGCGCCCCAACCGGTGATACGGCCGTATCGCTTTTCCATGTTGTTCTCCTCAACGAGTTGCTGTCTTAGGGGGCAGCAGTGATGTATGCGGTATTAAACACGCGTTTCACAAAATCGTCACGGTGCTGTGCGTCATAGAATTCCAGCTGTGTATCGAAGATTAATCTTTCCACTTTTTCCCCAGCGATATCCCTGCTGTGGCTTGACAAACCATAAAAATGGGCCTAAATTGCCCATAAGAACCTCCGGTCGCTTCACATACCGGAGGTTTTCACGTTTAAGTGGAAGGAGATTTAGCGAATTATGAAACGATGGTTATTTTTGCTGAGCACAGCTATGTTGTTGATGTTGATCACTGCCTGCGGTGGCCAGGCTGAAGTGCCGCCTACGGCCGTTGCCCCGCTACCCACCCTGGAAAATACGGCCGCTGCACCGCCCACGACCGCCCCTGCCGCCACGGCTACCCTGCCGCCACCGCCCACCATTGCCGCTGCGGCCACCAACACGCCAGCGGCCACGCCCGAAGCCACCGGGCTGAATCTGCTCACCGCCGAGGACTTTGGCACGGATCGTAATCCACTAACGGGTGAGCTGGTGGACGACCCGGCTCTGCTGCAAAGACGGCCGTTGGCCATCAAAATTTCCAACGCGCCGCCCAGTTATGTGCGCCCCCAAGCGGGGCTAAACAGCGCCGACTGGGTGTTTGAGCACACCTCGGAAGGCAGCATTACTCGCTTTACGCTGATTGTGTATGGTCAGGACGTGGATCAGGTTGGCCCCATCCGCAGTGCGCGGCTGATCGACGTCGAGCTGCCCGCCATGTTTGATGCCGCCCTGGCTTTTTCTGGCGCAAGCGCGGGCGTTAACGAGCGACTCAACAGTTCTGACTTCACCGAACGCATTGTGCGTATCAGCGATCCGGGTTACTACCGAACTGGCGAAGACAAACCGTTTGAGCATACGCTGTACGGCCGTCCCGCCGTTTTTCGCCAGGGATTAGACGCACTGGGATTAAACACGCCGCCCAATTTCAACGGCCTGCTCACCTTCACCAGCGAATCGCCTGTCGGGGGCAGTCCCGCCAGCAGCGTGGCAATCGATTACCAGTGGGAGACGGTGGAGTGGCGCTATGATGCGGCAGACGGCCGTTATTACCGCTGGGCCGCCGGGGAACCCCATCTGGATGGCAACACGGGCGAACAGGTGAGCGCCGCCAACATTGTTGTCATCGCCCCGTTTCACGTAGAAGACGCTACGATTTGTGAGCAGATCACCAACGGTGTCTGCACCCACCTCTCGGTTCAAATCCAGCTGTGGGGCAGCGGCACAGGGTTCATTCTGCGTGATGGGCAGCAGTTTCCCGTGACATGGCATCGGGACGGCCGTAACGACCTGCTCACCTTCACCGATGCCGACGGCAACCCTTTCCCTCTGCAAATTGGCAACACCTGGGTGCAGTTGGTGCCCACCTGGTACACTGACCCGGTTACGGTGACAAGGTGACAGGGTGACAGGGTGACAGGGTGACAGGGTGACAGGGTGACAGGGTGACAGGGTGAGTTTTCTTTGCCATAATTGTGCCGCCAGTTATAAAAGGAGGACGCATAGTGACAAAGAAGATTCGTACCCATCGAGATTTGGATGTCTATCAAAAGGGGTTTGCTGCTTCAATGCAAATCTTTGAGCTTTCCAAACGGTTTCCAAAAGGAGAAGTTTATTCTCTAACAGACCAGATTCGCCGCTCATCCCGGTCTGTCTGCGCGAATCTGGCAGAGGCATGGCGCAAACGCCGTTGTGAAAAGGCATTTATCAGCAAGCTCTCGGATTCTGAAAGCGAAGCTGCTGAAACACAGGTGTGGTTGGAATTTGCCGTTGAGTGCCAGTACATGGAGCGGGAGGAAGCGGCCAGCCTCTACCAAACCTACAACGAAATATTGGGTACTCTAGTCGGCATGATCACCCATCCTGAAACCTGGACCATTGACAAACAAAGATAATCATCGAAACCACATTCACCCTGTCACCCTGTCACCCTGTCACCCTGTCACCCTGTCACCTTGTCACCCCGTCACCTTGTCACCCCGTCACTCAATAAAGCCCTGCTTGACCAACAGCTCCGCGTTCAACACCGAGCCACTGGCGGCACCCCGTAGGGTGTTGTGGGTGATGGCCAGGAAGCGGATGTCGTTGACCGGGCAGTGGCGCACGCCGCCGACGGTCCAGGCGAGGCCGTGGCCGGCATCACGGTCCAGACGAGGCTGGGGGCGGTTGGCTTCGGGCCGGTAGATGAAGACTTGTTCCGGCATGGTGGGCAGGTCGCGTACGATGGCGGGCGGCTGCCACGTCTGGAACAGCGCAATTACCTCTGCGGCGGTGGCGGATTGGCGCAGCTTGACGGAGACGCTGCCCAAATGGCCGTCCATCACCGGCACGCGGTTGGCCTGGGCGCTGACCTTGAAGGGGGCCATCTCAATCGCGCCGTTGGCGTAGGTGCCGCACAGCTTGCGCGGTTCGGTTTCTAGCTTGCCGTCTTCCCCACCGATGTAGGGAATGACGTTGTCCAGAATGTCCATCGAGGGGACGCCGGGGTAACCGGCGCCGGAGATGGCCTGCATGGTGGTGATGACGGCCGTTTCCACCCCATACGTCTTATGCAAAATCTGCAGCGGCAGCACAATGCTCGTGGTAGAGCAGTTGGCGTTGGCCACAATCCAGCCGTCCCAGCCGTAGGCTTCTTTTTGGCGTGGGATGAGCGCCGTGTGCTCCGGGTTTACCTCTGGGATGAGCAGCGGCACGCACGGATCCATGCGGAAGGGCGAGGCGTTGGTGAGGACGATGTAGCCCGCCTGGGCAAACTTCGGCTCCAGCTCCCGCGCTTCGGCGGTGGGCAGGGCAGAAAAGAGGACACGCGGTGCCAGGTTCGGTTCAGTGGGCTGCACGATCATATCGGCGACGGCGGCGGGTGGATCGCCGGGCAGCAGCCAGTTGACGCCTTCACGATACGGCCGTCCCGCCGTGCGTTCGGAGCCAGTGAGGGCGGTGATTTCAAACCAGGGATGGTTTACCAGATGTTGAATAAAACGCTGCCCCACCGCACCGGTGGCCGCGAGAATGCCGACGGGAATTTTGGTACTCATAAAAAATCTCCATTTTAGGAGATTGGAGATGAGGAGATTAAACCTCTCCAGTCTCCAATCTCTAATCTTCCAATCTCCAAACAATAAAAAACGCCGTCACCCACCTGGGGCGACGGCGTCGCGGTTCCACCCAATTCGGTAAACGCTAATCAGTAAACAGTAATCAGTAAAAAGTCCGATTACGGATAACCGATGACGGATTACCCTTGATACGGCCGTTAACGGGACCAACCGTGCTTCCTTACTCAACTTCAGGAAGCCACTCTCAGGGGGTTTTCGGGGCTGTCTTTGCTTTGGAGGCTTTCAGCCGGTGGCGCTCCAATCTCTGGGGCAGGCTCAGACCGTACTCGTCCTGATCATTGCTTTTACGGGGCGACTGGTGGGTCGCCTTTGTGAATTTCGGGGGATTATAGAGAATCTGGTTGACCTGTCAAGCATTTTCCAGAGAGTGGATCACGTAAAGGCGCAAAGATGGCTGATTTTTCTCTGCGCCTTCGCGTGATATTTTGTTTCTTAAAAGCAGTGCACGTCGCCGGACCAGGGTTGCAGGGTGAAGGTGTGCTGGTGGTTTGGGGAAACGGCCGTTACCTCCCGCACCTCATCACTGGCATTCAGCGCCACCCAGACCGTTTCATCGGCGTGCACACGAGCGTAGACCAGCGTGTGGTCGTTGGCCTGCAAGATTTGTGAGCTGCCGTGGCGCAGCGCCGGGTGTGCCTGGCGGAACTGGATCAGCCAGCGGAAATAGCCACGAATCTCGGCATCCTGCGCGTCGCCCCACAGCATCGGCTGGCGGTTTTCCTCCATGCCCTGGCTGTCTGGTTCGGCCATGCTTTTGAGCTGGCGCACCCCCACCTCGGTGCCGTTATAGACGATAGGCGGGCCAACCAGGGTGAACTGGCACAGCGCCGCCAGCTTCAGCTTGCGCTTGTCGTGGCCGGTGGCAAAGTAAAAGCGGTTCATGTCGTGGTTGTCTAAGAAGCTGGGCCGACTGTATGTTTCCGGGAAGAAACGCTCGTGTTTGATGAGGAAGCTGGCGAACTCAGAGATGGTCATGCGGCGCAGGGCAAATGTGTCGCGGATGGCCTGCTCTAGCGAGAAGTCCAGGCAGCCATCCAGGCGACCTTCGTAGCTCAGTAAGGTGGTGGGTGTTTCGACCACTTCACCAAAAATCCAGGCATCGGGCCTGATTTGTTTGACGGTGGCGCGCAGCTCTGTCCAAAAGTCGTGGCTGGGGCCGAGGGCGTAGTCGAGGCGCAGACCGTCGAAGCCGACATCGCCCAGCCAGAAGCGCACGCTGTCCAGCAAGTAGCGGCGCACCTCAGGATTGTTGACATTTACCTGCGGCAGGTCCATCACGCCAAAAAAGGTTTCGTAATCGACGGGGTAGTCGATCCAGTGATACCAGCTGACAAACGGGCTGTTTGGATCGCGAATGGCCTCCTGGAAGCTGTGGTGTTCGCTGCCCCAGTGGTTGGCGACAAAGTCCAGCAGCAGGCGAATGCCTTTGCCGTGAGCGGTTTGCACCAGTTCGCGAATGTCATCCATGCTGCCCAGGCGCGGGTTGACGCTGAAGTAGTCGGTGGCGTGGTAGCCGTGGTGGCTGTCGTCGGGGAAAAATGGGTTAAGCCAGATGGTGTTGAAGCCCATTTCGGCCACGTAGTCCAGCTTGTCGATGATGCCGCGCAGGGTGCCGCCGTAGATGTCGTTGAGGCTTTGGGTGGGGTTCCAGGCACGGCCGTTTCCCACATAAAAGCGGTCGGGAAAAATCTGGTACACAACTGCATCCTGACTCCAGGCGGGTGGCGTGCTGTGCCCCACCAGGTAGGAAAACACCTCGCCGTCGTCGGCCAGAATCGGCGCTGAACCGTCGGCCGGGTATGCCTTGATGACGTAACGCACCAGGGTGCCTTCGGCCTGGGAGGGCAGGGTGAGTTGCCAATATTGCAAGTATTGCCAGTTAAGCAGATCCCATTCGGTTTTGGCGCGGGTGAATTGGTAAACGGCTGGTTGCGGCAGCATCACCTCACACTCAATCCGGTCAATTAGCTGGGCCAGCCCGACGATGACCGTGAGCAGGGGTGAATCGCTGGCCTGCGGCGCGCGCGGAGTGATCAGGCTGTGGTGCTTCACGCCCTGCCGCCATTCCTGGTAATATTTCAGTCGTTTTTCCGTGGTGGATAAGGAGCCAAAAACAAAATCTTCCATGTAATAAGCCTCTATGAATTAAAAATTGGGCGTAGCCAAATTAGCTTGATGTCATTCCCGCGCAGGCGGGAATCCACTCTAGCAAAAACCTGGATGCCCGCCTACGCGGGCATGACAAGTGTCGATGAATCGTTTCGTCAAAATGAGCCATGCCAAAAATTGATTAACTTTTTTGTCGTCGTTGAATGTAAAACCCGCCACCAACGAGAAGGACAAACACCAGGGCCAGGCCAATGTAAAGCGGCGTGCGGTTTGGGGCTGTTTGGCTGGGTGTCGTTTCAGAGGTGGTGGGGGTTGGTACGGGAACGGCCGTACTCTCCACCGCCACCACAACTTCTTCAACTGGCTGGTCCAGCGTCACCACAAACTGCTTCGGCTCGGCCACGGGCAGGGGGCCGGATTTGGCCCACAGTTCGCCATTGGTGAGGATATAGCCGGAAGCGGCCGTTTCCCACTCAGCCATTGTGTCTAGTTCGGCTAAAGCAGCGCCGTTGAGGGATACGGCCGTCACCACTTCCTCTCCCAGCGCCAGCTTGAGCACGTTGTCCCGGCTGGGGGCCGCGCCGTCGTAGCTGCCTTCAGCGGCGGTAATTTCCACCGTGATTTGCCCATCGAGCCAGTGCTGGCT
>ERZ761607.2524-NODE-2524-length-19612-cov-5.111776_pt1 | contig 19612 bp, 16 predicted proteins | sample MGYA00511164_ERZ761607 | MGnify/ENA primary metagenome ERZ761607 (study PRJEB28899, sample SAMN02445080) | bioreactor sludge metagenome | biome: EBPR sludge | place: Australia: Brisbane, Thorneside Wastewater Treatment Plant | collected 2011-06-22 ... | reverse complement strand
GCGACGCTCACGTGACGTCGGGTCGCTCGGCCTGGCGGCCGGCTCCAAAAACGTCATTTCTTTCCCCGAACCGCGCGATCGGAAGGCACGATGCGCCGCGATGTACTTGCGTTTTCGACTCGTGCTCGCCGTGCTCTTCGCCTGTTCCGGAAGCGACGCGCCCGCCGCGCCTCCGCCCTCGGCGCCTCCGATCCCGACCGTGCCGACGTTGCCGACCGCGCCACCGTCGACTCCCACCCCGCCGCCGACCGCGCCCACCGCCGCGCAGCCCACCGCGACCCCGACGTCTGCGTGGCTCGAGCGGCCGAACCTCGCGTCGTTCGCGCAGGGCGCGGTGCTGATGCGCTCCGATCCGGACGGTGCGTGGAACGTGCTCGACGAGTTCGTCGGGAGCTCGTGGGAGCGCTCGGACGCCCAGGCGAATCCGACCGCGACCGCGGTGATCGAGCTCGCGGCGCGCGCGCGTGTCGAAGGCGTGCGGCTCACGCTCGACGACTACTGGACCGTGCGCATGCCGAACGAGATCGTGATCGAGCTCGGCGACGCGGCGAGCGGACCGTTCCGCGAGATCGCCAAACACACGCTGCCCGCCGAGCTGCCGGAGACCGGCGATGCGCCCTACGTGGTCGACGTGCCGACGGGCGGCCAGGCCGGCGGCGGCTCGGAAGGCCGCTACGTGCAGGTGCGCCTCGTCGGTCGTCGCGGCGGCGCGGAAGAAGCGCTCGGGCCCTTCCTCTCCGACGTCGCGGTGCACGGCGCCTTCGTCGCGCCGGTCGCGCCCGAGACCCGCGCGGTCGGCTCGTGGAACGGAGGGTGGCTCCTCGGCACGTTCGAGATCGTGGAGGAGAACGGGCGTCTGCGCGCGTGTTTCAGCCGCGACGGCGCGAACGCGAGCGTGGTGGTCGACGGGCGCTCGATTCAGCTTCGTTGGAAGGGCGAGGACGGCGGGGACGGAATGGCGCTGCTCGTGCGCGGCCCGGACGATCACCTGCACGGCACGGCGCAGATGTGGAGCGCGGACGGCCAGGGCGGCGAGCCGGCGTCGATCGACGTCGATCCGCTGGAGCGCGCGGAGCCGATCTGCACACGTACGCCGGAGCCCTCCGCGATCGAGCGCGAGCTGGAGAGCGCACGGCGGGCGCGCGTCTACGGCATCCTCTTCGACTTCGCGCAGCACGTGCCGCGCGCGGAGTCGAACGGGGTGCTCGACGAGCTCGCGCAGGTGCTCGCGCGCCACGAGGATTGGTCGATCGCGATCGAAGGGCACACCGACGCGGTCGGCGACGACGCGAGCAACCTCGCGCTCTCGGAGCGGCGCGCGGCTGCGGTGCGGGAGGCGCTCGCGTCGCGCGGCGTGGCCACGGAGCGGACCACGAGTGTGGGCCACGGCGAGTCGCAGCCGGTGGCGCCGAACGAGACCGCGGTCGGGCGCGCGCGGAATCGGCGCGTGGAGATCGTGCTGCGCTGATCGACATCCGAGGTGACGTCGATCGCGCGACGACGGCTTCGTCCACGTTCTCAGAGGAGATCCGGACACCGGCGCGTGAGCTCGTCGGAGCTCGCCGGTGCGTGGCGCACGAGGAGCTCGTCGAGCCGGGGACGGTCGCCCGCGTAGCGGCAGATCGCTGCACGGGTCACGCAAAGGGACGCGCACCGGTCGTGGTCCGATGCTCACGGAAGCACGGCGGTCGCGTGGCGCACCGCGTCCACGAGTCGCGTCGGCGCGCCGAGGGCTTCGAAGCCTGCGACGTCGACCCAGCGGTGGTCGTCGTGCTCGTGGCTGCGTTGGAACTGCCCGCCGATCACGAGCGCGGCGTAGACGATCACGATCATCGGATCGTCTCCGCGTTTGGCGGCGTAGCAGTCGACGGGGCGCTTCACGATTTCGATCTCGAAGCCGGTCTCTTCGCGTGTCTCGCGGACGGCCGCGACGAGCGGCTCTTCGTGCTCGCGCACGCGACCGGAGACGACCTCCCACAGTCCCGCCCCCGCGTCCTTCTTCTTCGAGCGGCGCAGCGCGAGCAGCTTGCCTGCCTCGACGACCACCACCGCCACCGCGACGATCTGCTTGGCCACGCTCGTCTCCCGCTCCGCGCGAGCCAGCGGGAGTCCCCGCGATCGACTCGCGACGTCACAGCATCTCCCGGCGCCGCCGCAGCGTCGAGCGCCTCGGATCGTCGACCCGGCCCTCACGCGTGCGAGGAACGCGGAAACGCCACGTGCGCTAGGCTCCGTCCGCGCTCGGGTGTGGCTCCTCCACGGCGGGCGCTCCCCGCGGTGACGCGCTCCATCACCGACGCGAGGCGAGCACCACGACGGGCGCGAGGGACGCGCGGTCTTCTTCGGAGAGCTTGCGGCTGAGCTCACCTGCGGTGTCGAGCACGGGCACCTTCGGCGCCGCCGCCACGAGCGCCGCGCGATCTTCGGCGCACGGATGACCGACCACCACGAGGTCCGCCCCCGCGACCGCATGCGCGACGTCGGGTGCGGCCTGCGCGCGGGGATCGCCGAGCGCCGCGCGGAGCGCGTCGAGACCGAGCGGGGGCACTCGCGCGTCGAGCACCGCGGAGTCCGCGACCGTCACGTGCAACCCGGCGTCGAGGAGCGCATGCACGAGGCGCACGGGCGCGCTGTCGCGTACGTCGGCCGCGCCGGGCTTGAAGCCCACGCCGACGATCGCGACCGCCTTCGGGCGATGCGCGAGCACGGTGTCGACGAGGAACCGGAGGTGCGCGTCGTTGGAGCGCAGGATCGATCCGAAGAGCGGGGCGTCGACTGCGTGTTTCGCGGCGTGGGTGGTGATCGAGGCGACGTCTTTGACGAGGCACGCGCCGCCGAAGGGCATGCCGGGTCGCAGGTACGCGGCCGAAGTGTTGAGCTTGGTGTCCGCGCAGAGCAGCGACATCACCGCGAAGGGATCGACGCCGACCGGCAGCGTCACGCGCGCGACCTCGTTCGCGAACGCGACCTTGAGCGCGTGCCACGCGTTGTTCACGAGCTTGAGCACCTCCGCGGTCGGCGGGTCGGTGCGGCGCAGGCGCTCGGATTGGTCGGCGTAGAGCGCGTCGCAGAAACGCGCCGCGTGCTCGTCTTCCGTCGCGAAGACGATCAACTCGGGTCTCTCCAGATCCGCGACCGCGCTGCCTTCGCGAAGGAACTCCGGGTTGAGCGCGAGGCCGACGTCGGGCCGCGCGAGGCGTCGGCGCGCGCGCTCGTAGAGGCCCGGCGGCACGGTGCTGCGGATCACGCAGACGTGATCGCGCGGCGCGAAGCGGGCGACCTCGTCGAGGGCGGCGAGCAGATCGTCGACCACGAGCTGACCGTCCGCACCGACCGGGGTGCCCACGCAGACGAGCGACGCGCGGCAACGCGCGAGCGCGCTCGGATCGGTGGTGAGCTCGAGCGTCTGCAGGGACGCCGCGCGCGCGAGCCGTTCTTCGAGCCCCGGCTCCGGGATGGGCGCGACGCCCCGCGACATCGCGTCGATCACGGGCGCGCGGCGATCGATCCCGACCACGCGGTGCCCGCGCGCGGCGAGCGACGCGGCGGTGACGCTGCCGACGTAGCCGAGGCCGATCACCGCGAGGGGCTGCTGCTCCATGCGCGCGACCGTACGGCGGGAACGCGCTCGGTGGAAGCGCGCCCCATCGTGCGAGCGAGCGAACGTTCGAACGAACGCCGGTGCTCGACCGACGTCCTCCTCCCGGCCTCGGGCGTCGGACGCGCCGCCTCTTCGTTCCGCCCGCGGGCTCTGGTATCTCTTCGCGCTCCCGAGGGCACGCACAGCAGGAGAGCCGACGATGAAGGACGAGCCGATCGACACGATCCTCACGAAGGAAGAACAAGCCGCCCTGACGCCGGACGCGGTGCTCGCGATCTTGAAAGAAGGCAACGCGCGCTTCGTGGAGGGCGACGTCACGCACCGCGATCACCGCGAGCAGGTCCGTCTCGCCGCCGCGGGTCAGTTCCCCAAGGCGTTCATCCTCTCCTGCGTCGACTCGCGCATCCCGGTGGAGGACGTCTTCGACCGCGGCATCGGCGACATCTTCGTGGGCCGCATCGCGGGGAACTTCGTGAACGTCGACCTGCTCGGCAGCATGGAGTTCGCGTGCAAGGTGTCGGGCTCGAAGCTGATCGTGGTGCTCGGCCACGAGAGCTGCGGCGCGATCAAAGGCGCGATCGATCGCGTGGAGCTGGGCAACCTCACCGCGCTGCTGCAGAGCCTCCAGCCCGCGGTGGACGCAGTGCAGGGCGTCGATGGGCCGCGCTCGAGCAAGAACGACGCGCTCGTGCATCACGTCGCCGAAGAAAACGTGCGCCTCAACGTCGCCGCCATTCGCGACAAGAGCCCGATCCTCCGCGCGATGGAGGAGGCGGGCGAGCTCCGCATCGTGGGCGCGATGTACGCGATGGAGACGGGCAAGGTCACGTTCTTCGAGTGAGCGCCGCGATGCGCGTGGAGCCGACGACGACGGGGTTGTGCTCCACGCTTCGTCGCAGCGTGCTTCGTGCTCGCTCGAACATGGCGCGTCGGCCCGCGCGTCGCCGCGACGTTCGTCGGAGCGGGCGATGAAGCACGCGTACGTCGTGCTCGGCGTGCTCTACGTCGTGCAGGGGCTGCCCTTCGGCTTCCAAGCCTCCGCGCTCGGGCTCTACCTGCGCAGCGAAGGCGTGTCGCTCACGGCCATCGGCCTCGCGGGTGCGCTCGCGGCGCCATGGCTGCTCAAGGCGCTCTGGTCGCCGCTCGTCGATCGCTACGGATCGGCGCGCTTCGGACGACGTCGCTCCTGGATCGTGCCGATGCAGGTGCTGCTCGCGGGCGCGTGCTTCGTCACCGCGCTCTTCCCGCCGGGCGGAGGTCGCGCGCTCGAGCCCTTGCTCGTGCTCGTGCTGCTGATGAACCTCTTCGCGGCCACCCTCGACGTCGCGGTCGACGGGCTCGCGGTCGATCTGCTGCGCGACGAAGGCGGCGCGGTGCAGCGCTCGCTCGCGCTCGGCAACACGATCCAGGTCGTCGGCTTCAAGGGCGGGATGTTGATCGGCGGTGGTCTGCTCACGTGGGCGAGCCAGTGGATCGGCTGGTCCGGACACTTCGTCGCGATGGGTGCGCTCGTGCTCGTGGCGCTCGGGCTCGTGCTCTTCGTGCGGGAGCCACCGCCGCGCGCGTCGCAGGAAGCGCCGGAGAAGCTGACCGGTGTGCTCGCCGCGCTCGCGTCGACGTTGAAGCGCCCTGGCACCTGGCTCGTGCTCGCGATCGTCGCGACCTACAAGACCGGCGAGTCGGTGATCGATCCGATGTTCTCGATGTTCCTCGTCGACGCGGGCTACTCGCGCGAGACGCTCGGGCTCTGGCTCGGCGGCTACGGGATGGGCGCGTCGGTCACGGGCTCGGTGCTCGGGGGGCTCGTCGCGACGCGGGTCCCGCTGGTGCGCGCGCTCGTGCTCGTCGGCGCGATCCGATCGATCCCGCTCGCGCTCGAGCTCGGCCTGTCGATCGTCGGTGAGCCGAGCCCCGCTGCGGTGATCTCCGTCTCGCTCGCGGAGCACTTCGGCGGAGGGATGCTCACGACGGTGATGTTCGCGTTCATGATGTGGCGCGTCGATCCGCGGATCGGCGCGAGCCACTTCACCTTCCTCGCCGCGGTCGAGGTGCTCGGCAAGATGCCGGCCTCGCTCGCGTCCGGCTGGCTCGCGGACGAGCTCGGCTACGTCGGCACCTTCGCGATCGGGGTCGGGCTCTCGCTGGGTTGGCTCGGCTTGGTCGGCGCGGTGGGGCTGCGTCGCCTACGCCACGGGATTGCTGGCGAGGTCACCTGACGGCGACCTCAGCCGCCATGCGTGCTCCCTTCGGTCGCGCGGCGGCGACGTAGTGGAGCCGCAGCATCGAGCCGATCCACCAGCCCCAGATCGCCATCACGCCGATCCCGAAGATCGTCAGCTCACCCCACCACGGCATCCACCAGAGCTGCGCGCCCATGCCGATCACCGCGCCCGCCACGTTCCAGCGCGAGGGCGCGTAGAGCTCGCGCTCGAGCAGGCGCCAGCGCGCGGCGGTGAAGAGCGCGGGGTAGAACGCGCTCGCGAGCATCGGGTAGTCGGCGACGTTCATCACCGCGACGTGCGGGAAGTGGAAGCACATCAGCCCGATCACGCACGGGATGGTGAGGCGCGGCACGAAGAGCGCGACGATCGGGAAGGCGTACTCCACGACGAGCGTGCCGTAGGTCGCGATCGCGATCGCCCAGGTGGGTGCGACGGAGCCGAGGTCACCCCAGATCCAAAAGTCGGTCGTACCCCGGAAGGCCGCGGATCCCTCGTCGAACGCGAGGAATCCTTCGTTGGTCTTGTGCAGACCCGCATAGAAGTACGTCACGCAGAGCACCGCCGCGACGCCGCGCACCGCGTGCCGATCCACGAGCCGCGGTGCTGCGCCTCGACCACGCAGATCGATCAAACGTCGCCCGCCTTCGCGCAGGCTCGCGCCGATGACCCACACGATCGCGATCGCGACCAGCGACGCGAGCATGAGCGTCATGTGGTTGCGGATGCGGTAGGGGTACGTGAGGTAGTGCGCGACGTAGCTCACGATCACGGCCGCGAGCCACGGCCGCGTACGACGGATCGCGAGGCCGAGCGCGCTGACGATCAGCGCGACCGCGATCGCGACGATCGACCACGGCGGCAGGTAGAGGTGCCAGCCCGGCGTGCGCCAGTAGCGCGCCCACGCGTGCGGCGCCCACGGCGTGTCCTCGCCGAGGAGCTGCAGGGTATGCCCGAGCAGCGCCATCGGCAGGAGGAGCGCGGTCGCGCGCAAGCGGCCGTCGACGCTCACGTCGCGCATGGGGCGGAACGAGCGCGTCGTCCAGGAGTGGACCGGGGAGCGGAGCACGGCGGAGAGGATACCGTCGCCTCGCCACGAACGTCCGCCGTGACGACGAGCCGCGGATCGTTCGCACGCGGAACGCGCTTGGTCGTACCCTCCCGAAGCGGCACGCGCCGCTGGGGGTTCGTGTGGACTCGACGGTGATCGCGTATCTCACGGTCGTGAACTACGCAGTGCTCGCGCTGCTTTGGTCGGTCGCGTTCGTGCTCTATCTGCGCGGCTTGCGGACCGCACGTCGCGCAGACCGGCTCGTCGCGACCTTGCTGGCCGTGCTGGCGCTCGACGCGTTCAAGAGCGCGTTCGAGAGCTTCTACTTCGGCACGGTTTGGGCGGCTCAGTACGACATCGCCTTCGTGAAGCTCGGCGCGTGGCTCCAGGAGCCCGCGCGGCTGATCCTCCCGAAGATCCTCAACACGATCGTCGCGCTGAGCGTCCTCGGCGTCGTGGTGCGTCGGTGGATCCCGCAAGAGCTCGAGGAGCGACGGCGCCACGCGGAATCGGAGGGCCGACTGCGCGAGGAGCTGGCGGCGTCGCTCGAAGAGACGCGACGGGTGGCCGAGCGCTGGAACCTCGCGCTCCGCGCGAATCAAGACGGCATCTGGGATTGGAACGTCGTGACGGGGGAGGCTTGGCTGTCGCCTCGCTTCGAGGAGCAGCTCGGCTACGCGGAGGGGGAGCTGACGACCGACTTCGACATCTCGAAGTGGGAGAAGCTGTTGCACCCCGACGACCGTGCCCACGTGAAGGCGGTCGTCGACGAGTACCTCGAAGGCCGGATCTCCGAGTACGACGTCGAGCTGCGCATGCGCGCGAAGGACGGGTCGTTCCGCACGTTGCGCTCACGTGGCGTCGGTCAGCGCGACGCGAGCGGCCGCGTAGTGCGGATGGTCGGCTCCCACATGGACGTCACCGAGCACCGAAAGGCTGAGAGTGCGCTCGAGAAGCGTCGGCAGATCGAGACGGTGGGTCTCGTCGCAGGTGGTGTCGCGCACGACGTGAACAACTTGCTCGCCGTCATTCGCAGCAACGCGGAGAGCGCCCGCGCCGCGGTGCCACCCGGCTCGGCCGCCGATCGCGCACTGGCGGATGTCGACGACGCGGTGGCGCGTGGAGCGACGCTGACCTCGCGCTTGCTCGCGGCGAGCGGTCGCGGGCGGTTCGCGGTGAGTCAGATGGATCTCGGGGAGCTCGCGCGAGAGACGGCGCGACTGCTCGGCTCCTCGGCGCCCGACGAGGTGGTGGTCGACGTCGAGGTCGCGAGCGAGATCCCGCCGATCGAAGCCGACGCGGCGCAGCTCCAGCAGGTGATGATGAACCTGCTGACGAACGCGATCGACGCGGTCGGCGCGCGCGGGAAGATCCGCGTGAAGGTCTGGGCCGAGGACCGCGCGTCGGCGTCGAGCGGCGCCACGGCGGACGATCCCCCCTTGCCTCCGGGGCGCTACGTCGTGCTGCAGGTGGAGGACGACGGAGTGGGGATGGACGCGACGGTGCGCGCGCGAATCTTCGAGCCTTTCTTCACGACGAAGCCCGAGGGCCGTGGGCTCGGGTTGTCGGCGATGCTGGAGACCTTACGCGCGCACCGCGGAGGACTGTCGCTGCGCAGCGCTCCAGGCGAAGGCACGACGTTCACCCTGAGCTTCGCGGCGCTCGCACGCGAGCAACCCGCGCCAGTGGAGGAATCCTCGATGGCTCCGACCGATCAACAGCCCATCGCGCTCGTCGTGGACGACGAGCGTATGGTTCGCACCGCGTTGTCGCGCGTGCTGCGTCGCATCGGGCTCGAGCCGCGCGAGTTCTCGAACGGCGCCGACGCGCTCGCGATGTTGGAGGCCGGCGTCGAGGTCGCGGTCGTACTGCTCGACCTCACGATGCCCGGACAAGACGGGCACGAGGTGCTCGCCAAGATTCGACAGACGCATCCGGCGCTGCCCGTGGTGTTGTGCAGCGGCTATCACGCGACCGCGCCCGCGAGCGACTCGAAGTGCACCGCGATTCAGAAGCCGTTCTCGGTGCCCCAGCTTCGAGAGGCGCTCGAACGCGTCGGCGTGACGACGAACGATCCCTCCCGCGATCGAGGCGCGCGGGCGACGTGAGCTCGGGTGAGTGAGGGCGGGGCGACGTGAGGGCGGGTGAGTGAGCTCGGGGCGAGCGTGCTCAGGGCGATGGACCATCCGTCTCGTAGAGGCGCACCGGGATCCACGCATGGGGCTCGCTGAGCTCGGGGACCGCGCACGCGTCGCCGGTCGTGCGCGGCGTCGCCTCGTCCGGATGGCGGTAGCGGAGCTTCACGCGGTGGCCGCGAGCGCAGAGCTGCGAGATCACGGCGCGCGTGGCCTCGGTGTTGAGCTGACGGTTCTCTTGGTTCAGCCAGCGCAGGAGATCCTGCTCGTGCGCGTCGAGCGGTCGCGCGCTCACCACCTCCGCGCGCACGTCGTTCCAGCCGCGCCAGAGATCGCTGAGCATGCGCTGCGGCAAGAAGAGGTGGTTGTTGCCGTCCGCTTCCCAATGGAGCGAAGAGAACATCGCCTGGCAGGAGTCGTCGCGCAGGCCGAAGTAGGGGAGGGCGTTGTTGATCGCGAGCAAGGTCGCGAGCGCGCCGAGCGCGAAGCGGGCGCGGAGACGAAACGCGTCGCGCGGGGAGGCGCGTACGGACGAGGTGGCGCTGGACGATGCCGTGGACGAAGCCGTCACGGCGCCGAGGGTATCGCGAACGGGCTCGCGCTCTCACGTCGCGCTCTCACGTCGCGCTCTCACGTCGCGCTCTCACGTCGCGCTCACGTCACGTCTTCACGCCGGCCCGCTCGTTCCGGCATCCTGTGCGCATGAGCTTTCCGATCGTGGCGAAGGGGGAGCTGCGGTTCTTCGACGGCTGGGCGATGGAGGCGGGGCTCGACGCCTTCCTCGTGCGAAGCGTCGAATCTCCCGTGAACGTCGAGCATTTTCGACGCGTCGAGCATTGGCTCTACCTCGATTTCGAAGGGGCCGGGCTCGCGGCGGCGTGGGACGGAACGGTGGACGCGCTCACCGCGCTCGCCGCGCACGCGATGGCGGGCAACGGCTTCGAAGTCGCGTTGAAGCAGGCCCACGGCCGACACGTGCAGATCCCTCCAGGTTATCGGATGGATCACGACGGGCTGCCCGAGCACCACTACCGGTGGGAGCTCTACTTCGCCGCGCGCGACGGACAGGACGAGCGCGTGGAGGCCTGCGCGCGCGGCGGCGTCGATCTGCACGCGAAGCTCGACGAGCACGGCCGCACCGCGCGACAGCTCGCGCAGACCTACGGGCACACGGCGCTCGCGGAGAAGATCGCTCGGCTCGGTGGGTAGCGCGCGATCGGGGGGCGTCGTGTCGGAGCGGTCGCTGGATGCGATCGCGTTCGGGTTCGGGCTCACGATCGCGCAGGCCCTCAGGATCACGATCACGTTCCCGTACGTTCACGTCCGCTCACGCTCGCGAGCTGCGATCACGAGACGAGCGGCAACGTGCGGGGACGGGGCACGGCACGGCGCGGTCCGAGCTGACGCTCCACGTCGGCCTCGAGGCGCCGCCGCGCCCAATCGTGGATCGGTACGAACACGCGCGAGAGCACGCGGTCGTGCTCGATCGCCTCGGCCTGGAAGTCCAGCAGCGCGTCGCGGTCGGCGGGATCGAAGGTGAGGATTCCGTCGTAGAAGAGGCCGGCGTGCAACGAGATGCGCTCCTGCATCAGCTCGCGGTTGAAACGCCGATACCACGCGCCGACCTCACTGCAGGACATCGTCGCGTGACGCCAGTAGGGCTGCGCGGAGCGACCGTCGTTCGCGAGCTCGATGCCGTACTTCGCGCGGCTCTCGGGTTGGAGGATCGGCACGTATTCGACGCGCGCGTTGAAGGGCGCCGGATAACAGAAGTCGGGCGGCGAGGACTTGAGGAACGCGAGCGTGTTGAGCAGCGATCGTTCGGTCTCGCCAGGGTATCCGAGGATCACCGTGACCGCGGTCGTGATGCCCACCTCGCGGCAGTTCACGAGCGCACGCGCGTTCTTCTCCACGGTGTTGCGTTTGTTCATCCGATCGAGCTGACCTTGATCGCCGGACTCGATCCCGATTTGAACCTCCACGCAGCCGGCGGCCTTCATCAGCTCGACGGTGTCGCGATCGGCGAGATCGTCCGAGCGCGCGTAGCAGAGCCACTTCAGCCCGACCTTGCGGTCGATGAGTCGCTCGCAGAGCGCCACGAGCCGCCGCTTGGGCATGGTGAACAAGCTGTCGAGGCAGGAGACGTACTCCGCTCCCTGCGCGGCGTAGCGCTCCCAATCGTCGGCGATGCGCTCGGCGGACTTGGTGCGGAACTTCGTGTCGTCGAAGAGGAAGGGGTAATTGCAGAAGCCGCAGCGGTAGGGGCAGCCGCGCACCGACTCGTAGTGGACCATGCGGAAGCGCCGCCCGTGCACGCGCTCGGCGAGTCGCCAATCGGGCGTCGGGAGGAAATCGAGATCCTTCGACGCGGGCACCCCCGAATAGAGGATCGGGTTCCCGTTCTTCCGAACCACCCGTCCTTCGTGGGGGGCGCGCAGCTCGCGGTAGCCGCTTCGCATCCAGGCGACGATCGCGGGCACGAGCAGCTCGCCGTAGCCGACCGCGAGCAGATCGAGGCACGGATGGCCGGGCCACTCGTGGTGGAGGATGCCGGAGAGCGCACCGCCGAGGACCACGCGGTTGTGCGGGCGCTTCAGCAGACGAAGCAGTGGGTCGACCTCGCTCAGATCGCGCAGCAGCGTGCTCGAGGCGAAGACGCAGTCGTGGGCCGCGAGCAAGCGATCCCGGAGGGGCTCGTCGGACGCGAGCGCGGCAAAGGTGGTGACGGAGGCTTCGACGCCTTCGGCCGCGAGCGCGGTGAGCAGCACGACCTCCGTGAGCTCCGGGCTGTCGAGATCGAGCGAGCGCGCGAAGAAACGATCGACCGCTGGACGGTAGGGGGCGCGGCGAAACGTGAGCGAGCGGCGATGCTTGGCGAGGAGGAGCATCTCCTCGAGCGCGAGCAGCTTCACCTGCACGTCGAGCCACGCGCCGCTCGACGCGCGCACCGCGGCGGCTTGGCGGCGCAGCACGCTCGGCAGACTCTTGTCGCGCGGTGAGAGCAAACCCCCGGTGACGATCAGAACCCGCGGCGACGTCGGAGCATTCGAAGTGTTGGTGTCGGGCGTGTTGGTGTCGGGCACGTTGGTGTCGGGCACAGGACCGCTCGCACGTGAGCCCCACCTCACGCGCAAGGAGAGCTTGCCGCGTGCGACACGAGAGCGCGAGCCGAGTCCGGAGTTTGCCCGTCCAGTTCGCGAATCGGTCCTCGGACGTCGCGCGGGAACGGCAGCGCGAGGCAGGCGACCAGCAGCCAGAGCTGCAGCGTTCCCGCGAGCTCCGCCTCACGAAGCCAGGGCGGAAACGCCTCCCAGCTCACGGACGCGGTCACGTAGAGGCCGGTCGCGGCGACCGCGCCGATCGCGAGCGGTCCACGAAGTCGACCCGCGAGCGCGACGATCAACCACGCGCCGCCGTGCGCGAGGTAGCGCTCGTGCACGCCCGTGAGCAGCACCGCCATCGCGAGGTGCGTCGCGCCCGCGTGCAGCACGATCGCGCGCGGTTCGAAGCGCGCGCGCACGAGGCGCCACGCGAGCACGAGCTGCGCGAGCGCGAAGGCGATCCAACCGAGCTGCTGCGCGTCGAAGGGTCCGAGCGTGACGGAGCTCGACGGGGCGCTCGGATCGGTCGCGAAGAGCGCCCACACGCTCGCGCCGTGGTGCGCGAGGGTGGCGCCGTGATCGGAGCCACCGCCGAAGAGCACGAAGCCGAGGTGGGTGGACCAACCCTCGGGCAACACGAGGAAGAGATCGGGGACGAGCGCGACGACGATCGCGAGGGGCAACGCGAGCACGAGCGCGCGTGGCCGTCGTGCGAGGACGAGCGCGAGGGTGGGCAGCGAGAAGAGCGCCAGCTGCTTGGTGAGGAGCGCGAGCGTGCACGCGAGCACGGCGAGCACGCCGAGCGCGAGGCTTCGTCGATCGGAGGCGACGCGGGCGGACACGCGGGCCGAGTCGACGTTGGAAGTCGCGGCGTCGGGAGTCGCGGCGTCGCTGGTGTCGTGCGCGCGCGGCGTCATCCGCACGACCGCGAGCCACGCGAGGGTCATCCACGAGGTGCCCCACACGTCGATTTGTCCGAAGAAGGCCCCACCGGGCGCGATCGCGATCGCCCACGTTCCGAGGGCGATCGCGTGCGGCCGTCGCGCTCCGACGCCACGCGCGAGCGCAGCGAGGGCGAAGATCGTCAGCGTCTCGGCGAGCGCGAGGGTGGCCTTCAGCACGAGTCGGAACGTCTCGAACGGGAGGTCCCCGAAGGCTTCGGGCAGACACACCAGGCCGACCCCCACGATCGGGTAGTTGATGCCCGGACCGTCGCGGTAGAACGCCGCGCCTTCGCGCACGGCCGCGCACCACGCGTCGAAGAAAACGACGTCGCCGCGGTGCCCGAGCTCCGAGTGCAGCGGGAGCAGCGCGAACGGGAGCAGCGCGAGCACCCCGAACGCCCACCGCGGAAGATCGCGTGCTTCACCCACGCCGGATTCGTAGCAGCTCGGGACGCCGAGCGAGTCCTGCCTTCGCGCAGTCGATCCCACCCGAGCTCAGTGCAGTCGCTTGCGCGCGGACTCCAGCGCCTCGCGCGCCAACCGCCGCGCGACCTCCGCGGGATCTTCGTCGTCGTGATCGTCGTCGTCGTCGTCGTCGTCGTCACGCACCGGCGAGGGCTTGCGCGAGGGCGTCGGCTTGCCCACCGGCGTTGGTGCGCGGTGTCCGTGCGTGCGGCGCTTGCGGCGTTCCCACCAGAGCTTCGGGAGCTGCCATGCCTTCGCGCCGTCGAGCGGCGGGATCGGCAAGAGGTTGATCGCGACGAGCCAGAGGTTCGTCCACAGCAGCGCCGAGACGAGCTGCGCGACGAAGGCGCTGTCGACCGTCACCACGCCGAGCTCGATCAGCAAGCGCGTCGGCACGTAGAGCACGAGGAGCTGCGCGAGCACGCCGCCCCACGCGACGATCGCGTCGTCGTAGGGCGAGCCGCGCCGATGCACACACTCACCGCCGAGCCCGTGCACGTTCACCTCGAACACTGCGAGGCGCCGACGACGCGCGAGGAACGCGTGCCCGAGCTCGTGGATCAATACGATCACCACGAAGCCGAGCCAGAACCCCGGCACGATCTCGAAACGACCGAAGAAGAGCGCGCCGAGCGGGATCGACCAATGAAGGCGGATCGGGATGCCGCGGTAACGCGCGAGGGTCCAATAGCCGGTTTGGAACACGACGCGTCCACGATAGCAGGCCGGACGCGCGTGCGCGTCGGAGCTCGGGTGGCACGTGCGTCGACGACGAGCGGTCGCGGCGGTCGACGAGCTCGGGACGCGCGATCGGCTCGCGCGCTCGCGGGTCGACGCTGGGCTCGCGCGATCGCGGGTCGGCGATCGCGCGAGAGCTCGAACGATCGCGGGGCGGCGATCGCGCGAGGGCTGAACGATCGCGGGTCGGCGATCGCGCGATTCGTGCTCAGCCCATCGCGGTGGCGGAGCCCACGTAGCCGTGCTCGACGATCAGCTTCGCCATCTCGTCGTACGCGGGACGACCGGGCGCGGGCGTGGTGGCGAGCCCGTCGACGTAGCGGTTGAACATGCAGAACGCCGCGGCGATCAAGACGGTGTCGTGGATCGCGACGTCGTCCGCGCCTGCGGCGCGCGCGGACGCGACGGTCTCCGCGCGGACCTCGCGGCCCCCGCGCTGCACCTCGGCCGCGACGGCCAAGAGCGCGCGCATGCGCTCCGACACCGGGGCCTTCTCCGGCGCTTCGAGCGCGGCGTCGACCACGTCGTAGCCACCTTCGAGCTGATGGGCTGCGAACGCGGAGTGCGAGCCGCAGCAGAACTCGCAGTGGTTGCGCGACGACACGAAGGCCGCGATCAGCTCGCGCTCGCCGCGCGAGAGCGACGACGGACCGCGCAGCAGCGCGTCGGCGAGGGCGTTCAGCGGACCCGCGGTCTCGGGACGGAACGCGAAGAGACCGAGGATGCCAGGGGCTTCGGGCGGAACGGGGACGTGCGACATGAAGAGCTCCGAGTCGATGGTGTCGGCTCGGCGTGCGAGGTCCGACGAGATGCCCACGAAATGCGGGCGATCGCCCACCATGACACGTGGGTCGAAGCGGACAACGGCGGCTGGGCTCGCCGCCCGCGATGCGGGACGTGTGTGCGAGCACGAGCGCGCTTCTCAGCTCGGTCACGACGCGCGTTCGCGGTGCTCGGGAACTCTCGCGCGCCCGCGGCGTCGGAGCCTTCCATGTCGGAACCGAAGCTCGACGCTCGCCAACGCCGTCTCGTTCGCCGCGCCGTCGCGCGCGCCACCGCCGAGCCCGAGGTCGGCGGCGAGCTACAGATCGTGCCGCTTCTCGACATCCTCGTGAACCTCGTGAGCTTCTTGCTCGTGATCCTCGCGACGCCGCTCTTGCTCGCGCAGGTCGAAGCGCAGCTCCCGAGCTTCGGTCCCGGCCGTCCCGCGTGGCGCGCGACCGTGACCCTCACCGACGCGGGCATCTTCGTCAGCGATCGCGACGGAACGTACTCCGCGGGCTGCACGAGCCACGGCAGCGGCGCGACCTTGCCGCGGGTGGGCAGCGAGCTCGACTTCTCGGGCCTGCGTTACTGCGCCGAGCAGCTCCGTCGCGCGCATCCCGAGACGGAGTCGATCACGCTCACGGCGAATCCCGGGGTGGATCTGCAGAGCGTGCTGTCCGCGATGGACGCGGTGCAGGGCCACGGCCGCCTCTTCCCCGACGTGACGATCGCGGCGGGCCTTCGCTGAGGCGTGTCGAACGAAGACGTCACGCCTTGCGTCGCCGCACCACCGCGATCCACGCACCGATCGCGGCGAGCACGAACGTCACGCCGCCTCCGGTCGCGAGCCACTTCACGGTCGGTGGCGTGCCGGGCAGCTCCGCGATCACCGAGATCACCTCGGGCGCGTTCTGCGGTCCGTACGCGAAACGATCCGTGAGCTCGCGCGGCTCCGCGCCTTCGCCCGCCGCGACGAGGCGCACGCTCGAGTCGCTCGTCGTCACGTTCACGTCGGTGCGATCGAAGGTCTCGACGCGCATCCCGTCGCGCACGCGCAGCACGTGGCGCCCTGGCTCGAGCGGGACCCGCGCGACCATCTCGACGGAGCCCGGAACACGCTCGATCCGCCCGAGCGGCGCCATCCACGGCTCCGCCCACGCGAGCGTCACCGGCTCGCCGTCGACCTCGACGGGCAGCTCGGTCGCGAGCCCGCGCCCCCACTCCGCCATGTAGGTGTCCGCTTCGGCCTGCGTGATCGTGCCGTCGCGATCCGTATCCGCGGCGCTCTGGATGCGCACCGTCTCGTCCGGTCCGAGCGTCAGAGACACCACGACGCGCGCCTGGGTCGGCTCGAGATCGATCTTCAAATACCGCTCCGCGCGCACCACGACGTGGCCGAGGTGCGCGTGGGCGATCGAAACGAGCGTCGTCAGCGCGAGCGACGCGACGATCGACGGAACGACGACGCGCGAAGCCGGAGCCTCGCGCGCCTTCGGTTCGACGCGTTCGCGTCGCACTCAGTTTCCTCGAGGGTCTGTCGCCAGACCCTCCCCCACGGGGCGTGGTTCGAAGCGGAATCGTGCACAACGGAGCGGACGCAGTCCGCGGAGGTGCACGATTCCGCGAGACGGTCGCGACCGCGCGAGAGCGCGGTGCGACAGAGCCCCGATGGGACCCCCCCCCGCGAGCCTACGCTCGCTTCGCTCGCTGCGCGCCGTCCGGTAGGGCGGCTTGCGGTAATCGGCCATCCGCTTCTGGTCAGCCTTCGGCGCCGAGCGCCTCGAGGAAGCGCACCCCCGTCGCGACGCCGAAGCCCGTGCCGCCGCGCGGCGCGCGACCGTGCGCGCCTTCGAGGAACGAGGGGCCCGCGATGTCGAGGTGCATCCAGGGGGTCTTGCCCACGAACTCGCGCAGGAAGAGCGCCGCGGTGATCGAGCCGCCGTACGCGCCGCCCACGTGCTTGAGATCGGCGATCGTCGAGTCGAGGCTCGAGCGCAGATCCTCGTCGAGCGGCATGCGCCAGAACTTCTCGTCCGCGACCTCCGAGGCCTTCGCGTACTTCGTCGCGAGGTCGTCGTCCGCGGTGAAGAGGCCCGCGCGGTAGTTGCCGAGCGCGACCATGCACGCGCCGGTGAGCGTCGCGTGATCGATCATCAGGTCGGGCGCGAGCTCGTCGCGCACCCACGACAGACAGTCCGCGAGCACGAGGCGTCCCTCGGCGTCGGTGTTGATGATCTCCACCGTCTTGCCGTCGAGGCTCTTGAACACGTCGCCCGGCCGATACGCCGCCGCGCCCGTCATGTTCTCGGTGCAGCCGATCACGCCGTGCACCGCGACGGGCAGCTTCAAGCGCGCCGCCGCGAGCACGATGCCGATCGTCGCCGCCGCGCCCGCCATGTCGCACTTCATGGTGTCCATCGACTTCGGCGGCTTGATGCACAGACCGCCCGAGTCGAAGGTCAGACCCTTGCCCACGAAGGCGACCTTCTTCGTCGCGCCCTCTGGCTCGTAAGCCACGTGCACCATGCGCGGCTCGATCGCGCTGCCGCGGTTCACGGCGAGGAAGAGCTCCATGCCCTTCTTCTCGAGCTCCTTCTTGCCGAAGACGGTGACCTTCAGCCCGAGCTTCTCGGCCTCGGTGCGGAAGACGTCCGCGAGCGCGATCGGGTGCATGTCGTTCGGCGGCGCGTTCACGAGATCACGCGCGAGGTTCGTGCACTCCGCGACCACGGTGCCCTCGGTCAGCGCCTGCTTGAGCGCGCGATCCTTCTTGTCCGCGCCGAGCAGGAACGCCGACTTCAGGCCGCCCTTCGGCTTGCGGTCACCGGTCTTGTAGTCGCCGTACTCGTACGCTCCGCCGATCAGCGCCTCCGCGGCGGCCCGCACCGACGCGGCGTCCACCGTCGGCAGCACGATCGCCGCGCTCTTCTGGCGGCTCGACGCCTTCGTGGCGGCGTGCGCGACCGTGCGCGCGTCAGCGACGGCGTCCTTGCCGCCGATGCCGACGACCACGAGCCACTTCGCCTTCACGCGACCGCGCGCGGGCAGCTCCACGCGCTGGCCGTTCTTCGCCTCGAAGCCCTCGTCCTTCCAGAGCTCGGCGAGCGTGCCGCCCATGGCGCGGTCGATCTTCTCGAGGTCGTCGGAGAGCTTCGTGGTGCTCGCGGTGCCGATCACGAGAAGGTCGGCTTCGAGGGCGAGCGGCGAGTCGGTCGTGAGCTGAATTTTCATGAGCGGGCGCGAGCCTGTCACCAATCGACGGAGGGCTCAAGCGCGCGACCTTTCACGCGATCCACGGCGTCTCGGGGGCGTGCGTTGCCGCTCGGATCGGCTCGAATCCTCTTCCGGAGGACGGTGGCGGCGAGCAGGCGGCTCGGTGGAGACGGCGCCCTCAGGGCACGCGTTCGCAGTCGAAGGTGACCTCGATCGGCGCGCCGTGATCGATCACCTCGAAGTCCTCCACCGTCAGCGCCGCGAGATCGCGTGGGCCGAGGCCGACGTCCTCCCACTTCGCGGTGGTGAACCGATCGCTCTGCGCGGTGAGCGCGATGTTGCCGCCGTCCGCGTGGTACATGCCGTAGCGCTGGAGCGCGCGCGCCACGACCCGCGCGGCGTCGTTCGGCAGGCTCTCGAGCGGGTAATCCGCGCGAAGGCGCAGGTGCACGCCGTACGGGGGCGCGTCGTCGTCGCCGGTGGTGCGCGTGCCGTGCGTCGCGGGCCGCACGTAGCGCGAGGCGCGCACCCGATCGTTCGGAAGGATGAAGCGGATCGCGTGATCGATCTCGCCCGCCGCGACCTCGTCGGCGGAGAACAGGAGCGGCGCGATCGGGAAGCCCGCCGCGTCGGCGCTCGTGCACTGTTCACCGCGGAGCCGCTCGTCGTACGTCCGATCGGTCTCCCAGATCGCGAGGCAACCGCCCTCGAACACGTCTCCGACCACGTTCGCGCGCCACATCTCGTAAAGCCGATTTTCGAAGGGCGCGTGCACGATCAAATGACAATCACCGTCGCCTTCACACGCATATCCGGTCTCGCCTTCGATCGCGCCGCCGACGGGCACGGGGATCTCCGAGAGATCGCAGTCGGGCACGTAGAAGTCGTCTGTCGGCTCGAAGCTCCGGAGCGGCGTGGACGCGTCGGCTTCCAGCACCTCGATGGAGAAGTCGATCTGAAAACGATCCCCGTTGCCCCAGCCACCCGCCCGGCGCAGCGAGCCGAGGATCGCGTCGGAGTCCGGAGAGGGCGCGACGCCCGAGACGTCTTCTTGAAAGAACATGGTCCCGGCCGGAAAGTACGCGCCGCTGCCCGCACGCACGGGGCCGGCGTCGACTCCAGCTCCGGCGTCGGCCCCGCCGCCGTCGACCTCCGCGTCACGTGCGCCTCCGTCGCGGGAGCCGGCGTCGTCGTCACCACAGGCCAAGAGCGCGAGCGCGAGCGTCAGACCGAGCCGTGTGTTCCCCATGGCGCGAGGATACTCCTCGAGGGCGCGCGCGGAGGAGCGCTCTCGAGATCTCCGGCAATGCGCGCACGCGAGGACGTTCGGCGAGCACGTTGGGCGAGCACATTGGGCGAGCACGTTCGGCGAGCACGTTC
>ERZ761607.2523-NODE-2523-length-19625-cov-5.782575_pt1 | contig 19625 bp, 23 predicted proteins | sample MGYA00511164_ERZ761607 | MGnify/ENA primary metagenome ERZ761607 (study PRJEB28899, sample SAMN02445080) | bioreactor sludge metagenome | biome: EBPR sludge | place: Australia: Brisbane, Thorneside Wastewater Treatment Plant | collected 2011-06-22 ... | reverse complement strand
GTCGTGGACGACGCCCCGGTCCTGCTTGATGCGGGCGGCGGCGTCCATGTAGCCCTGACGCTCGGCGATGATCGTGACCAGCAGCCGGTCCAGGGCGTCCACGCCCTGCCGGACCTCGGCCATGGTGGTGCAGTCGGCGGGGGCCACGCGCGCGTCTCCGAGGGGAGCGGCGGGGGCGTTCAATACATCTTTGGCCACGTCAGATACCGGAACCGTTGTCCATGGTCTGGAGGGCGGCCTCATGGGCCGCGGCCTCGGCGGTGAGCCAGGAGACGAACGCCTTCACCTGCGGCAGCCGTCCCTTGGTCTTGGGATGGACGACGTAATAGGCGAAGTCCACGGCGGTGGCGATCTGAAACGGCGTCACAAGGCGTCCCGCGTCGAGATCGGCCTGCGCCAGGGTCCGCTTGGCCAGGGCGACGCCGCGGCCGTTGGCGGCGGCCTCGATGACCAGGCTCGACTGGTTGAAGCGCGGGCCCCGCGCGCCGTCGACGCCCTTCACCCCGCGGGCGGCCAGCCACATGGCCCAGTCGGGACAGGAATCGTCGGCGTCGGGCGAGCCATCGTGCAGCAGGATATGGCGGGCCAGGTCTGCGGGATCGTTCAGCGGGTTCTGGGCCAGTAGATCGGGGCTCATCACCGGGATCACCGTCTCGCTGAGCAGGCGGGTGACTTCCAGCCCCGGATAGCGGCCGCCGCCGTAGCGGATGGCCAGGTCGATCTCGCCGCTGGCGAAGTCGACGACCTCCATGCCGGCGCTGAGCCAGACGTCGACCTGCGGCTGGGCCTCCTCGAACTTGCCGAGCCGGGGCACCAGCCACTTGGCGGCGAAGGAAGGAGCGGCGGTCAGGGTCAGCCGGCGGCCGTCGACGGCGGCGGTCAGCAGGCTGGCGGCCTCGGCCAGACGATCGAAGGCTTCGCGCAGGGCGGGCAGGGCGGTCTGGGCGGCGTCGGTCAGCAGAAGGCCCTTGGGCGTACGCTTGAACAGGGCCGCGCCGACATAGTCCTCGAGGTTCTGGATCTGCTGGCTGACCGCGCCCGGCGTCACCGAAAGCTCATCGGCCGCCCGGCTGAAGTTCAGGTGGCGCGCGGCGGCCTCGAAGGCGCGCAGGGCGTTGAGAGGCGGCAGTCTGCGACGCTCGATCGTCCGTTCCATAGAAATCCTGAGGCCCCCGGCAGAAGTCTTGGTTTGCGATCTGGGTCCGCCGAACCCAGTTTGCAATGGTCCGATGGCGTATCGGCCCTTTTCGTCAGCGGACGGGCGGCGGGGCGGACCTCTGGTCCGCTCCGCGCCGACATCCGGGTTCTAATCCCCATAGTGCTTGTAGAGAAACTGAAAGTTCGATGCCGCGGCCGCACCCTCCCAAGTCCCAACGTCTGGTGGCGCTCGACGGCGCCGGCCGGCGCGCCGCGGCGGGCCGCGTCTGGCTCGTCGGGGCCGGTCCCGGCGACCCCGAACTGCTAACCCTGAAGGCCGCGCGCCTCATCGCGGCGGCCGACGTCATCGTCCACGACGGCCTGGTCTCGCGCGACATCCTGGCGATGGCGCCGGCCTCGGCCCGGCTGATCGATGTCGCCAAGCGCAAGAGCCGCCACACCCTGCCGCAGGACGACATCAACCGCCTGCTGGTCGCCTTCGCGCTGCAGGGCCTGACCGTGGTGCGGCTGAAGGGCGGTGATCCCTTCATCTTCGGCCGCGGCGGCGAGGAGCTGGAAGAGTGCCGCGCCGCGGGCGTGGCCTGCGAGGTCGTGCCCGGCGTCACCGCCGCCCTGGCCGCCAGCGCCGCCGCCGGCGCGCCCCTGACCCATCGCGGGTCGGCCCAGGCCGTCACCTTCGTCACCGGTCACGCCGCGCACGGCGATCCGGACCTGGACTGGGCGGCGCTGGCCAGGGCCAACCAGACCGTCGTCATCTACATGGGGCTGACCACCGCCGGCCTGATCGCCGGCCGCCTGATGGACGCCGGCCGCGACGCCGCCACGCCGGCCCTGATCGTCGTCAACGCCTCTCGCGCCGACGAAGCGCGCTATCCGACAACGTTGGGCGCGCTGGCGCAGGTCGCCTCGGGCCTTTCGGGCCCAGCGCTGCTGATCGTCGGCGAGGCGATGGCGCTGGCGAGGTCGCACGAACGCCCTGCGTCCTTCGAGACGCCGACTTCGTCGGCTCCTCAGGATGACGAGGAGGGGGGGCTTCACAGAGTTCGTCATGGTGAGGAGCGAGCCCTCAGGCGAGCGTCGCGAACCACGCAAGGGCGCGGCCAATGAGAGCCATCACCGCCAACCGCCTGATCGACGGCGAGGTCGTGTTCTGGAAGCAGGGCGCCTGGATCGAGCGCTTCGCCGACGCCCAGTTCTTCGCCGATGACGACGCCGCCGGCGAAGCCGCCGTCGAGGCCGCCCTGGCCCAGAGCACCGTCGTGGTCGAGCCCTACCTGATCGACCTCGTCGAGGCGCCGGGCGGCTGGGCGCCCGTCAGCTATCGCGAACGCCTGCGGGCGCTCGGGCCCACCAACGAACCCACCCACGGCAAACAGGCCGAGGGCGGCGCCGGCGTCGAGGCGTTGCTCGCCGCCACGGGCGCGGCCCGCTCGACCGGCCGTGTCGACCTGATCCGCAGGAAGTAGCCGCATGTATCGCTACGACGCCATCGACCGGGAATTCCTGGCGGACCGCTCCGCCGAGTTCCGAGAGAACGTGGTCCGCCGCCTGGCCGGCGAGATCACCGAGGATCAGTTCAAGCCGCTGCGGCTGATGAACGGCCTATACCTGCAACTGCACGCCTACATGCTGCGGGTCGCCGTGCCCTACGGATCGCTCGACAGCCGCCAGCTGCGCAGGCTGGCCCACATCGCCCGCGTCTACGACAAGGGCTACGGCCATTTCACCACCCGCCAGAACATCCAGTACAACTGGATCAGGCTGGGCCAGGCGCCGGACATCCTGGACGCGCTGGCGGCGGTGGACATGCACGCCATCCAGACCAGCGGCAACTGCATCCGAAATGTCACCGCCGACCCCTACGCCGGCGCCACGGCCGAGGAGATCGACGACCCCCGCGTCTGGTCCGAACTGATCCGCCAATGGTCGACCCTGCACCCGGAATTCTCGTTCCTGCCGCGCAAGTTCAAGATCGCCGTGACCGCGGCGGCCAAGGACCGGACGGCGGCCAAGGTGCATGACATCGGGCTGGTCCTGCGGCGGGGCCGCGATGGCACGCTGGGCTTCGAGGTCATCGTCGGCGGCGGGCAGGGGCGCACGCCCTATGTCGGCCCGAGCATCGCCGAACATCTGCCGGCCGGGCGGCTGCTCAGCTACCTGGAAGCGATCCTGCGCGTCTACAACCGCCACGGACGGCGGGACAACAAGTACAAGGCGCGGATCAAGGTCCTGGTCGCCGCCCTCGGCGCCGAGGCGTTCAAGCGCGAGGTCGACGAGGAGTGGAGCAAGCTCGATCCGGCCCTAGCCGATGCGCCGGACACCGAGCTGGCCCGCATCCGAGGCGCCTTCACGCCCCTGGCCTTCGAGACCTTGCCGGCGCGGTCTGAGGCGTTCGAGACGGCCAGGGCCGCCGATCCGGCCTTCGCCCGCTTCGCGCGGAACAACGTCAAGGCGCACAAGAAGAGCGGCTACGCCATCGTCGAGATATCCCTGAAGGCGCCGGGCCAGACCCCCGGCGACGCCTCGGCCGATCAGATGGACGTCGTCGCCGACCTTGCCGAACGCTACGGCCTGGACGACATCCGGGTGACGCACGAGCAGAACCTGGTCCTGCCGCATGTGAAGCTGGACGACCTGCCGACCGTGTTCGCCGCGCTACAGGCGGCCGGCCTGGCCACGCCGAACATCGGGCTGATCAGCGACATCATCGCCTGCCCTGGGCTGGACTACTGCGCCCTGGCCAACGCCCGCGCCATCCCGATCGCCCAGTCGATCGCCCGCCGCTTCGAGGACCAGGACCGGGCCGAGCTGGTCGGCGAGCTGAAGATCAAGATCAGCGGCTGCATCAACGCCTGCGGCCATCACCACGTCGGCAACATCGGCATCCTCGGCGTCGATAAGAAGGGCGAGGAATTCTACCAGCTCAGCCTCGGCGGCTCGGGCCAGGAGGACGCCTCGATCGGCAAGATCCTCGGCCCGGGCGTGACCGCCGAGCAGGTGCCGGACGCCATCGAGGCGCTGGTCGACACCTACCTCGCCGTCCGCCAGGGCGAGGAGCGTTTCCTGGACACCGTTCGCCGCGTGGGCTTCGCCCCCTTCAAGGAGGCCGTCTATGCCGACGCTCATTAGGCTTCAGCACGGCGTCTATGCGGCCGCCGAGGACCGCTTCGTCGATGTCGCGGACGGGGACGCCATTCCCGCCGCTGCGCCGGTGATCCTGTCGCTGGCCCGCTTCCAGGCGGAGGGCGACGCCCTGCTGGGCGCCGGCCGCGAGGTCGGCGTGCGGATCGCCTCGGACGAGGAGATTGAAACCCTCGCCTACGATCTGCCGCGACTCGCCGTGGTGGCCCTTCAGTTCCCCAAATACGGCGACGGTCGCGCCTACAGCTCCGCCCGCCTGCTGCGTCAGCGGCTTGGCTTCAAGGGCGAGGTGCGGGCGGTGGGGGATGTCCTGCGCATGCAGGCGGGGTTCATGGTCCGCTGCGGCTTCGACAGTTTCGCGCCCGCCGACGGCTCCACGCCGGAGCAGTGGGCCAACGCCGCCGGGCGGTTCCGGCATGTCTACCAGCGCGGGGCCGACGCGCGGGCGCCAGTCTTCGAGGAGCGCGCGTAACATGGCCTTCGACCAGCTCGATCGCACCGAGATGCAGGGCGGCCGCGCGGCCGTGCTCGACGCGGAGCTGCGCAGCGCCCACCCGCGATCCGTCATCGCAGCGGCGTGGGCGGAGTACGGCGACCGACTGGCCCTGGTCTCGTCCTTCGGGGCGGAGTCGGCCGTGCTGCTGCACCTGGCGGCGCAGGTCAGCCCGGCCATCCCGGTGCTGTTCCTCGACACCGGCATGCTGTTCGGCCAGACGCTGGACTATCGCAAACAGCTGGCCGCGCGGCTGGGCCTGAGCGATGTGCGCGACCTGCGCCCGACCTTCGCCGACATCGCGGTGCACGACCCCAAGTCGGATCTCTGGAAGAGCGATACCGACGCCTGCTGCAACATCCGCAAGGTGATCCCCCTGGACAAGGCGCTGGGCGGCTTCGACGCCTGGCTGACCGGCCGCAAGCGGTTCCATGGCGGCGATCGTCTGCGGCTGTCGGTGGTCGAGGCGGCGGACGGCAAGCTGAAGTTCAATCCGCTGGCCAACTGGGGCAAGGCGGATCTGGACGGCTACATCGCCGAGCACGACCTGCCGGCGCATCCGCTGGTCGCCCAGGGCTTCCCGTCGATCGGCTGCTGGCCCTGCACCTCGCCGGTCGAGGAGGGTCAGGACGTCCGCGCGGGCCGCTGGGCCGGGCAGGACAAGACCGAGTGCGGCATCCACGTCGCCCGGGCGCCGACCATCCCGAATGTGGGCGGTGGGATCTGAGCACTGTTCTTCTCCCTTCCTCCTCGAAGGAGGAAGAGCCGGGGATGGTGGTGTGGCGGGAGTGGCGCGGGATGCGCGCCATTGGGCGACGGAGCCATGCAGAGCGCTTCGCTTGAACTCAGTGGATACACCACCACCCAACCCTCCTCCATCGAGGAGGAGGGCTTGAGCGTGCAGGACTTCAGGGAACTTCCACGATCCGCGGACCCCTCGACCCGCCCGCCGACAGGGAGCGAACGTCGCGCATGAAGGCGTTCGACTCCGGCACGGCGAAGTGGGCCTCGAGCGCGGCCCGATCGGCCCACTGCTCGAAAAAGAAGATGCGCAGCGGGTTTTCGTTGTCGACGAAGGAGTCGTGGCTGACGCAGCCCGGCTCGGCGCGGGAGCGGCGGGAATGCTCGGTGCAGAGGGTGATCAGGGCCTCTAGCGTCTCCGGCTTCGCCAGGATCTCGCCGGTGACGATGATCACCTCAGAGCTTCGCGACCTGCGTGACCGCCGCCTTGGGACAGCCCTCGAAGGCCCCCACGCGCGAGACGGTCAGGGTCTTCATGTTCAGCTTCATCATCGGCTTCATCGACGCCGCGCCGTTGCCGGTGAACAGGTCGATGCGATGGCCCTTCACCGCGCCGCCGACGTCGGAGGCGTACCAATAGCCGTCGTGCAGCGAGCCGTCCGGCATCGGCATGCCGACGGTTTCCTTGATGTAGAGGATGGTCCGGCGGGGGACGAGGGTGCGGTCCGTGGCCGCGGTGCGCATGGCCACCGTCTGGCAGCCCAGCGAGTCGCGCCCGCCGACGCCCTTGGCGCCCGAATGATAGAGGGTGGCCTTCAGCATCCAGTCGGGCGCGAGGTCGCGCAGGGTCTGAACGGCCCTGCCGGCTGCGGACGGAGTCTGGGCGGCGGCTTGTTCCAGGCTGTCCTGGATGAGGTCCCCGATGGGGTCCGCGGGATCGTTCGAGCGAGCGTTGGCGACCGGCGTTGCAAGACCGATGGCCAGAGCCGCGAGGCATGGCAGGATGCGTCTCAAGCGCGCCCCCCTGTTTGTTTCTCGACGTGGGCGCGGCTTGTACTCGCATCCGCCGCGCGCAACAACCCGGCCCGGTCAACCTTCAGGAGAGCGACGTGACGCTGACGATCTATGGCGACGGCAAATCGGGCAACTGCCTCAAGGTCAAGTGGACCGCCGAAAAGCTCGCAATTCCATACCGTTGGCGCGATGTGGACGTGCTCAAGGCGGAGACCCGCACGCCTGACTTCCTGGCGATGAATCCGGCCGGCCAGGTGCCGCTCGTTATTCTGCCGGACGGCCGGGCGCTGGCCCAGTCGAACGCCATCATCGTGCATCTGGCGGAGGGATCGACGCTGATTCCCGCCGACCCGTATGACCGGGCGAAGATGTTCGAATGGCTGTTCTGGGAGCAGTACAGCCACGAGCCCTACGTCGCGGTCGCGCGCTTCCAGATGGCCTATCTGGGCAAGCCGCGCGACGAGCTGGACGCGAAGCTGGTCGAACGCGGTCGGGCGGCCCTGCAAAGGCTTGAGGACGGGCTGGAGGACAGCGACTTCCTGGTCGGCGACACGGTCAGTCTCGCCGACGTCTCTTTGGTCGCCTATACCCGTGTGGCGCACGAGGGCGGCTTCGATCTGGCGGACTATCCGCGGACGGTCGCCTGGGTTGCGCGCGTGGAGGCCGCGCTGGGGATTACCTGAGCGGTCTCGTCCCCTGGAGCCCGCTATGCGTCCTGCCGTCCGTTTCACCGCCGCCATGGCCCTCGCCGCCGGCCTCGTCCTCGCGCCCTCGATGGGGGCCACCTGGGGCAACACCGGGCACCGGCTGGTCGGGACGCTGGCGGTCGAGGGGCTGCCCGCCGAGGTTCCGGCCTTCCTGCGCGGCAAGGCGGCGATGGCCGAGCTCGGCGAGCTGGCGCGCGAGCCCGATCGTTCGAAGGGCTCGGGACGCATCCACGACAGCAATCGCGACCCGGCCCACTTCGTCGATCTGGGCGAGGACGGCCGGGTGCTGGGCGGGCCGTTGATGACCGACCTGCCGCCGACCCGCGCCGAGTACGAAAAGTCGCTGCAAGCGGCGGGCGTGGACAGCTGGAAGGCCGGCTATCTGCAGTACTCGACGATCGACGCCTACCAGCAGCTGGTGAAGGACTTCGGCTACTGGCGTGTCGACGTCGCGGCCGGCAAGAGGGCCAAGGGCGCCCGCAAGGCCTGGTACAAGGCCGACCGCGTTCGACGTGAGAAGCTGCTGCTCGCCAACCTCGGCAACCTGGCCCACTATGTCGGCGACGGCAGCCAGCCGCTGCACGTGTCGATCCACTACAATGGCTGGGGCGACTACCCCAATCCCAAGGCCTACACGACCGACAAGATCCACGGCCCGTTCGAGGCCGAGTTCGTCGCCGGCGCCGTGACCGCGCCAATGGCGCGCGCGGCGATGAAGCCGTTCACCGACTGCGGCTGTCCGATTGAGAAGCGGGTGCTCGCCTATCTGACCAAGACCCAGACCTATGTCGAACCGCTCTACCAGCAGTGGGGCGCGGGGGCCTTCCGGCCCGGTTCGACCAAGGGCGCCGACTTCGCCGCCGAGCGGATCGGCGCCGGCGCCTCGGAACTGCGGGACCTGATCGTCCTGGCCTGGCGCGACAGCACCACCGTGAAGGTGGGCTGGCCGACGGTCAGCGTCGCCGACGTCGAGGCCGGCAGGGTCGACCCGTGGGATGCGATGGTGGGCCTGGATTGATGTTGCAGTTCGGCGTTCCCGCGCCGGGCCGCGCGCACAAGCCGAGGCCGGCGGCGTTCGGCATCACCGAGCGGAATGGCCGGATCGCCCTGGTGCGCGTGCGGCCATCGGCCGGCGGCGACTGGCTCGACCTTCCTGGAGGAGCCCTTGATCCCGGCGAGAACGAGACCGAGGCCCTGGTCCGCGAGTTCGGCGAGGAGACGGGCCTGCGCATCACGGTCGGTGATCCGGTCGTCGAATTCGCCCAGTTCTTCCTGAAGTCGGACGGCGAGGCGGTGAACAACCAGGGCCAGGTGTACGTCGTGGCCGTGGCGGGGGAAGATCCCGGACTCAAGATCGAGGACGATCATGAGCTGGTCTGGCTTGAGCCGGCCGAGGCGGTGCGTAGACTTCGGCACGACGGTCACGCCTGGGCGGTCGCCAAATGGATGCGAGGGACGACACGATGACCAGCTTCTGGGACCGCCACGTCATGCCGCGGCTGGTCGGCTGCGCCTGCGCGAGCAAGCCGATCAGCAGGCAGCGCGAAAAGGTCGTGCCCAAGGCGTCGGGCAAGGTGCTGGAACTCGGCATCGGTCTGGGCCTCAATCTGCGCCACTACGACCCGGCCAGGGTCGAGAGCGTGACGGGCGTCGACCCCTCGCTGGAGTTGCGCGACCGCGCGCTGTCCGCCGCTCGCCCCGACTCGCTGCAGGTGACCATCCGCGAAGGCGTCGCGGAGGCTCTGCCGTTCGAGGCCGACAGCTTCGATTGCGTGGTCTGCACCTTCACCCTGTGTTCGGTTCAGTCGCCCGCCGCGGCCCTGGCCGAGGCGCAGCGGGTGCTCAAGCCCGGGGGGCGGTTCCTGTTCGCCGAGCACGGCTTGGCGCCGGACGCGGGGGTCGCGACCTGGCAGCGGCGCCTTGAACCGACCTGGAAGAAGATCGCCGGCGGTTGCCATCTGACCCGACCGATCACCGCCGCCATCGCCGCCGCCGGGTTTGGCGTGGGCCCGCAGAACGGCATGTACCTGCCCGGCACGCCGAGGGTGCTCGGCTGGAGCGAGTGGGGCGAGGCGGTCGCGGCCTGAAAGATCGTCGGTTGACGGTCCTCGGCGGCCTGTCTCAAATGTCTCAGCCCGTTTCGGGGGAGCAGCCAGGTTTCGGCGGGGGCATGGAAGACGACGCAGCCGTGATCGAACAGCTCCGCGCCGCGGTCGATCGGCGGCTGGCCGAGCTGTCGCCCGAACGGACCGCGCGGCCCGCCCGTCTCGCGGAGGCCGCGCGCTACGCGGTGTTGTCGCCGGGCAAGCGGTTCCGCCCCATGCTGACCCTGCTGGCCGCCCGCGAGTTCGGCGGCGAGCCGACCGTCGCCCTGGACGCCGGCTGCGCCTTCGAGATGGTGCACGCCGCCTCCCTGATCCTCGACGACCTGCCGTCGATGGACGACGCGGCCCTGCGGCGCGGCCGGGCGACGACTCACAAGGCCTTTGACGAGGCGACGGCCATCCTCGCGGCCGTCGGCCTGCTGAACCAGGCGTTCGGGATCATCGCGGCCCAGGACGCGCTGCCGGCGTCCGTGCGCGGCGAGCTGTCGCGACGGCTGTCGGAGGCTGTCGGCTTCGAGGGACTGGTGTCCGGTCAGGCCATGGACCTGCACGACCGGGACCGGGATCGTACATCCGAGGACATCGACCTGCTGAACCACCGCAAGACCGGCGTCCTGATGGTCGCGGCCGCCGAGGCCGGGGCCCTGACCGCCGGCGCGCCGTCGACCTCGGTCGTCGCCATTGGCCAGTTCGCCCGGCATATCGGCCTGGCCTTCCAGATCCATGACGACCTGATCGACGCCGCGGTCATCGCCGAGACGGGCAAGGATCTCGGCAAGGACGCCGGCATGGCGACCCTGGTCACCGTGCTCGGCGTCGAGGGGGCCCGGGCGGCCGTGGAGGGGCACCTGGAAGAGGCCTCGGCCGCTCTGGCGCGGGCCGGCGCGGACGACGGCCTGCTGGCGCGCTACGCCTTCGGCCTGTTCGAGGCCCGGAAGGCCGCCGCGTGACCGAACGCGCGGTTCTCAACGTCTGGCGGGCCGAGCACGCCTACGGCTCACGCAAGGTGCTGTGCGGCATCGATCTGGACCTGCGGCCTGGCGAGATCTACGCCCTGCTGGGTCCGAACGGGGCCGGCAAGTCGACCCTGGTCGGCGCCATCTGCGGCCGGATAAAGCTTTCGGGCGGCGAGGTCGCCGTCAACGGCCGCGATCCCCTCACCGAGCCGCTGGCTCGCGCCTCGCTCGGCCTCGTCCCGCAGGAGATCGCGCTCTACGGTCACCTGACCGTCCGCGAGAACCTGGAGACCTTCGGCCGCCTGTCGGGCGTGAAGGGCAAGGCCCTCGCCGATGCGGTGCAGCGGACGCTGCGGCTGACCCGCACCCTCGATCGCGAGCATGTGCCGGTGAAGCACCTTTCCGGCGGCTACAAGCGGCGGGTCAACATCGGCGCGGCGATCCTGCACCAGCCGGCGGTGCTGATCCTCGACGAGCCGACCGTGGGCGTGGACGTCGACGCGCGCGAGGCGCTGGACGCGGTGATCCGGAACCTCCGCGACACGGGCGTGGCGGTGCTGATCGTCACCCATGACCTCGACCAGGCGGGAGGGCTCGCTGACCGCGTGGGCTTCCTGCGCGAGGGCCGCAAGATCATGGAGGGCGCGCCGCGCGCCCTCATCGAGCAGGCCTTCGGCGAGGAGATGGAGATCCTCGTCCACCTGGCCGTCGAGCCGGACAGCGCCGGGGAGATCCTGCTCGCGCACGAGGGCCTGGAGCGGCGGGGACAGGCCAATGTCTGGACCCGGCTCGACATCGGCGGCTACGCGGCCGCTGGTCGCCTCGACAAGCGGTTGCGCAAGGCGGGCCTTGAGCCGCGCGAGATCCGCGTCCGCCAGCCGTCGCTGCAGAACCTGTTCACCCTGGTCGCCGACTGGAGCCAGGCCGCATGACCTTCGCCATGTTTCGCGTCATGGCCCTTGAGCTGTGGCGAGACCGCGGGGCGCTGGTCATGACCTTCCTGCTGCCGCCCCTGGTGTTCCTGATCTTCTCGGCGGTGTTTTCCGGCGCGACCGGCGAGAACATCCGGCTCGACCTCGCGGTGGCCGATGAGGTCCGCACCGAGGACTCCGCGCGCCTGGTCGCCGCCCTGGTCGACGATCCCGATCTCCGGGCCCATGCGGTCGGACCGGGCGGCGCCGCCGAGGTCCGCCGGCTCGTGAAGTCCGGGCGCGCCGACGCGGGCCTGATCGTGCAGGGCGATCCCGTCCTCAGCCCGCATCCGGTGTTGGTGGTGGCTGATCCCAGTCGCGCCGTGGCCGCGCCCCTGACGATGGCGCGGGTTCATCAGGCGATGAGCCGCGCCATGCCGGACGTCCTGCTGGCCCGCACCCTGGACGAGACCGCGCCCGCGTTCGGGGGGCTGACGCCGCAACAGAAGGTTCACGCCGGCGTTGCGCTTGAGAAACTCGAAAAGGCCGGGCCGCGGCCGTCCGGCGACCAGGGCCTGTTCGCGCGGGAGGACATCGCCGGCGCGCGCAAGGGCGGCGGAACCATCGCCTACTATGCCGGGGCGGTGACCATCCTTTTCGCTCTCTTCTCGGCGATGCACGGGGCCCTGACCGTGATCGACGAGCGTCACAGCGGCGTCGCCGACCGCATCCTGGCCGGGGCGGCGGGCATGGCGCCGGTGATCAACGGCAAGTTCGCCTTCCTGACGGCCCAGAGCGTGGTCCAGGCGATCGCCATCTTCGCCACGGCGCAGATCGTCTATGCCGTGCCGGTCATCCAGAACCTGCCGCTCTGGACCGTCACGACCCTGCTGGTCGCCGCCTGCGCGGCCGGCCTGGCCATGGCCGTGGTCGTCTTCTGCAAGACCCGTGACCAGGCGCAAATGCTGTCGACCTTCGTCATCCTGATCCTGGCCGCGGTCGGTGGCAGCATGGTGCCGCGGTTCCTGATGCCGCCCTGGCTGCAGACCCTCGGCTGGGCCACGCCGCATGCCTGGGCGATCGAGGCCTACCAGGCCATCCTCTGGCGCGACGGAGGCATCGCTTCGGTGTATATCGCCTGGCTCGTACTTGGCGCCGTCGCCGTCGCCGGGCTTCTGCTCGCTCACCTGGCGGCGAGACGCATTCGCTAGAAGGCCGCAATGCTGAACGTCGTGATCTTCGCGGGGCTCGTTCTGGCCGCGTTCGCCTTCATGGAAGGCTTCGCCTGGTTCATGCACAAGTACGTCATGCATGGCTTCATGTGGGTTTGGCACAGGAGCCACCACGAGCCGCGCAAGGGCGCGTTCGAGCTCAACGACCTGTTCGCCGTGGTCTTCGCCGCGCCGGCCATCATCGGCATCTGGCTGGGCGTCAACACGGACCTGACCTTCATGTTGCCGATCGGGATCGGGATCACCGCCTACGGCGCCGTCTACTTCATGTTCCACGACGGCCTGGTGCATCGTCGCTATCCGGTGCCGCTCAGCGGCAAGTCGGCCTACTGGAAGCGCCTGATCCAGGCCCACCGCTTCCATCACGCGGTGAACACCAAGGACGGCTGCGTGTCGTTCGGCTTCCTGATGGCTCCGCCGGTGCGGGTCCTGAAGGAGCAGCTGAAGGCGCGGGGCGTGGAGGCCTAGGCAAGCAACGCCCCCAATGTTCGCCGCGAAATTCCGGCGAGCACGGGGTTGCTGTCGCGATAGTAGGGCAGGGCCACGGCCGCGCCGTAGAGGGCCCAGCCGCGTGCGCGTCGCCAATCCGCTTCATCGGCGTCGGCGGTCTCGATGAAGGCCTCCCGCGCCTGCCCGCCGAAGACCGTCCAGGCCGCCGTCAGGTCGACCGACGGATCGCCCACACCGAGCAGTCCGAAGTCGATCACCCCCGCCAGCCGGCCGTCCCGCACGAGAAGATTTCCGGGCAGCAGGTCGCCGTGGATCCAGACGCCGGGCGCTTGCGGCGCGTCGACCGCGTCCTCCCAGAGCCGCGCGGCCGCCGCCGTGTCGATGTCGGCTTCGAGCCGGGCAAGGCACTCCCGCACCCGCGCATCGAGGCGGCTCAGCGCGACGCCGCGATAGTTGTTCACCCGTCCCGCGATGGGCCCGCCCAGCGTGTCGACCGCCTGCATCGCCCGGACAAAGCCGGCCAGCGCCCGGGCGGCTTCGACGCTCGTCGTGACCGGCTCGGCCAGGGCGTCGCGACCGTCCAGCCACGCGTAGACGCCCCAATGCCAGGGATAGCCCTCGGCCGGCTCGCCCAGCCCCATGGGTTCGGAGATGGCCAGCGGCAAGCGGTGCGAGAACGTCGGCAGCCAACGCTGCTCCTTGGCGATCATGCCCGCCGCCCAGTCCACGCGCGGCAGCCGCACCAGCAACTCGTCACCGAGCCGGAACAGGGTGTTGTCCGTGCCGGCCGAGGCGACCGCGCGCAGCGGCAGGTCGCTCCATTCCCGGAACTGGTCGGCCATCATCCGCGCGACGAGGGCGGCGTCGATGTCCACGCCCGGGCCGCTCATCGCGTCAGATCTTGCTCCACAGCGTCGGCCGGGGCGGAGCCTTGCCCCAGCGCTCGAGCGTGGCGCCGCGCGCCGCCATCAGGCCGCCGCCCAGCGCCAGCTTCACCTTCTCCCCCGTGCTGGTGGACACGCGCTGGTCCCAGGCCTTGGCGCCGCGCGCCACGACCTTCACGCCGATCTCGCGATAGACGCCCAGCGCCGCCGCCACTGCCCAGGCCGAGCGGAAGGGCAGACCACGCAGGCCCCAGCGGGCTGAGGCGTAGTAAGGCTCGGCGGCGTCGACGAGCCGCTTCGCGAGGCCGGCGACGGCGGCGCGATGCTCCGGCGCGGCGATGGCGTCCTCCGGCACGCCCGCCTGGGCCAGCCAGTCGGTCGGCAGGTAGACCCGCCCGTTCTGCGCGTCCTCGACGATGTCGCGGGCGATATTGGTCAGCTGGAAGGCCAGGCCCAGGTCCTGCGCCCGGCGCAGAGTGGCGAGATCGTCCGGCCTCACGCCCATGACGATGGCCATCATCGCGCCCACCACGCCAGCCACGTGCCAGCAGTAGTCGAGGGTGTCCTCGATCGTCGCGTAGCGCCGGCCGGCCACGTCCATGGCGAAGCCGTCAATTAGCTCGATCGCATAACGCTCCGGAATCGCTCGTCTTCGCGCGACTTCGCGGAAGGCCGCGAAAGCCGGGTCGTCGGTCGGTTCGCCCGCCAGCGCGGACCGGGTCCGGGCGTAGAGGTCCTCGAGACGACGCTGCACCTCGTCCGGCGCCAGCATCTCGCGCTCGTGGCCGAGCATCTGGCCGTCGATGACGTCGTCGCAGTGCCGGCACCAGGCGTAGAGCATCTCCGCGTCGGCCCGGGTCTGCGGGTCGAACAGGGCCGCGGCCGCCGCGAAGCTCTGGGAGCCCTTCTGGATCGTCTCCCGGCTGGCGGCGGCGAGGTCCGTCACGGAAGCAGGTCCCCGATCATCAGGCTCGCCGTGGCCTTGGCCGAGCCGACCACGCCGGGGATGCCGGCGCCAGGGTGCGTACCCGCCCCGACGAAGTAGAGGTTAGGGATCTTGTCGTCGCGGTTGTGGGTCCGGAACCAGGCGCTCTGGGTGAGGATCGGCTCCAGCGAGAAGGCCGCGCCGTTCCAGGCGTTGAGCTCGGTGGTGAAGTCGTCGGGCGTGAAGATGCGGCAGGTCACGAGGTCTCGCGACAGGTTGGGAATGTAGCGATCCTCAAGGTATTTCAGGATCTTGTCCCGATAAACTTCGCCCACGTTGGCCCAGTCGACGTCGGCGGTCTCCAGGTTCGGCACGACCGAGAGAACGTAGAAGGCGCTGCACCCTGGCGGGGCCATGCCCGGATCCGTGGCGCAGGGATTGTGCAGATAGAGGGAGAAGTCCTCCGACAGCGCATCCTTGTTGTAGATGTCGCCGATCAGCTCGCGATAGCGGGGGCCGAAGCAGATGGTGTGGTGGCGGATGTCCGGGTGCTCCGCCTTCAGCCCGAAGTAGATGACGAACAGCGACGGGCTCCAGCGCTTCTTCTCCAGCGCCCGCGAGGCGGCCTTGCCCCGGGGATCGTCCGTCAACAGCTCCCGATAGGTGTGCATGATGTCGGCATTGGAGGCGACGGTGTCGAAGGCCTCGAATTCCCCGTCATGGCGGATCACGCCGGTCACCCGACCGCCGGCCGTGGTGATCTTCGAGATCGGCGCGTTGAGCGCGAGCTTGCCGCCCAGTTCCTCGAACAGTTTCACCAGGCCGCGGATCAGGGCCCCGGTGCCGCCACGCGGGAACCAGACCCCGCCGCGCCGCTCCAGCGCGTGGATCAGCGCGTAGATCGAGGAGGTCGCGAACGGACTGCCGCCGACCAGCAGGCTGTGGAACGACAGCGCCTGGCGCACGTGCTCGTCCTTCACATAGCTCGCCACCTTGCCGTAGACGCTGCGCCAGGCCTGCAGCTTCATCAGGGCCGGCGCGGCGGCGATCATGCTGCCGAAGTTGAGGAAGGGCACAGCGCCCAGCTCGACGTAACCCTTCTGGTACAGTTCCTCGGAATAGGCGTGGAAACGGCGGTAGCCGTCCACATCGGCCGGATTGCGGGCCTCGATCTGGCGGTCGAGTTCGGCCTGGTCGTTGACGTAGTCGAAGACGTCGCCGTCTTCCCAGACCAGCCGGTAGAACGGGTTCACAGGCAGCAGTTCGACGTAGTCCTCGATCCGGCGACCGCTGAGCGCGAACAGCTCCTTCAGGCAGTCGGGATCGGTGATCACGGTCGGGCCGGCGTCGAAGATGAAGCCCTCGTCCTCCCAGACGTAGGCGCGGCCGCCGGGCTTGTCGCGGGCTTCGAACACCGTGACGTCGAACCCGGCCGACTGCAGGCGAATGGCGAGCGCCAGCCCGCCGAACCCCGATCCGATCACCGCCGCGCGCGGCTTCGTCATGTCTGAACGCCCCCTGGATGGATCGACCGCTCCGACAGCACCTTCAGGGCTTCGGAGATCGGCACCGGCGGCTTGCCTATCAGGATGCGGGCCTTGTCCGCCAGAGTGATCCGCGCCGCGTAGAAGCGTTCCACCAGCCCTTGGCCCAGGCGGTAGAACCGTTCCAGCACCACGTAGCGCCTCCCGGGTCGGGCGGCCTTGAACAGCATCCGGTTCAGCAGACGGTAGTAGGCGCGTTCGCGCCAGCGCTGCTTCGACCGCGCCTCGACGCAGGCCCGCACCGAGGCGGTGGTCAGGACCGGCAGGGCGGCGATCTCGTCGGCCAGCCGGGCGGCGTCGGGCAGGCTGTAGCCGGTGATTGGCTGGAACAGCGCCGCGCGCAGGCCAACCTGCGGAAGCGGCGTCTCCCGCCAGTGGGCGTCGATGTCCCCGGCGAGGGCGATGGGAAGGACGCCGATCTCCTCACGCACCACCTCGGCGATCGCCCAGCCCTGGGCGGCAGCGTAGGCGGCGACGGCCGCGCGCAGGGTCGGGACGTCCAGCTTGCCGCCGTCGCTGTAGCGGGTGTCCTCGATCAGCAGGCGGGTGGGCGAGAAGGGCAGGCTGTAGAGGAAGCGATAGCCGTCCAGCTGGTCGACGGTGGCGTCCATGATGATCGGTCGGGCCAGCCCATGCGGCGCGGCCAGCTCGACTTCCAGCCCGACGAACTTCTGCCAGCCGAGGGCCAGGTGCGGCGTCTCGCGCGGCCCGCGCGCGTCGATCACGCAGGCCGCCTCGACGATCCGACCATCGGCGAGGGTGACGCGGTCGGCGGTCAGGCCGGCGACCGGCGCCTGCGTCCAGGCGTCGGCGCCCAGCGCGGCGGCGACCACCGCGTGGAAGCGGTCCGAGGTCACCGAGCGGTAGGGCGTGGTCAGGGTCCGGCGATGGCCGGGAAAGCGCACCTCGTAGCTATCCCAGCGATGCACGATCAGCGGCGCGAGCCAGGCGTCGATGTCGGCGCTGACGTCGGTCGCGAAGTGGCTCCAGGTATGGACGCCGCCCAGCGTCTCGCCAGCCTCGAGGATGACGACGCGCAGCGCCGGATCGCGCGCCTTGAGCCGCAGCGCGATCAGCCCGCCGGCGAGTCCGCCGCCCACTATGACGACATCGGGGAGATCGGGCGCGGGCGAGGGCATGCCTTCGCATAGCATGGCGCGACCGGAACGCTACCGCCTCCGCCCCGGCCCGCGGCGTTCGCGACGGCGAGCAGATGGAGAGGATCAGGCCGCGGCGGGCTTACGGGCGGCCTTCCGCGCCGCCGGCTTGCGGCTCGCCGCCAGCTTGCGGCCCGCCGCCCGCGCTTTCGCCTCGTCCTTCGCCAGCGCCTCGATCACCTTCTCCGGGTCGTCCACGCCGTCGCCGTCGCCCGTCCGGGCCAGGATCCGCCTACCGCGCTTCCGGCGTTCGGCGTGCAGGACCTTGGCCGCCTCTTCGCAGCGCTCGAGGATGGCCTCCAGCTCGACGTCGGTCAGGTGCTCGATGCCGATGAAGCTGTTGTCCGCGTCGCTCATGCGGATGAGCTCGTCGAGCTTGGCCTGCAGGGCGGCGTTGTCGCGATTCTGAGTGTTCTGGATCAGGAACACCATCAGCAAGGTGATGATGGTGGTCGAGGTGTTGATGACCAGCTGCCAGGTGTCGGAAAAGCCGAACAGCGGCCCGCTGACCGCCCACAGCAACACAAGCGTGATGCAGGTGACGAAGGCGAACGGCCGGCCGGCCAGCTTGGCCGTCGCGTTGGCGAACCTTGTGAAAGCCCGGGTGAGGTCCATGGCGTCCTGCCCCTGATTGCGCTCGGCCCGGTGAACGGGTAGGGGCGGGCGCAAGTTCCGGGAGGCCCGCGGCATGGCTCAGGCGCAGATCATCGACGGCAAGGCGTTCGCGGAGGGGCTGCGCGGGCGGATCGCCCAGGAGGTCGCTGCGCTGAAGGCGGACCACGGTCTGACACCCGGCCTGGCGGTGGTGCTGGTCGGCGAGGATCCGGCCAGCGAGACCTATGTCCGCAACAAGGGAATCCAGACCCTTGAGGCCGGCATGTACTCGGAAACCCACAAGCTGGCGGCCGAGACGACCGAGGCGGAGCTGTTCGCGCTCGTCGACCGGCTGAATGCCGACCCCAGGATCCACGGCGTTCTCGTGCAGTTCCCCGTGCCGGCGCACCTCAGCCAGGACCGCATCGTCGCGCGGATCTCGCCGGACAAGGACGTCGACGGCCTGACGGTGACCAACGCCGGGCGGCTGGCCAGCGGCCTGCCGGCCCTGACCTCCTGCACGCCGGTCGGCTGCATGATGCTGATCCGCGACGTGTTGGGACAGGATCTCTCCGGCAAGCGGGCCGTGGTGGTCGGGCGATCCAACCTGATGGGCCGGCCGATGGCGCAGCTGCTGGTCGACGCCAACTGCACCGTGACCATCGCCCACAGCCGCACGGTCGACCTTCCGGCAGTCTGCCGCGAGGCGGACATCCTGGTCGCCGCGGTGGGCCGGGCCCAGATGGTCAAGGGCGATTGGATCAGGCCGGGCGCGGTAGTCATCGACGTGGGCATCACCCGCCTGCCGTCGCTGGACCCCGAGCGCGCCGCCCAGGGCAAGACGCGGCTGGTCGGCGACGTCGACTTCAAGCAGGCGGTCGAGGTCGCCGGCTGGGTCACGCCCGTGCCCGGCGGCGTCGGGCCGATGACCATTGCCTGCCTGCTGCAGAACACGTTGACTGCGGCGAAGCGAATCCACGGGATCGAGGGGTAGGGGCATGCGTCGGGGGGCGTTGATCGCGATCGGGGCGAGCCTGCTGCTCGCGGCCTGCGGCGAGACGGTTCCGCCCGCGCCGACGCCGGAGCAGGCGCTCGCGCTGAAGCCCGCCGACGCGCGGCTGGCCGGCCTCTACGAGACCTCCTGCAAGGCCTGCCACGCGATGGAGGGCAACCTCGCGCCGCGGGTCCACGACCGCGCCGCCTGGGACCCGCGCTGGAAGCAGGGCGAGCAGACCCTGCTCGACCACACCATCCAGGGCTTCAACGCCATGCCGGCCGGCGGACAGTGCGCGTCTTGCACGCCGGACGATTTCAAGGCCCTCATACGATTCATGGCGGGGCGCGAAGACTCCGCGGACTAGGCGGGGGACTTGCGATGATTTCGAGGCGTACAGCGCTGATCGCCGGCGGGGCGGGCGTGGCCGTGGTCGGCGGGATTAGCGACGCTGACCGGGTTACTGCTCATCGGTCGTTTCCAGCGGTTTCGCTGGGCGGCGGTGCCGATGCTGCTGGGCTTGGCGGGGTTGCTGGCCGGCCTGGACCGGGCCGGATGGACGCCGCCGTGGCTGAGCGCGGCGGCGGTGCTGTACGCGCTGCTGGGCTGGCGGCTGGGG